>Ga0115013_10001454_pt1 | contig 13698 bp, 8 predicted proteins | sample SouAtlMetagenome_2_FD_88686 | JGI IMG/M metagenome (GOLD analysis project Ga0115013, IMG submission 88686) | Marine eukaryotic phytoplankton communities from Atlantic Ocean - South Atlantic ANT15 Metagenome | ecosystem: Environmental > Aquatic > Marine > Oceanic | place: South Atlantic Ocean...
AAGCTAGCATCAGTTGCGATAACGTGGAACCAAATGGGAAGGCATTATTCGGTGATCTCCACATTCATACGCGTTATTCTTTCGATGCTGCGGCAAATAGCACGGGCACCACACCAGAAGATGCTCACCGCTATGCTCTGGGGGAAGAAATTCCTATTTTTCCAGTAAATAGTGAAGGAATTGCTGTTGGTCGCACGAAGATAGATAGGCCGCTAGATTTTTTGGCGGTCACTGACCATGGCGAATTTTTGGGCGAGCGGGCACTTTGCCGCACCGCCTCCTCGCCAGTTTATAAGACAAACTTCTGTCAAGCCTACAGGTCTGATGAGCGACAGGGAATGGTAATGCTCTCAACGGTAATCACTACTGAAAAACCAGAGCGAATACCTGAGATTTGTGGAAAGGACGGAAGTTTATGCCAAGATTATGCGCGGTCGCCCTGGCAAGATATTCAATCAGTCTCTAATAAGTTTGATAAGCCGTGCGAGTTTACAAGTTTTATTGCCTATGAGTATACCGGCACACCTGACACATCAAATTATCATCGAAATGTAATCTTTAGAAACTCAAATGTTCCACCACTGCCAGTCAGTTATATCGATGCGCCCATTGACAGTAAATTGTGGTCTCAATTAGATGCGGTATGTGATATTGATCAAGGATGTGATTATCTGACTATTCCTCACAATAGCAATTTATCGAATGGCCGAATGGCTCCCTACATGCAATTAGAGGACACGTTAGAGGCAAAGAAAGGTTATGCAAAACATCGTCTGTTACGTGAACCTATTATGGAAATATTTCAACACAAGGGAGGCTCTGAGTGCATCAACGGGCTCAGCAGTGTATTTGGTGCTCCAGATGAGCTATGTAATGTTGAGGCAGTGAGAAAGATCGGACAGGATAAGACATTTGTAGTCAGAGATGATGATGCTCCTGGCATTGTATTAAAGCAGGTTTCGCAGGTAACTGAAGAGTGTGAGGAAAATCAAATAGGAGGTAATGGCATGCTTGGTGGTGGTTGTGTGCATGTCACAGACTTTCAGAGATCAGCCTTGCTAGTAGGCTTAAAGGAAGAAAGAGTAACTGGATTAAATCCCATCAAACTTGGAGTAATTGCGGCCACTGATACACATTCCTCCACTTCAGGGGGTGTTAAAGAGTCTGAATGGGTAGGAGCAGTAACTGGAGAGGCGAATGCCAGAGAACGGTTAAATCCTGGACTACTTACGAGCGGTATTGATGGTAATCCGGGAGGCTTGGCTGGCGTTTGGGCCAAGGAAAATACGCGAGATGCTATTTTTGATGCGATGTTACGAAAGGAAGTTTTTGGTACCTCTGGTCCACGGATTAGGCCACGGTTCTTTGCTAGTTGGTCTTTTCCTGAAGGTCTATGTAGTTCTGGCGACATGATTGCTCAAGCCTATGGGCAAGGTGTTCCAATGGGCTCAGATTTATTACCCTCCGAAGTAAGTGAACATCCCTCATTTCTTGCTTACGCCGTGAAAGATCCAGATGGCGAGCAGCTTGAGGCCCTTCAATTAATTAAAGGATGGATTGATGCGGATAACAAAATGAATACAGAGGTAATCCAATTGAAAACCTCCGGAGAGGGCTCAGATAGCCTTTGTAAGGTCTTTACAGATACTAACTTTAATCCAAGCCAATCCGCCTATTACTACTTGCGAGTTATAGAGCCAAAAACACCTCGCTGGCATACTTATGACTGTGCTTCCATAGAGGAATCAGAGCGGCCGTCGGTATGTACGGATGGAAGTTATCCGTCTGAGATTCAGGAGATGGCATGGACTTCACCTATTTGGTACCAAGGAAATTAAGTCTTTTTAGGGTAATTCATGTCAACAAGTTTGGTTAAACTCGGAAATCATTCATTCGGTCGCCTAGAACTCATAAAATTGGTTGTATATTCCGCCCTGCTCGTAAATTTTGTTTTCTACATTGGTAATGATATAGAGATAGCTAGTCACACCTTGTATGAAGGAAGTACCTTTTTAGAGAGAACAAGAGCCTTTGCTACAACCATAGACTTATTTGCGTGGTTTGCTCTGCTGTTCCTTTTAGAGTTAGAGACGTATTGGTTGTCCGATGACGCTTTGTCTCGTCTGGGTTGGATGGTTATCCATGGGATAAGAGCGCTATGCATTTTATTTTTAGCTCATACACTGTACGCCTGGGGCGTGAATCTTTATGACATATACTCTGCTATTCCAGCTGAGGGAGTAAATAGTTTGTGTCAACTAGTAGATGCCGAAAAATCCTATACCAACAACCTAGTTTATACTGAGATTACTGCAGAGAACTGCTCAACCTTCTCCTCTGCAAACCAATTTTACTTCATTGATCCCCCAACTTATTTTATTGTTCAAGATGCCGCTGCGATGGTCATCGAGAAACAGCTTGCCTGGGCTGACATGATAGAGGCGGTTACTTGGGTTCTTATAATATTGATCATTGAAGTAATAATACGAATCCAAGATAAGAATATAAGTGCTGGTAAAGTATTAGGCGTATTGCTTAGGCTCAAAACACTCTTGTTTATTGTACTTTGGATGGTTGCCTTATATTGGGGTTTCAGGGGACATTACCTATTTGTGTGGGACGAGTTTATGTGGATTGCAGGGTTCTATGTGATAGACATGAATCTAAAATTGTGGCGTGAAGAAATTGATGACGATAATTCTCGAGAAATGCTCCAGCGCGTTTAGGCACGGAGGAGCGCATTAATTCGCAGCAATAATCTATTCTAAGCGAAGGATTTAGGAAAAATGCTAGAAAAATACGACAACATCGTGATTGGGGCCGGCCACAACGGACTCATTTGTGCTACCTATCTTGCCAAATCTGGGCAGTCCGTATTGCTACTTGAAGCTTCGGACAATTTAGGTGGACTTGCAGCTACCCGTGAGTTCTATTCAGGCTACAAAGTATCCGTGGCTCATTCATTGAGTCATTTCTCTGATGTCATAGCGCACGAGTTGGATTTGGCTTCACATGGATTTAATGTCGGAAGTGACCCTTTAGATACTATCGGTTTGAATTTACAGGGACCCCCTGTAATTTTATCAAATGATACCGTTGCAGGGGTGAGTGAGAAGGATGTTAAGAGCTATAAAAGTTATTTAGAAGATCTAAAACGTTTCGCAAAGATGTTAAAGCCCTTTTGGCATAAGAAAATGCCCCGTATTGGGAAAAACTCTATTTCAGATGTTATAACTTTCGGACACCTAGGATTGAATTTGCGCATGCTTGGTAAAAAGGATATGGGCGAATTTATGCGCGTAGCTACGTTGCCAGCTCGAGACTTGATGGATGAAAATTTTGATAGCGGATTGCTGAAATCAGTCCTAAGTTGGGATGGATTGATTGGGTCGAAGATGGCGCCGCGCTCCCCAAACGCCGCCGTGCTAAATATGTTGTACCGCATGAGTGGAAGTACTTATGGTGCTCACTCACTTCCGCCAGGGGGTATTTTAAATCTGATAAATGCACTCAAGAACTCTGCAGTGGCTGCTGGCGTTCACATTCAGACTGGCATGAAAGTTCATCGAATTGAAATCGGTTCTGATAGCGATGTCCTTGAAGCAAAAGGCGTCCAACTTTTTGATGGTAAGGTCATAAGCGCCTCGAGAGTCATATCATCTGCAGATCCCAAATTTACTTTCTTGGATATGGTTGGAGCAAAAAATTTAGAGATAGAATTTACAAACCGAATTAATAGGCTGAGATGTGATGGATATGTCGCAAAACTGCATTTAGCACTAAGTGGCCTGCCTGAGTTTTCAGGTATCGATTCCCCCAGTGAGCGAATGATTATCGCTCCAGAGATGGACGCCATTGAGTTTGCATTTGATCACGCAAAGTATGGTGAATATTCAGATGCGCCAGTCATGGAGTTATTAATTCCTAGCGTTAAAAATCCCGAAATGGCCCCTGAAGGTTGCCATGTGCTGTCAGCGCACGTCATGTATATCCCTCATACGCTAAAACAGGGCTGGACAGAGGAGAGTAAAGAAAAGCTGTACCGCAATCTTATCGATACATTGGAGCAATACGCTCCGGGGATTAGTGAACAGATTGTCCATGGTGAAGTGCTTACTCCAGAGGATCTTGAAAAAAGTTTTAATGTGACCGGTGGTCATTGGCATCATACTGAATTAGCGATGGATCAGATGTTGATGATGCGACCAACTTATGAGGCGGCTCAGTATAGTACACCAATTAGAAACTTATACCTTTGTGGTGCAGGCAGTCATCCAGGTGGCGGATTAATGGGTGGCCCAGGGCACAATGCGGCAAAAGAAATTTTGCGCGCGGAAAATAAATAATGAAAAAATATGATGCCATAATTATTGGAGCTGGACACAACGGTCTTACTAATGCAGCCTACCTAGCTAAATCTGGGCTTGATGTGCTCATATTGGAAAAAAATGATTACATTGGTGGCGCAGCAGTAACACGAGAGATGCATGACGGGTGGTTTTATTCAAGCTGCTCCTATGTTTGCAGCATGATGCGCCAGGCGATTCATCGAGATCTTAATTTAACCAAACATGGTTTAGTGCTGGTGCCGTACTTGGGTACAGTTGTTTTTGCCGACAACGGAGATACCATGACTAGCTATCACTCGGAGGAGGCAGAGTACAACCAGCTCCGTCAAAGATCTCCTCATGATGCTGATGCGATGTTCAGATTTCAGACTGACCTTGGTCGTTATGCTCAATTAATTAGGAAAACCTTACTCCGAACTCCGCCTGATCCAACATCATTTCGACCTCGAGATATAAAGGAGCTATTGTGGCTGGCCAAACAATTCTGGTCTCTGGGAGAAAAAGAGCTATACGAGTACATACGATTTTTTACCATGAGTGCAGCAGACTTTCTGGATGATTATTTTGAGGATGATTTAATCAAGGCTGCGATGGCTAGCCCAGGCGTAATTGGCACAGCACTAGGAGTCTACTCTCCCGGTTCTGCCTATATTTTACTTCATCATGTTATGGGTGATGTTGATGGTAATATCGGAGCATGGGGATTAGCTCGAGGTGGCATGGGTGCTATCTCAAATGCTCTAGCAGGAGCTCTCCGTGAGCATGGAGGTGAAATTCGTACTAGCTCAGGTGTTGATAAAATTCTTGTTAAAAATGGCAAAGCTACTGGCGTGGTATTAGAAAATGGCGATGAGTTATATTCGGAAATAGTTGTATCTAATATGGATGCAAAACGCACTTTTACCAAATGTATGGATAAAAATGACTTGCCACCCGGGATATACGAGAAGGCGAAAAACTTTAAAATTAGAGGATCCTCTGGGAAGGTGAATATTGCCTTATCTGGTTTGCCTAAATTTCATAATGTTGCTGACAATCGGTACATAAATCGTGGAGGACAGGGTTTTGTTGGTTCAATGGAGACAATGGAGCGAGCCTACGATTGCTGGAAGCATGGTCAATGGTCTGATGATCCTTTCATAGAATCGGTCATCCCGTCTGCTTGGGACCCTACTGTGGCTCCCCCTGGAAAACACTGGATGTCAAATTTTATTCAGTATTGTCCACCGCAGCTTGCTGATGGACCATGGACTCCTGAAAAGAGAGATGCTTTTGGACAGACAGTCATCAACAAAATTGAACGCTACAGCCCTGGCTTTAAGGATTTAATTGTGCATATGGAGGTGCGCACTCCTCACGAAATTGAAGCTGAGATAGGTCTTACTGAGGGAAATATTTTTCAGGGCGAGCTTACCATTGATCAGCTTTTGTTCAACAGACCATTCCCAGGTTATGCGCAATACCGAATGCCTATAAAAAATATGTACATGTGTGGTTCATCTACTCACCCGGGTGGAGGAGTCTCTTCGGCGTGTGGCGCGAACGCGGCTCGAGAAATATTAATAGATTTAAAGCGACCTAATACCGTGCCGGAGGATGATTTCTATGATGAATAGTGAGACTGAATTGAACGATTCCTTCGCTGGCGAACGGTTAAAGAAGAGTTATTTTCATCCGCGTCAGTCTGTCTTGAATCTCAGGGATGCATGGTCCAGTTGGAATGGATACAAGTTTGCAGACTACTATTATGATGCAGAATATGAATATTTCTGTATAAGAAACAGCTGCGCTACCTACGATATATGTCCGATGCAAAAGTACATCATCAGCGGTGCAGACGCAGAGGCAATGCTCGATAGAATGGTTACACGAGACATAACAAAACTCAAAACAGATAGAGTTACTTATGTTTGTTGGTGTACTGATGAGGGGAGATTGATTGATGATGGAACAATCTTTAAGTTGGGTGATGAAAAATTCTTACTCACCTGCGGGAGTCCGTCACTTGCTTGGTTGAAAAAGAGTAGTTTTGGATTTGATCAATTATTAATCCAAGATGCTTCAGATACTATTGCCGCACTTTCTTTTCAAGGCCCAACAACCTGTGAAGTATTAAAAAAAATGGGTCTTGATGGTATCGAAAATCTAAAACCGTTTTGTGTGGCCCACTTTTCTTTTTCTGGCAGCACTGATACGCCTCTTATGATCTCAAGAACCGGATTTACCGGGGACTTGGGCTATGAATTATGGATAGATCCTGATCTGGCCTTGCCACTTTGGGATGCACTTTATGCGGCCGGAGAAGATTATGGTATTCAACCGTATGGTGAAGCGGCTACTAACATGGCACGATTAGAAGCAGGTTTTATTATGCCAGGCATGGAGTTTAATGAGGCATTAAAGACTATCCATTATCAATATGATCAAACTCCATTTGAGCTTAGTTTAGATTGGTTGGTCGATTTTAAGAAAGCTCATTTTAATGGAAAGAGGGCATTGTTGGATCTTAAGAATATGGGATCCGAATATACCTTGGCGAAGTTAGATATCGAGGGCAATAAACCTGCGGAGGAATCATTTTTATATGCCGACAAAGCTTGTACCAAAGAAGTTGGCTATGTTACTTCCGCTATGTGGTCTCCCGTGGTCAAGGCTAATATCGCTCTTGCAATGGTCAAAACTAAAGCGCTTGAGAATAGTCTGTGGGTAGAAATTTACTACTCCAAGGAACTTAGGCATCACAGTAAAGTGGTGAAATGCGTAGTAAAAAATAAGCCTTTCTGGGCACCCGAGAGAGCGAAATCAACACCCCCCAAGCCGTTTTAGTACCAACTATGGTAGGCTAGAAATTATGAAGCCAATTAGCTGCACTTTAGACTCTGTTTATCTTGGCACCTCGGAAGATGAGCTTGCGAAACAACCTTGCCTGTCCCTTAATGCGCAGTTGTCGGGATTTGTTGGTGATCGTCATGGGTCATATTCTAGAGAGACATGGGCGGGTGATGACAAGCAGCGGGAGGGGACGATCAGACGCAATGAGCGCCAGTGGTCAGCGGTATCCTTAGAGGAATTAGCAATAATCGCCGATGCCATGAATTTGAAGGAACCCTTACTGGCCTCAAGTTTAGGCGCTAATTTATGTCTTTCTGGTCTACCGAATATTTCTAAATTGCCAAAAGGTAGCATCCTTAGGTTTCCCTCTGGAGCGGAATTGGTTGTCGAGGAATATAACCCTCCTTGTCTTGATATGGATGAAAAGTTGATTTCAATGTATACCTCAAAAACTAACTCTAAACTTAATAAGGGTGACTTTTTGTCAGCTGCCAAATATTGTCGCGGGGTAGTTGGTGTTATCGAGGTTCCAGGAATGATTCATAGGGGCGATAAAGTAGCTGTTGTTCCCTATAAAAACCCATCTTGGATAGAAAAATCTTCCTAATATTTATATATATCTGCAAATATTAGATTAATAAAATATAAATTTGTTGTCTGTGATAATAAAGCTTACTTTGGGATAGTAATTTCTTTTCAAACGAATAAAATATCGCGCGATAATTTAGGGAATAATTTTAGCGGTGATGAAGAAGAGTCTTCCAATATTTTTCATGTGTATCTTTTTACCTATGTTTGTACAAGTAAGTAAGGCACATGGTTCTATTCAGATAGATGGAATACTTGATGAACCAGAGTGGAAGACAGCTTTGGTTTTTAAAGATTTTGTAACGGTTGAGCCGTTGACTGGTGACCCAGCTAAATATGCTACTGAAGCAAGGATCATCTCCAATGAAAATGGAATCTTCGTTGGTTTTTCAAATTACCAGCCTATCTCTGTTAAGCGAGTAAATAGACGATTTGCTAGGGATGCCAAAATTCAGGCTGATCGAAATGTGGTTAGCATTGATTTTGATGGGACTGCGGTTGCCGCCTATGATTTCACTGTAGGATCCGCCAATTCCAGACAGGATGGCATTGTGGGGCCTGGAACCTATTCTGGAGACTGGGATGGAACATGGTATTCCCAGACCTCAAGTGATGGAGATTATTGGTTTAGTGAAATTCATATCCCTTGGACAGTGGCACCTATGTCAGAGTCTGCCGATGGGAAAAGAAATATAGCTGTTTGGTTCTCTAGAATAGTTTATAACGAGTCTCTCCGATTCTCCTTCCCCAATGCTTACTACAGTCGTACTACTTTTATGGAGGACTGGCAGCCGTTGGAGGTTGATCAGGTTAAGGCATCTACCTTAGATTGGTTTCCTTACATAAGTTATAACCACAACCTTCTCCACGATCAGGGAACTGAAGTCGTTGATGGCTCAAATATTGGTTTAGATTTTATTTGGCGACCCAATAGCAGTACTCAATTAACCGGTGCATTGAAACCAGATTTTGGTCAGGTTGAGAGCGATGACTTGGTCGTAAATTTTTCAGCGTTTGAGACGTTTGTTAGTGAGAAAAGACCTTTCTTTACGGAAAATCAAGGCCTTTTTAATAGCGCTCAACCTAATGAGGATGTTGTTCTCTACACACGAAGGATTGGCGCTGGAGTTGGAGGCGGTATCTCTAATATAGATGCCGCTACAAAACTTACTTACTATGGCAAAAATTTGGATTTGGGTCTCTTTGCGGTACGGCAAGATGAGGCTGGAGGAGGAACAACAAGTGATTTTATCTCGAGCCGAGTCCAACGGAAAGTGGATCGGATGACTATTGGCCATCGCCTAACTAATGTTAAGAGGGAAGCGTTTGGGCGCGAAGCAACTGTGCAAGGCATCGATTTAAAATGGAACCGAGATGAGCACAACCAGTTTATGGCGCAAATTTTACATAGCGACATCAAACAAGATCCAAACGAGCTAAATAATTACCAACTTGTTGATGAACAGGATCTCGCCGCATGGGTTAATTGGTCCTACTCACCCAGTGATGAGTGGTCTCATGCTGTCTACTATTCCCACTATGGCGATCAATTTGATATGAATGATATGGGGTACATGAGGCGAAATGGCTTCGATGAGTTTTATGCTTATCACAGGCACGACCGATTGCAGTACGATCAAGAGTCGTCTTTACTATCAAGCTCTACGGAGTTCGATTATTCCTACGCGGAGAATACTCAAGGACAACGGTTATATTTTTGGTCTGAGATAAACTTTGAATGGATGTTTAAATCTACTCGTATGATCTCTGTAGATTTCGAATCTACTTCTTCTGGTTGGGATGATCGCATCACTCGAGGGAATGGATCCTACTTTCGATCAGCAAAGTTTAAAGGTGCTATGAGATATGAGAGCCCCAGGGGTAATGATTTTGTCTTTACCGTCAAGGGATATACGGGTACGGAGGATACGGGAGAGTTATATTACGGAGCTTATTTTAGGCCAGAAGTATATCTGACTGAGACATTAACCCTCGGGGGAAGAATCGGATTTAAAAAATATCAAGAATGGCTTTTGTGGGATTCAGACGTGTCTCAATTGGCTGGGTATGAAACAGACAGATATTCAGCAGATTTTCGGGTAGATTGGTACCCATCGACTCGTCAAGAAATTCGATTGAAATTTCAGTGGATTGGTATCGATGCCGAAGTACTGAACAGTTACTTTCTAAATAGTAAAGGTAGACTGGAGAATTCTGATATTGAATCGGCTAGTTTTAGTCTGAGTGACACAGCATTCCAGATAAGGTACCGATACCAGCTTGCTCCACTTTCAGACGTATTTTTAGTTTATAGCCGCGGCGGATTTTATGGAACCCAGACTGGCGATGAAGGTGCGGGGACTCTATTTGAGAATGGATGGAGAGGAGTCAATGTGGAATCTGTTATTTTCAAAGTTAGATATCGCTTTTAATTGAGTCTGCAATTAATCAGTAGTTGGCCGGATGGAGACGCCAAAATTGCAGTATTAACGCATTTAGTATAAATTCAAAACATTATCGTAGATAAGGCAATAAATCTTGTCAGGAGCGACTTGCTATGCATGCTACTGAATTTGTTCAAAGCTATATAGATGCTTGGAATCACTCTGATGCAAAGGGTGTTGCAGAACACCTTGCCACGAACGGGACTTATTACGATATACCAACTCATAGCCAATTTTCAAAAAATGAATTGGTCTCGAATCTAGTCGATTTTTTTGCATCTGGTGATCATCACTATCAGCTCTGTAATGAAGTCCTCTCAAACGATAGAACCATTGCCTTCCAATACAAAATGACTTCCCCAAATAATTCTCGTCAGGATTGGTTAGGAGCTGAATTCATTCTGCTTGAAAGTGATGGCGCTTTGAGTATCACGGATTACTATGACTCTCACCAGTCGATAAGATCTTCTTCGCTAGTTTCTGATAGAGCCCCTTTGCCTAAATATGCAAAGTCAGGTTTGAATTCCCGCCAAATAGAAGATTATAAGAAAAAGTTGGTACGGTTGATGGAAGAGGAAAGAGTTTACCTTGACTCTGATATGACGCTTCCGAAGCTGGCGTTGATGGTTGACTGCTCTGTTAATCACCTCTCACAAGCTGTCAATTCAGGATTCAAGATGAGTTTTTTTGATTTCTTAAATAGTTACAGAATTAGGGAAGCTAAATCGATATTAACCCATCAAGATTCATTATCACAATCTATTCTGGATGTTTCATTTGCCGTAGGCTTTAACTCTAATTCTGCTTTTTATGCAGCTTTCAAAAATGCAACAGGACAAACACCAGCGCAATTTCGTCGTAAAACTCTCTTTTAGAATTTATAAACTCCATCAGAAGGTACTTGTCGTGTACTTTTGCCGATAGGATAGGATGCTGCAATAAGTACCAATTAGAGTAATATTACTCTTACCATTATTAAAGTCAGAGCTCCAAAAAATATGCAAATAAGTCAACCGCACACATCTTCCTATTACGCAGCAACTATAAACAATCATAAGGATTATGCATCATTGGAAGGCGACGTAAGTGCTGATGTCTGCGTTATAGGGGCTGGTTTTACTGGGATTTCAACAGCTCTTCATCTAGCTGAGCGTGGTTTTAAAGTACGTATCGTTGAAGCCAATAAAGTGGGCTGGGGGGCGTCAGGAAGGAACGGCGGTCAGATGATTGGAGGTATATCGGGCGATAGCAAAATGGCCAAGATGTTGGGAGAGGAGGGTGAGCGAATACTCTGGGACATGGGCTGGGCTGGACATGAGATCATTCGAGAGAGAGTCCAAAAGTATGATATTGACTGTGATTTGAAATCTGGGTATCTAGATGTAGCTATCAAACCTCGTCATATGCGGGATCTTGAGGTCCATCATAAAATGTTGGAAAAATATAAATTTGCGCATCCCTTCAGGATTCTGTCGAAAGAGGAGACACGAAATGCAATTGGGACAGAGGCATATATTGGTGCTCTTCGAAATGATGGCAATGGACATGTTCATCCTCTGAATCTTTGTATAGGAGAAGCTCGAGCTGCTGTATCCTTAGGAGCAACTATTTACGAAAATTCACCAGTAACAGAGATTAAAAGAGGGACCAAAGCTACGGTTATCACAGAACGTGGCTCTGTGACTGCTGATTTTGTTGTCTTGGCAGGGAATGCTTACCACTTTTTAGAACGAAAACTGAAGGGGATTCTGTTTCCTGTAAACAGTTTTATTATTGGTTCAGAGCCTTTATCAGAGGAAATTGTAAACCAAATTAATCCTCATGACCTCGCGGTCTGTGATCCAAATTATATATTAGAATATTTCCGTTTAAGTGCTGACAAGAGGCTTTTATTTGGTGGTCGTTTCACCTACTTTGGAAGTGATCCTGAGATTATTAAGAAAAATCTAATTCCACGAATGCTGAAAATATATCCTCAGTTGACGTCGACAAAGTTTGACTTTGGGTGGGGTGGAACAATTGGAGTCACAGCGAATAGGGTACCTCAGATGGGCAGATTAGCTCCTAATATCATTTATTCTCAAGGTTATTCAGGCCATGGCGTAAATGTGACTCATCTTGCAGGACAGATTATGGCTGACACCGTGGGGGGAACTCTGGAGAGATTTGATATTTTTGCCAATATAAAACCGACATGGATACCTGGACAACACCTATTTCGAAATCAAATGGTCGCCCTTGGAATGGCGTACTATAAGATGGTGGATAGGCTTTGATAATATCAGTGCCTAGGTTGGTTAGTAAAGGCTATTAGAGGAGACACTTTGTTCATGAAGCACTCCGATAAATTATTAGGAATGAATCGATCTATAACTCGTCGAGATGTTCTTTTTGGCGCTGCAAGTTTATCTCTTAGTCCATTACTCGTGCCTTCTGTCAAGGCCACTGAACCCCATGATTTCAAAGGTTCTGATCTCATTAACGCTACCTATTATCCTCCTGGTTTGATGGGAATGCGCGGGAATCATGATGGTTCTTTTGAAGTTGCTCATAGTCTTGCGCGACGAGGACAAACAGATTGGGGGTCAGTGGAGGAGGCATCGAGCGATGTCTATGACCTAATAGTGGTGGGTGGCGGCATAAGCGGGTTATCGGCAGCTTATTTTTTTCGCGAAAAAATGCCTGGTGCGAAGATTCTGATTCTTGATAATCATGATGACTTCGGAGGTCATGCTAAGCGGAATGATTTTGACGCTGATGGTCATAAGCTTATTGGTTATGGTGGATCTCAGACAATGCAGGAGCCATCTGGTTACAGCCACATTGTTAAAAAGCTCTTAAAAGATATCAAGATTGATCCTAGTGTCTTCGATACAGCGTACGATCAAGATTTTTTCAAACGAAACAAGCTCAGAGCGGGCATTCACTTTAATGATGAAGCGTGGGGTAATAGAAAGACAGTTGCTTACGATCTAGGTGTTTTTGATGGCTATATTCCGGTCATGCCATCTGAACTATCTGCTGAACAAGCGGTGCATGAGATGCCTATATCAGAGCCAGCAAAAGTACAGTTCCTTAACCTATTGTCAGTCAAGGATGACCAGATTCCATATTTAAAGGGTGATGCTAAGTGGGATTATTTATATCGTCTGAGCTATCAAGATTTCCTGACCAAGCACTTGAACATTACCGAACCTGAAGTATTTAAAGTATTGCAGGATTTGCATATTGACTCTGGTGTCGGCATTGATTCGGTTAGTACTATCAGTGCTATGTTCTATGGTGGCTTGCCGGGGTGGTCTGCCACAGGTCTTCCTGAACAAGAGCCTGATGAACCCTATATCCATCATTTTCCAGATGGTAATGCCTCTATTGCGCGTCAATTAGTAAGAGATTTAATACCTGAGGTGGCGGCAGGAACTACTATGGAAAGCCTGCTGCATGCAAAGTTTGACTACTCTAAACTTGATTCAGCTGATTCAAAA
>Ga0115013_10001456_pt1 | contig 13685 bp, 12 predicted proteins | sample SouAtlMetagenome_2_FD_88686 | JGI IMG/M metagenome (GOLD analysis project Ga0115013, IMG submission 88686) | Marine eukaryotic phytoplankton communities from Atlantic Ocean - South Atlantic ANT15 Metagenome | ecosystem: Environmental > Aquatic > Marine > Oceanic | place: South Atlantic Ocean...
GAATGATCTCGAGCATTCTCAAACACTTAAGTTATTAGGTGATTTGAACATGCAAGAGAACAAATATACTGATGCGATTAAATGGTATAACGCGTGGATGGACTTTACGTGTAAAGAAGATGCAGACGTTTATACCCGTTTAGCGCAAGCTTATTATGAAGCAGGCCAATTAGATAAGATGATTGAGCCAGCTGACAGAGCAATAGCTCTGTATGATGAGCCGAACAAAAACCCTTATGTGTTAAAGCTAACATCTTACTACGAACGTAAAATGTTTCCTCAAACAGTGGCAGTTGCTGAAGAACTTGTTCGCAACTTCCCAGAGGAGCCACGTTGGTGGACTCAGCTTGGTTTCTTCTACCTTTCAGTAGAAGACTTCGAGAAAGGTTTGTCTACGTTCGAGATGGCTTACATCCAAGGTTACCTTAAGAAAGTAAACGAGATTAAAACGTTATCTCAGTTATTCCAAACAAACGGCATGCCTTTTAAAGCTGCTCAAATTTTGGAAAAACACGTTAAATCTGGTTTGCTTGAAGATGATGCCGATATGCTAGCTAGTATTGCTAACGCATATCACCAGGCTAAAAACTACGACAAAGCAGCTACGCTTTACGCTAAAGCTGCTGCGAAGAGTTCAGATCCTGAGCATTACAGAAAGCAAGGTACCTTGTTGTTAGTTGCTGAAGATTATAAAGGTGCGATTAAAGCGTTAAATAACGCTTTAGAGCGCGGTGTTGAAAACCCTGAAAAAGTTCACTTTACGCTAATGGAAGCGAACTTCTACGCAGGTGATTTCAGAGCAGCGTTTAAGCACGTACAAGAAGCGAAGAAAGATCGCTCACTACGTCGTAATGCAGCGGCTTGGGAGCCTTACATTAAAGAGAAGGCTAAAAACCGCGGTATTAACATTTAGTAGTTATATCGATAAATAAAAAGGCCTCCATTTGGAGGCCTTTTTTTTTGTTAGAAATAAACCAAGTTTTATATAGTTATTGAAGCCAACATATAGCCTATCTTTTTTCTTAATGATTCAGTCAACGCTTTACGACCATTCACGTCCAAGAGTTTTGTAAGCTTATTCGTGGGTAGCGGGGAACGACTAAGTAGTAAAAGAAGTTCAGACGTAACTTCATCCGTTCCACTCGTGCACGCTTTAGTAGGTCTTTCAGTATGTTTAACACACTGTGTGGACACAGAGACCTCAGCGGCCAACGCGTTTATTGCTAAGCTAACTTGGTTTAATGGTCTAGTCGCATTAACGAACTGATTTAGTTTTTTTATTAGTATATTTCGTGTGATAGTCGGAAGCTTACTTATAGGGACAATGTCGGTTGCTTGACTATGGGTAAACAAGCATGACAATACTTCTTGTTGTGGCCCAAAGCGTTCAGAGATACATTTCACAACCAATGCGCTGGTCTCACCGCTCGCTTTATTAGGTTTTTCACCCATATCCACAAGCGTAAAACCGCATTGCTGCCAAAAGTGATTAAGCTTGTCAGAAGCGCCATAGGAGCTAGTCAGTGCATCAATATGTTGTGCAAGGGCTTGTCCGTTAATATAGCTTACAAGGCGCGTACCTAGCCCTTGGCCTTGTAGATGAGGAGCAACTGCTATGCGATTTATTCTCCAATACCGATATGATGCAGTAGCGGGGTTCGCCGTGAGTAGCGTAAGCCTCTGTGCCCCTAAATGTCCTTTAGGGCGCCGGGAACCATCTGCAATTCCTTCACTTACATCTGCTAAAGGGTCGCCACCTTCACAATTTATTATTGCAGCTGCGATTAAACGAAGGTCGTCCCATTGGGTACACAATACGATGTCTGGGCTGTCATAAAGCCGCATGAAGTCATCGGGGGTGGTTTGATAGTGTGCAGCGGCTAACAGTTGCATGACACAGTGTAATTCGTGTTCCGACAATGCAGACACCAAACCTATCCTGTAGTCATTGCTAGATTTATCTGTCGGTGCTTTTCGTTGTAATTCTCGCAGTATTTCTTGCCTTACTCCCCGGCGTGCTTCTCGCGGAACTTCATTGAAGGTATTAAATGACTCTGTTCCTTCAAATAAGCAAATATTATGTATGAGGTTTTCTAACTTATCGTTCTTTGTCCATCGTAGCGGTGTGCTCAATGAAAGGTGCAAAGCGCCTTCAGCGTTAAAAGCCGGTAGCATACGCTGCATAAAACCTTGCCCACTTCCTTCGTATCCCTGCAATGTTGTGCTAATCACGTAGTTATCATGAGCGCTGATTAACATCTTAAGCACAGGTAACGCGAAGGACGCTGCTTCATCAATAATAAGCAAGTCAAAGTCACCATCGATAAGCGTTGGGTTATCTGGCGCAAGCCACTGTGCAGATCCACTTTTCTCACTCTCTGAAGCTTGATTAGAGACTGCTTCACTAACAAAATCCTCAACAGCAAAAGCCGCTTCAGTGACAGTTCCAGCAGTGCTTAACTCATTATCAGTAGTCTTACTTTCTAGTTTATTTTCTTCTGAATTTGGTGAATTTATGCCTATACGAATGTGCTTGAAAAGGGTGCTCGTGTTTTCACGAATGGCGCTTGTGATCACTACTTTCTCGCCCTTTTTCAGCCTTGATGCAACAAACAGCCCTACAAGCGCAGACTTCCCTCTGCCTCTAGGCGCTGTGATGACAGCTTTTCGATTATCTTGCGACCACTTATTTGTCAGGCAATCAAATGCCGCCTGCTGTTCAAGTGATTTGAACTGTGGCCGACGGGTTTGTTCATCATCTACTGGCTGTGTTGCGCGTGCGTTTTCTGAAACTATCCGATTAATAGGGCTTTCAGAGGTAATCGGGGTTAGCCGGTTTATCGAATCAAAGGTATCACTCGCTACTGAATCAGGAATATGGCAGTTGTTGGAATTCCAAATGGCTACATCTGCATCGTTTTTTAGTATTGCTACAAGCCGTTTTATATACGGACTTCGTGATGCAGTAAAACCATGTGAGAGGTGACTAGGGCGGGTGTGCAAATGCCAAGAGTCGAGCGTAGGGCAGCATAAAATGAGACAGCCACCCCATCGAATGGTGCCTGCAATGGCCATGAGGTTTCCAGGGTTAAACCCTTGATGTGAATGTACCACCCCGATATCGCATTCATTACCCAACAAATGTTTACGGAGCAGTGAGTTCTCAGCGCCTATTTCTTTGACGGTAAGTGAGGGGGAAATATCGCTCAAAATAGACGTTAAACTCTTATTTACCCAGTCATACTCACCAGAAAGCACGAGTAGACGGCGATGCTCAGTATGTCGTGCTTGCGAATAAATAGGGCTAAATAACCATTGAGTCAATTCCGGTGGCGCCATAGGTGTGTTTTTTCGGTATAATTAAGACTTTCTCTGCTTATAGTAACTACTTATCTAAAGGAATTCGAATGCGCTTTCTTTCTCGGCGTCTAGTGATGCCAAACGACTTAAATTATGCCAACTCTTTATTTGGCGGCCGCGCGCTTGAATGGATTGATGAAGAGGCTGCTATTTGGGCAATTTGCCAATTAGAAACCAATTGTTTGGTAACCAAACATATAGGGGAAATTAGTTTTGAGTCTCCTGCACTGCAAGGTGATATTGTTGAGTTTGGTCTTGAGACAAAAGCGGTTGGTAGAACGTCGATTACGGTCAGTTGTTTAGTGCGCAATAAAGCCACCAAAAAAACTATTTGTTTCGCCGATGATATCGTCTTCGTTAAAGTAGACCCAGAATCACGTCAACCAGCAGCGCATGGTAAAACCCTTGAGGCGTTAGTATCTCAAACTAACGAAGAAGTGCGAAAGCTCAATCTCGAATTAGAAGAGCAAAAATAAGCCACATCACACGAATAGCGAGCCTACTGTTACGCCAAGTTAACCGTTTAATATCTTGACGGTTTTGGCGTAACTGGTAGACTTCCCGCTGTATTCGTTATTCATAACGAACGCATATACCAAGGGGTGTCCGTACCGCGGACTGAGATTCACATTATCATTGTGAGAACCCTTACACCTGATCCGGATAATGCCGGCGTAGGGATGGTTGACCACATAGTCGTATCACCTGCCGTACACCCGGATCTTTTTTCTTAAAAAAGAATAAGAGATCCCATGCAAAAACCTATATTTTGTCTTTCTTTACTTGCCGCATCGCTTTCAGTTAGCGCACAAACTACTCAGCAAGAAACACAACTTGATGACGTAGAACGTGTTGTCGTGAGCGGAGACTTTCGCGAAACCGTGTTAGACCAGCTAAGTGCAAGTGCTACCGTTATGAGTGCTAAGCGCTTAAGCAGTCGCCAGCCTACCCATATTGATAGTGTGCTAAATAGTGTGCCGAACGTGAACTTCGCCGCAGGCGCTTCTCGCGGACGCTTTGTTCAAATTCGCGGTATCGGTGAACGTAGCCAATTTGTAGAGCCTATTAATCCGTCTGTTAGTTTCATCGTTGACGAATTTGATTTCTCTGGTCTTGCAGCAGCAGGACTTATTTTTGATACGCAGCAACTAGAAGTTTACCGAGGGCCTCAGGCCACCTTATTTGGTTCCGGCGCTTTAGCAGGAGCGGTTAAGCTTTCTAGCACCCCTGTTGGCTCAGAGAGTGCTGACTATGTTGAAGTAAGAGCAGGTAATAAAGATAGTTATCGCGTAGAAGCTGCTACAGGTAACGATATCAATCAAGATTGGGGTTATCGCGTTGCACTTATGCATAACCGTAGTGATGGTTTTGTAGAAAATACCGTCGTTAACAGTGACGGCACCGAGCAAAAACGTGATGATACGAATAATCTTGATGAAACTGCTGCGCGCATAAGTGTAGCTGGGAATATTGACGAAAGAAGCACTTTGGCACTAACTTATCGTTGGTATGACATCGACAATGGGTATGATGCGTTTTCTTTAGATAATAATAATCAGACCTTATCTGATGAGCCAGGTTTTGACACCCATCAAACTCATGCTGTGAGTGCTAGAGCCACTACCTCGACTAATGGCGGTGATATTATTCTAGTCGCCACTCACGCCTCCCATAACATCGGTTATGGATATGACGAAGATTGGACTTACGAAGGATTTCACCCTTTCGGGTATACCTCATTCGACGCTTATTTCCGTGATGTAGACACACAAACAGCAGAAGTACGCTTTGTATCTTCAGACAGTGCCGCGTTATTTAATGGCGCGACGGCTTGGACGCTTGGCGCTTTTTATAAAACCAGTGAAGAAGATTTGTTGCGTGAATACACCTATGCATCAGGTGACTTTACCAGTGTGTATGAACCCACCACCAAAGCGGTATATTTACAGACTGAATCTACAATCACCACTAGCCTAACGCTAGTTGCAGGGTTACGTGTAGAAAACTACGGCTTTGACTACTCTGATAACAATGGCCTTGAAAGCAGTCATGATACTACGATGACTGGCGGTAAAGTGGCATTGCAATATACGGGTGAAAAACACTTTTACTACGCCAGTATTTCTCGCGGCTATAAAGGGGCAGGGTATAACCCTGACGAGCGCGTATCAGATGAGCAGCGATTCTTTGATGAAGAATATAACTGGAATTACGAGCTTGGTGTAAAAGGGCCTTTATTAGTGCCTGAACTAACCATGCGAGCAGCACTCTTCTATATGGACAGGGACGATACGCAAGTAAGTAATTTTGATGTTCAAATTCGCGAAGATGGAACACCTGATTTTATCGACATTATAGACAACGCTGATATAGGCACTAACAAGGGGGCTGAGCTAGAGTTGAGTTGGCTGGTAGATGAAAACTGGACCATGAACATGAGTTTGGGCTACCTAGATGCTACCTTCGAAGATTATACGCTGACTGATGGCACTGTGATTGAAAAACAGCGCCAAGCACAAGCACCTGAATACACGGCTAACTTATTTAGTGAGCTATCTATTACTGATGATGTGCTTTGGCGCATCGATATCGACTTTAAAGACAGCTACCGTTTTTCTGATGGCCATGATGTAGAGGCACCTTCGACAACGTTGGTTAACAGTGAAATCGTGTGGTTTTCTGATAATTGGCAAACCAGCGTGTGGGTTAAAAATGCCTTCGATAATGAGTATTACACCAGAGGTTTTGGTGGCTTCAGTAACGACCCTCGTGATGAGTATGCGTTTGCAGAACCTTACTATCAACTAGGTAATGGCCGACAGTTTGGCGTTACCGTTAAATACGAATTCTAGGAGTACACTATGCAAGTCATGGTTGAGCTATCGCTATACCCGCTCGTGGGTGAATACATTGAGCCTATTCAGCAATTTATCGATCGCATGAATAGCTACGGTAATATTGGCGTATTAACTACTTCTACCAGCACGCAAGTATCCGGTGATTACGGACATGTGATGTCTATTCTTGGTAAGGAAATGCAGCGCACTCACGAAGAAGTTGGACAGGCTATTTTCGTGGCGAAGTTTCTAAACTACGATGCCATGCAGGCTAACAAGCAAGCCAGAAAAACTTAAGCATGAGTACATTTTTCACTGAGTTTTTGTCGCAGATAGCGGCCACATCAAAACTGGAATGGTTGGCGGTAGTGCTTGCCATTGCCTATGTGTTGCTTGCGGCTAAACAGAACAGCTGGTGTTGGCTTTGTGCCTTCGCCAGTACGGCTATTTATACCTGGCTGTTTTGGCAGGTGACATTGCCGTTTCAGTCCATGCTGAACTTTTTCTATATGATAATGGCAGGCTATGGTTATTATCAGTGGTCAAAAGGTGGTGATGGAGGCACGGAGAAGCCAGTGCGTTCATGGCCGTTATGGATACATCTTACAATAGTCCCTGTGCTTTTATGCTGTGCATGGGGATTATCTAAATTAGTCACTTCACAATTTAATAGTGATCATTTACTGCTAGATGCGAGTATCCATCTGCTGAGTGTAGTTACTACTTTTATGGTGGCGCATAAAGTTTTACAAAATTGGATTTACTGGTTCTTTATTAATTTGGCCTCCGCCTTTTTATACTTTCAAGTGGGGATGGCATTATCAGCATGCTTATTCCTTGGATACGTAGGATTCTCGATTTTTGGGTACCTACAATGGTTAGCGCAGTGGAATAAGCAAGATGAAACCGGAAACTATCATTCCGCTTTTGAAAGAAGCACTTAATTTATCTGATTCGGCCACAGTGGAACGTCACCCCGCTGGCATAGTGAATCAGGTGTACTATCTCAAAGATGATAATCGTGGGTATGCTGTCAAATGGGTGGGGGAAGATACATTTAGCGGTATCGACAGATTCCATCAATTTGTATTGCAACAGCAACTTGCTGAGCGAGGCATTGCACCAAAGCCTATTTGGTTAAGCGATGATGAATTAATTTGGGTAGAACAATGGGAAGAGGAAACCGATCCTCATCCCAGTATTCGTTCTCCCGAAGCGTTAGCATCAGTACTTGCCCGTGTCCACGCCTTGCCTATCACAGCTAGACCTCTTAACTTATTTTCTCGTTGGTTGCATTATATGCACTCCGCTGGATTGAAAGAAGGCGATGCGCTTTTCGACCGCGCTATTCAACTTCGAGCAAGTTTAGTTAAAAGTGAAGGCAACACAGAAGACTATGTGCTGTGTCACAACGACTTGCTTGCTCATCATGTGGTACGTGACTCAACGCCGTTCATTGTTGATTGGGAATACTCGGCCATGGGTAATCGTTATTTCGATGTGGCTGGGTGTGCAAAGATAAACGCAATGAGTGAAGCGCAAACACGGGCATTAGCCATCGCCTATGCCAAAGAAGTAGGTAAAGATGAAGATGAGGTCTTATCGCAAGTTCAACTTCATATGGAAATCGTTAACGTAACTAACGATTTATGGCTAGCTGCACTTGAGGCTACTAAGCAAAACGCTGGATAAAGTACGCTTTTTGTTTGTTTTCACAGCGCTTTGTTTGTTTAGTAAGCGTTAGTGCATAAGGTAGTAGAAAAATGCTTTACCTTTTAAATGTCATCCGTATAATGCACAGCGCGCTAGGGGTGTAGTTCGAATTGGTAGAACAGCGGTCTCCAAAACCGATGGTTGGGGGTTCGAGTCCCTCCACCCCTGCCACTTTCCCTTCTTGTTTTCTAAATTCAATTTTTATCATTATTTACTTTTCTTAAGCTAAGTTAAACTCAGCAAGTTAGTCATTCTGTATCTGCCATTTTTATTCGCGTTGCCATTTTTAATCGCGTTGCTATACAATGTTAAGTAATTTATCGAAGTTGGATTTTTATGTCGCTTTCTACTTTTCAGCGTGCTGTATTGCAAGAAATGGGAATACCTGTGTGGGTGAGCCAGTCATCGCTGCAAGATGAAAACACGAACTCAGTTGCGACTGATGTTGCTAATAAGCGCTCTGCAAATGATTCTTTTGCAACGGCCAGTAATTATTCACCAGCCATGCCTTCTAATGAAGAAAAGCAAAGCCGGTTGGCACAACTTCGTGCTCAAGTATCATCAGATTCGACCAAAGCCTCTGGCCAAACAAAAGCTACCAGCCCGAAAGCTAGTGATTCGTCGTCAGCGACACCGCGCTCGGTAGATAGCGCTGAAGATAGCAATGTTGATAGCACTGCAAGCAAGAGTGCATCACAAGTGGAGTCTGTTAATGCTTCAAGCCAATTATCCAGCCATTCGTCAAACGTGTTATCCAATCCTGCTTCAAACAATACACCTGCTCTGGTTGAATTAACCCAAGCACAGCGTTTACAGGGCAAGCAGTGGTTACAAGATTTAGATGTTGCGCTCGCGTATCTTCAATTATCCTTCACCAGCACTCAGGTGAAGATAGGGCAAGATGTAGCAGTAACTAACGGTGGCATTGTTTTACCGTCGGCGCCTCACTTACTGACGGCGGCAATGCAAAGGCAGCTGTGGAAAATGCTTTGTGCTTTATCCAACAATGTAAGTTAAGCCTGAAGCGCGTTAAATTTCCTAACTCGGTTGTCCTATTTTGCATATCCAATTAGTTTCAGATACAAGTTGTAAACGCGCATTAGCGCAAGCCCACGGTATTCACGAAGCGTCCCAATTTAAACCTTGGTCTTTTGCAACGTTTGCTGATTGCACTACTGCTCCTTATTTCGGGGCCCTTGCCATAAAAGATGATCAAGTAGTGGGATACGCATTGGTACTTGAAGTGGTTGATGAAGCTACATTAATGGATATTGCGGTAGACAAACGTTGTCGCCAAGAAGGGATAGGGCGGGCGTTAGTGGAGTATGTAAAACAACACGCTCAGCACAACAAAATGACCTCAATGTGGTTAGAGGTTCGAGCCAGTAATATTGGGGCTATCAACCTTTACGAACATACCGGTTTTGAGCATATCGAAGTAAGAAAAGGCTATTATCAAACCGCTAATGGCAAAGAAGACGCTCAAATAATGAAGGCCTCACTTTAAACCCGAGAAGCTAAACCCAAGAAGCTAAACCCAAGAAGCTAAACTAATCAGGCTAAATTAAACACACTATATTGAACACGCAATCGCACAAGTTATACCTTCTCGATCTACCCGCGCACTATCGGTCTACTCCTTTTCTTTGAGACAATACCGTTCAACGTATAATTTGTTAAAAACTAACTAAAGAGGATAAATGCCAAAGGTTATCAATCGGGAGATTGTGCGATTTAAACGGTTTGCAATTAATTTCGTGACTTATCCTGAAGGGCATCGGGTAATGAGACATAACGACCCTGTTAGCGAAGGAAAATACTATAAGTTTAATGTGGTATTAAAGCAGCCAAAAGTGGGTGGGGTGTTTTGTGCCGACAAGGTTATTTTTAACTTATTTAACCGTGTTTATTTCTTTCGACCTGATTTGTACAGTCATAGTGTTACGCCCATTCAACAAGGCCATCGCAAACTATTGTCTGTGGCAATATTATTACCTTAGCCTAACCTTTAGTTACCTAAGCCTTCACGCGCGATAAGGCACCTAATTACGTCGTTAAGGTCTCTATCCGGTGCCGGGTAATTCGCGTATATTGCGCGGCTTGGTGAAACGTCACTTATCGCTCTCATTTTTGTGAAATAGCGCATGCTTTTTCATTTTATAGGTATTGAATATGTCTTCTGCGTTGCCTCCTCCGTCAGTTCAAGCAAAAGGCATTAAAATGCTGTTTGTTTCAGTGTTGTGCTTAGGCTTAAGTTGGCCAGCAATGAAGCTAGGTTTAGATTCCGTAAGTGCTTATTGGATGGTGGCGCTCAGGCTATTATTTGCCTTGCCTGTTATCGCCTTATTTGTGTTTATCACTAAAAAACGATTACCAACGTTTTCACGCCCCGACCGCGCGGTTATCTTTACGGTAGCCTTGGTGCAGTTCATTGGCTCTATGGGGTTAATCACGGTTTGCTTGCAGTACATTCCCGCCGGTACCGCGAGTATTTTGATTTACACCACGCCACTGTGGATGCTGGTGATTGATACCGTGTGGTATCGACAGCGCCCTGCAGCCAAACGCTTTGTATTGACGAGTATCTCTACAGTTGGCGTTGGCTTAATATTGTTCGCGTCGGGCCAGCCTGGTGCTTGGTTACCTTTGTTTGGCATGCTATTAGCTTCGGGGTTGTGGGCAGTCTCTATAAGGCGTGTTTCATTTCACAAATGGCATGGGAGTGTTATTGATGCGGTGTTTTGGCAATTCGCGTTGGCTGGATTAGTAATGCTAGCGATTGCGTGTGCTATTGAGGGGGTCCCCAATTTTGCTGAATACGGGGTGCGAGGTTGGTTGTCACTATCTTACATTGGACCAATCGCTACTGGGTTGGGTTTTGGTCTTATGGTGTCTGCAGGGCCTAAGCTTCCGCCTGAGCGAATAGTACTTATTAGCACGCTAACGCCAATCATTGGTTACGTAAGCTCGGTGCTGTTACTAGGTGAGACCTTGTTGCCCATGGTGATTGTTGGCGCCACTGTAATGCTTTGTGCACTTACCCTCAACGCGTTGCCAAAGTCGGCACTAAAGAAATTGATCTCCAAGGTGCCTGGACAAACCTAATAAATAAACTGGGCAATTAAATAAGTCGCTACAGCTTGAGGCGTGGCTGTATAAAATCTAAAAAAGCCGATATACGAGACGACACTGCACTGTTTCGGTAGTAAACGGCTTGCACGGGCTCTCGATTGTTTGGTGTAAGTAAGTGCTCGCCTAATACGCTGACAAGTTTTCCGTTTTTTAAATCGTCCGCCACCATAAAGTGCGACAGTAGGGCAATGCCTTGACCTGCCAAACACAGTTGCCTGATGGTTTCTCCACTAGATGCCTTTAAATCGAAATTAAGTTTTACCTCTTCTGATAAAGGCCAGCGGTTCAAGCTAGCACCACTAGAAAAACCAATGAGCTGATGTTCGCCTAATGACGTTATTGTCACATCAATATTAGAATTTGCTAAATAGGCTGGGCTAGCCACCAAATGAAGTGCACTTCGTCCCAAGGTCTTTGCGTGCAAATTAGAATCGCTTAGGGTACCAATTCGAATGGCGATATCAGTTTTATGTTCAAGCAAATCAATTATGTTGTCGTGACTGGTAATATCGAGTTTTATCTCTGGGTACGCTTTACGAAATTCACCTACTAGTGGGGTTAACTGATGCAGCACAAAAGGGCTTGCAGCATCTACTCTTAATAGCCCAGAAGGCTTTTGGCTTAGCAGCCGTAACGCTTCTTCGCCTTTTTCTAGTAAGTTCAAACTGTCGCGGGCGTACTGTAGGTAGACTACACCTTCTTCGGTTAGCTCCAATCGGCGGGTGGTACGGTTAAGGAGGGTAACATTAAGGACATCCTCTAAACGGCCAACAGCGCGAGACACTTTTGCCACCTGCTGGCCCAGCAATTCAGCGGCGCGAGAAAAGCTGCCTGCATCTACCACGGCAACAAACGCTTCTATGTCTTCGGTTTTAGCACTTACGCTCATTCAGCTTTTACTTTATCAATAATCACAAAAATATTTTGTCATTGTTGCTTTTATTTGCAACAAAAACAATCTGCACAGTGCACGCACTGAAACTTACTTTTTGAGGAAGAAAATGCCCATGGCGTGTGCTTCTTTATCGGTTCTACCATTGCCACAGGTTTGGTAAGTAAAGACAAGGTAGCCAGTGCTATTGCCATTATTTTTACTGCCCTCGCGCTCATACTATTTACTCTAACATTTACTATGAACATCCTGGTAGATGCTGTATTAACCGTATTGGTGTGAGACGCATTTGCCTTTGGTAATGTACCTGGCTTGCAAGTATATGTGGTGAAATTGGCCAAGCGATATACCCCAAACGCGGTAGATGTGGCATTAGGATTAAATATTGCGGCGTTTAATATTGGCATTGCACTTGGTTCAGTATTACGTGGTGCGATTGTTGAGGGCATGGAGTTACGAGATACCGCCAGACTCTGAGATTAATAGCTCATGATATTAATAGATCATGAAACTTTTCGTTAGCGCTCTCACCACGGTAGTTATATCCGTCTAAAAAGGAACTTTACTACAGCTCTAACAACGCTCTTTTCTACGCGGTCACTAATCCCGCTACTACGTCTTTAATTATCTCTTTCATCAGCTCTTTTGCCTGCACTATTTTCACTACTGAAATGACGAATTTACCCGTCAATCAGTATTTATTTACGAGTTATCAGAAAAACGTCAGCAGAGCGTGTTTTTAGCTGCCACAAATGTATAATAAGCGGCATTTTTATACTCCCTCAATGCTTTCCACTTTTTATATGCCGATTAAGGTTTCAAAAGGGAAGGCGTGATGCTTGGCGTCCTTCGTTGTCTTGTGTGCAAAAGCAGCTAGCAAAAGCACTTTGCACATGCAAGCACAACTGTAAGAACGCCATTAAGCAAAGCGAGTAAATACTCAAGACTGAAGTACCATTACGGGTACGAAACGGGACCGATTTTTCATGGCAAATGCCAATTTTCTTAACGAAATCAATAAGCGAAGAACGTTCGCTATTATCTCGCATCCAGATAATAGTAAGCGTTTTTATTGCTTATAGTTTCCGTTCATTTCCTTTCTAAATATCCCGCTACCCCTTAAAAAATAACGAAATTACCTCAAATAGGTAAGAAATCCCCAGCAACCCTAAGCCAAAGCCTGCAAATCAATTATGGCACCCCGAGTGGTACCCCATTGCGTCGGGTGCCATAAACGTGCAAAATCACAGTACGTAAAACCGAACCCAACCCAGGGCGCAATATGAAGCGGGTAAACTTAACCGACACATGGCTACGAGCGAATAAAGGCAAAATATTCGATAAAGAGAAAACGAAATCTGATGGGGGAGGACTCGAGGCGCGACTCAGAAATGGCGTGATCAGTTTTATATACCGGCCACAACTAAAGGACGGTAGTCGCATTAAGATGACGATAGGCAGGTACCCAGAAATGAGCCTGTCTACAGCCAGAGAAGAAGTGATCAAATACAGGACCGTCGTAGCGAAAGGAGGCGACCCGAGGCGAACGAAAGTGGCCGAGATAAACCAGGCGATCACTGAACCAACATTGAACGACGTATTTACGTATTGGTTTGATAATTACGCGCAAGCGAATATTAAAAACACTCAGTACATGAAACAGCGATTCAAAACGCACATGGGTGACGAGTTCGGGAACCTTTACTATAAGAATCTTTCACGACACCAAATAGTAAAGCACCTAATGAAGC
>Ga0115013_10001457_pt1 | contig 13685 bp, 12 predicted proteins | sample SouAtlMetagenome_2_FD_88686 | JGI IMG/M metagenome (GOLD analysis project Ga0115013, IMG submission 88686) | Marine eukaryotic phytoplankton communities from Atlantic Ocean - South Atlantic ANT15 Metagenome | ecosystem: Environmental > Aquatic > Marine > Oceanic | place: South Atlantic Ocean...
CAAACTTGTCAAATATACTTTCACTTTGTCTTTGATAAAACATTCTGCCTCTGGCTAAATGACCTTGGAAGTCATTTGGTTCTGCACCTGCTTCTTTTTCTCTCATCATGCTTTGTAAAACAGCCTTTTTAAATTCTTCGTCATTGTTTGGATTTTTGAGGAATGCTACCAATCTATTCACGTCTGGTTGCAATATATAATCTTGCATACCATTCATCATCATAGTATTAAAATTAAAATATTTGCTACGCATGTCAGCATAATCGTCTGTGTCTACTCCCCAATTTGAAACATCATTGCCTGGTTCAGATCCACCATAGGCTAAACTGACATTATCGCCATCTCTGAAATAGTTTCCGCCACTTACTGTATAATTCTTTTTGATGTAATCATATGAGGCTCTAACAGCGGCGGCCCATCTTTTTAATCCAATTACATCTCTACCATCCTCGTCAGTTTCTGGTCGCCAGTTGTGATTACCGTCAAATTGATCATAAACTCTTTTAAGTAAATTTACACCTTGGTCATTTACGCCACGTTCAATTTTAAGGTGGTCTGCTAAATTGCCCCAATTTGTTGCACTTGCTATTTGGTTGGATGAGGCTCTATAGTAATCCGTTCCTTCAACACCAGCCGCAAAAGCAAGCCTTTCTAACGGTTTGCCTAAGTCTGATGCTTTTACATCTATTTCCTGATCCATTACTTTCTGTAGTATATTTTGTAATGCTAGTTGAAAACTTTGTTCTTCCTCCATTTCTTTAGCAACTACATCTTTCATTTTTGCTGGATAGTAAGACCAATCAAAAGCATCAAAACGTTTTTGCTCAGGATCGTCTGTAATTTGACCCCACGAAATTGCAGAACCCCTATTAAGAGGTTCACCACTATCTGGATTTTGTGTTTCATCATCGTCCATTAGAGGTTTAATACCAGGAGCACCTTTTCTGCTATCACCATTATGTGTGATTTCTATACCTAATTTTTTTAATTTACTATAGAAGTTACCATCTACTTTTTCATAGTCTTCACCTTTCCAGAGAGATTCAAAACTAACTCCATATCTATTTGTAAATTTACTAAGAATCCTTCTATAGTCTTTTGTTCTCCAAGTATGGAAATAGTTTTTATTTGATTCAAAGTTTTTTATAAGATCTAAACCGTTTATCGCATCATGAGCATCGCTCCAATCACATGAAGATACTATTACAAGCATTTGGTTAGGAGTACCATTTTGTAATTTTCTTACAACTTTATCCTTAAACCATTCCGTTGAAGCACTTTCAGGTTCGTCTAAATCAACATCGTCTAAGTTGCCTTCCATACTATCGGAAGCATATACGAAACTGTGAGAAGGAATATTTAATGTTGCTAATGCTTTGGTTCTAACATTCTTTTCAAAGTCTTTATTACGTTTATCTAATTGATTTTTACCTTTAATTTCTTTATTAAGATCTGAGAATCCTTCTGCTTGGAATATTTTGTCAAAAGCATTTAAAAACTTTTTAAACGAAGCGAATTGTTTTTTAACTAATTTTTTAATTTCTGGATGGGTCTTATGGTCTTCATCAGGACCATAGCCAGGTGTTGATTTTGCCTTATAATAATCTGGTAACATACCAAATATATTTCTTATAATATAATCATCATAAGTTTCTACAAAGTTAAAAACATCATCATCACCATCATCCATTGCTCTTACTAGGAAATCTAATCCATTCTCAATGTGTCTTTCGCTCATTGCCAAACACCAAACACCAATATCAATTCCATGTGTTTTTCTAAAGTATTCTCTTTCGTCATCTCTGACTCTTATTGCATCTAACATCTCTGAGCCTAATTTAGCAAGATCTTTTTTCATCTTATTATATTTTTTAGGATCTTCTTCTTTAAATTCCTTCATTGAATCTAATCTATATCTACATCTTTGTACTAATACACTTTTTGCAACTTCTTCATATGCTTCATCATCTCTTATATTAACATGATGATTTTTACTAGTAGGATGTTCATATCCACTATATGGCTCTAAAAACTTCATTAATTTTTCTATGCCATCAGGTGTTGTAATATTACCTGATTGTAGTAATGTAACATTACTATTCCATCCTGAACCTTTTAATTTTGCATTGAATTCGTTTTGTGTTCTTATATGTATAAGTTCTTTAAGTTTGTCTACAACATCATCTTTTTCATTCTTTGGTGTAACATTTACAAATAAATTTGCTAAATTATCTAGAACATGGTTATCTCTAATATCATTTGTTTGATACAGTTGCCAAACTTTTTGAGCAATATTATCAAGTTCTTTACTTGTCATAAATCTTGCATCACTAATAATTTCTCTTTTAAATAAAGAACCTAATCCTTTTTTAAGTAGGTTAAGTTTATATTTGTCATCACCGGAGAAATTAAATTCATCCATATAAACAATACCAAGTTTTTCTATTTCTTTATCTGATAGTTTTAACTGTTGTGCAAATTTTCTAAATACACCTACTGCCTTAGCATTTACAGTTCCTCTATTATTTCCTATAGCAATATCTCTAGATAACAATGTTATACCACCACCAAAATTTTCTTGTGCTTTTTTCAAGGAACTTTTTGCTCTTTTACTTGGTGGCATACTTGGTGGCTCTATAAAACCTGTGATAGGCTCGCCTTCAGTAACTGCTTCGCCCATCCAACTTGGGTCACTGCCTGTGCCTTTTTTATAATCTTTAACACTTTGTTCCCACTCTTTATCTTTACCAGGTTTACTGAGTTCTTCGTATTCTAAAAAGTATTCAACAGCAATACTTAATTTTTTTACAACATCAAAATAATCTTGCTTACCTACAATAGATTTACCCATATCTACTACTGGATGACTATGTACATCCAATTGTTTTAACTTTTCAGGGTCTATTTCAGTTGACTTACGCAACGTTGTATATAAAGATCTTATATAATCTTTTCTATATGCACTTTTGTCATATCCTGCTTTCATTATAGTAGCATATCTCACAACTGCTTTTACTACTTTTTCAAAATCTTGTTCGTAATTTTCACCACCAGCAACTCTAAATTCTATTAGTTCATTACCAGAATCTTTATCATTTACACCTTTAAAATGAATTGTTGTCATCTTACCTGTATTAATGCTTTTAGAAAGTTCTTTTTCAATGCCTTCAAATCCAGTAAAGTCACCACGTTTAAGTTTCTCTGCACCTTTTAAAAGACCTTTGTATTGGCTTACTGTATAGGTATTTCTTAATCTACCAAATTCTCCAAGTAAATATTGATCGCCCAATAACAAAGCCATTTTTAATTTATTTAGATCTTGAGCCTTTACCTCACCGTCGTCTTCCCTAGGAGCATCAGGTTCACCGTGCCAACTCATTGTAACATGCAATCCTGTTGAACGGTTTGTGCCAAAATTATCATCTCCCCATTCAAAAAGGCTTTTCATTTCTTCTAACATTTTTCTAGGACTATCGAATACTGGAGATATAAGTTCGGCACCAGCACCCTCATCTGGATCAATACTGCTATCTCTTTGTACTGCCCAACCGGTTGTTGTATAAGTATCACCGTAGTCACCGTATTCTGGGTAGTCATCAAATTTACTAAAATCCCTTACCCAAGTATTTAATTCTGAGGCAACATCTTCAACATCTCCGGAGCCATCAGAATATTCATAACCATAATCATTGAGGAATTCACTCATATAACTGTATTGGTCATATATCCAATCATTCATACTGTATTCGCTTTCTGCGGCTTCTGTGGCTTCTTCGTCTAAATCGTAATCTTCTCTAACTGCATCGTCTAGCCAACCCAAATACTCGTCTTCGTATTCTTCTTCTACATATTCTCTGACCCAGTTCATATATTCCCAACCATCTTCCTCACGGTTTTCGTATTCTTGTGGATCTGCTTCTTCGAAATCTGCTTTGTATCTTTCTATTGCTTCTGAACTTGGGCCTGCACTACTATCTATAAACTCATTTAACCAATCTTCATCTTCTCTAACTTCTTGAATTTTATCTGATACTATATCGTCTAGATATTCTTCTTGTCCTTTTTCATATAACCATGTTCTATAGTCTTCATATGCACTATCAGGTAAATCACCGTATTCGTACTCAATGTCTTCGATGCTCATATCGTCTATATTAGACGAACTACTAGAACTTACATTATAAAAAAATGTTTCTGCTTCAAAACCGCACTTAATAGGTAAGTCTAAGGCTTCTTTTGCTACTGACGGTACATTAAAATTTATTTCAAATAATTTTGAATCTACTTCTTTTAGTTTACTTCTACTGAGTTTTTTAAGTTTTCCTCGTAAACTTTTAACTTGTAATTTTTTACCTTTCTTTCTAGCAAGTTTACTTAATTTTCCTTCTGGAATTTCTTCTACTTCTTCTTTTCCATCTATTGCAATATACTCGCCTGTTTTTATATCTCTTGCAATTAATGAATCTGGGTTATTACCATCATTTACAGGGGAAGTTACTTCAAGAGGATCTTTAAGGTCTTTGTATTTTATTAATTTAGTTTTGCCACTAATATTAGTTGCTTTTTTAATTGAATTTGCGGGTACTGTGTTTGTTACAGCCATAGGCTCATCTGCTTGTTGTTGCTTTACACCAGTTACAGTAGGTGACGAAGTCATTTTATTTGCTTTAGAAATAGTATTAGTATTTTGCTTTGCATTGGTGCCATGTTCCTGATCTGCTGATTTGGTAGGAGCACCTGAAGAATTATATGAATATTCTTTTAATAAATGTTTTAAGGTCTTAACATCTGTAAACTTCATTATCTACGTCTCTTATTCATCATACGCAATCTACGGCTGTTAGGATTAAACTTTTTAGTTCTTTGAGCTCTTCTGCTCATCCTTTTTCCTAATCTTGCTTTTGTTCTTTTTAATGTAATCCTCTTTTTAAAATCTATTGGAGCACTACACTGACTAACATTTGATACTACTCTTCCTTTACGTCTACCACTAGTACATCTGACAGCACGTTTGAGTGTGTTACCCATTTTACGCCATACCATTCTTCCTTCTGTAATAGTTACATCTGTAAATTCTTCTAGTCTCATATTACCATTTCCTACATGACCAGTAACGTGCTTTTGTTTTTGGTCCTGGATTATCACAATTATGTCTTGCTCTAAAACTTTTTCTTGCTTTTGGATTGCTTTTTCTAATACGCATTGTTTTGCCTTTAACACTAGAACCGCCGTGTCCAAAGTTTACTTTCTTAACATTTCCTGTCTTAGGGTCTTTGACATAAACCTTAAACTTTTTAACATCACCTTGCATTGGCTTGTTTAGTTTAACTTTGCGTCCTCTATACTCTGCTTCAAACATATCGTTTTCATCTATACTATACCCAAGGTAGCCAAACTCCTCATGGAAGTCTTCTACATCTTCAAGTGTAATTTCTTCTACTATATCTAAATATCTCATAATATCTTCATTAATAATCCTACAACTGTTGTGACCAGTGTAGTAAATGTAAGTCCAACAATAGCAATTATCCAACTTTCTAGTTTGTTTAATCTCTCTTTTGTCACCTCTTTAAATTCTTTTAATTCTGCTGTAATTGATTCTATACGAAGCATGTCTGCAATGATGTGTGCTTCTATGTCACCACTTTGTACATACGGTTTTGGCATTATTTCTGGTTCGTTTTTTTTAGGCATTTTTTATATTATAATAAATCTTGTTTACTAAATTCCATATTAATTGTACTCTTAGTATCTATGGTTCCACCATTTAATACTATCCCATTTAACTCGTCTGTAAGTGTTGCTATAGTGTGTACATCTGTTCTTTCAAAAGCAAATTTAAATATCCAACCTGCTCCTGTCATGCTAGGTGCTCCATAGTTTTCTAAAACATTAGCACCAACACCATTTAATGCTACTGGCTCATTCATAACTACAGGCTGAGCCCTTAAACCAATTACTTGTACAACACTCTCAAAATCTTTTTGACTGTTGTTATTAAAATCACCAGTCCTTGTTATGTCTATACTTGTGAACAATGTGTAAAATTCTATATTACCTGAAAGTGTCTCACTACTTCCCATTGCTCCGCTTCTATTTCCTGCAACCATTCTGTGTCTCCTGTATTACACTATTTATCAGTATTCCAATTCCTTCAGCCAAAAAAAATCCCCAACTAGTGAGGATTTTTTAAAATAAGTTTAAACTAACTTAGAATGAGACGTCTGCAATAACGTGTCCTGCTAGGTCACCGTTTGCAAGGTTATCACCACCTTCTAATATCATATTAACAACTGCTTGACCACCTATAGTGATATCACCAATTTTTAAAACTGTTAGATTTAAGTTTTGTACTGAGCTAACTAGTGCGTCTAGTTGAGTTTGTGAAATGTTACCTGATTGTTGAGTAAAACTCTTAAGGAATACATCTTTACCAATAAACTCGCCTGCCGCTACTGCTCTTCTATCTGCTTGTGCCATTTTATTCTCCTAATATTAGTGTACAATAGTGTTGTACGTTACTTTTATTTATCAGAAAAGTCATAAAAAAAGGCAGTATAAACTGCCTTTTTCAATATTTTAAGTAAAACTTAACTTACAACAATATTAGTGCCTTCAGCCACTGTTGCTGATGCAAAACTATAACTATTTGCTACCTGTGTACCAACATTTCTAAGTTGTGCTTGAACAGCCGCCGCATCAAATTGACTTCCGTCAACGATACAATGAATTTTACCTGCATTTGCTGAAGGAACAACATACATTAAAGGTTGAATAATACTTAATGCTCTTTCAACTGCTTCACCATATGCATCATCTTCTGCTTGTAGATCTCCACCTGTGTCAACTAAAACTGCTTTGAGGTTATGTCTTGATATAAGAGTACCTGTTGCAAATTCGGCTACACCGGCTCCGTTTCCTTTTGATTGTGCCATTTTATTTCTCCTAAATAGTATAGAATAGATATTCTATTCGTTACACTTATTTATCTTTTTTATATATTTTTTTAGAGTTTTTTGTTAGGATTTTTCTTACTGGCGGAAATCTTCATAGATTGTGGGCCTCTATAAGACATTGGTTTTTGTCCAATCCCTACTAATCCTTTTCCTAATTGGTAGGAAGTTGATGCAGATTTGGCTATCGTACTAGTATCAACTTTAGGTAAATCTCTAAGTCCGGGTACTTTATCCTGTGCATTTCCACTTATACCGCCTGTATATTGGTTCCCTCTAAAGTTACTTGACCATTGTTTCTCTTGTTTGGTATCTGCTGTTGATTGTCCTTTTCCAGGAGTATCATCTTGTGAGGTAGCCTTTATTCTTTGCTGGTTTTGAAATGCTGTGTATTCTGCATTACCTAAATCAACTGCGGCACCCCAATCTATTTGGCCTGTTTCAGGATCTTTGTTTCTAGGATCTTGACCTGCCCTTGCTATAAATTGTAATAATAGAGTATTCTGAGCGAATTTTGCCTGTACATCAGGCCATGATAAATTTTCTATAATAATTTGATCTATTTTCATTTCTGTCGTTGCCGTCCACTTGCCCAGTATCCTGCTATTGCTCCTATACCGGTTCCTCTTCTTTTATATTTATCAACATTTGCACCTGTCTTCTGTGCAATCTTCTTACCTACATATCTACCTGCTAATGCACCTGCGGCCGCTCCTGCAACACGTCTTGTTGTACTTGGCTTATCCCTGTACTTGTCTGATAATCTATAACTTTTATATTTTGTCATTGTGGATAAAGGATTAATCATTTCACTTCCTCTACCTATTCTTCTAAACTCTTGTATAATTTGTGCTACTACTAATTGTTTAGATCTATATTTTAAATTTTTCCAGTCTGTAATAAATCTACGGAACTGTTTATACTTTGCATTACTTATTTTTAATTGCTTTTCTAATCTCATAAAGAAAATAGCACTTTCATTAGAACTTTCTGTGCCTCTTCCTACTTTACTAAAAAATTGCCAATGTTGTCTATCATTAAACTTACACCCTTTTAAAAACATTCTGCTTTCTAGAGAATTTCTAAGTTGTATATTTCTATTACTTGGATCGTTTACTTGATATGCTAACAAGTATAAATCTGTTGCATGACTTCTAAAGAAATTATATTTTCCATATTGCGTTGACTGTTTGGCATATGATCTTGCAAATCCTTCTTGCTTGTCATCTTTAGCCATCATAAATGTTGTTAAGGATGTTAAGTAAAGTAAATCTGCAATATCTCTACCATTGTATATATTAAAACTTCTTGTTGTTCTAAACAATCGTGCTTCTGATAGTTCTTTATCTATTAATTTAAAATCTAATTTACTTTCATTTATATTTTTATAGACACTATACAACACAGGATTATTACCACAGCCAAGTTCATCGTATGCAACACCTCTAATAAGTGCTTTTTGTTCTTGTCTATTATCAAAGTCTTGATATACCTCTGCGTAAACTTCGTCTATAGATTCCTCATCATGTCCGTCATTACATTCTTCTGTAAATCCTTCATAATGTATTACAAAATCTCCAACGTTGTCTACTCCTACATCTGTAGGCACTAGATTATTTACAAATTCTTCTATTTCTGTTGGGAGGTTCATTTGCCAGGTACTCCAGTTCCAAAGTTTAGTCTACTAAATTCTAACCTATCAACAAGTTTAAGAGCATTACCATTTCTATCAACAGCAACAAATCCTTCTTCGCCCGTTACTTCATAACCATTTTCGGTTTCTTTAAATGTCGGTAGTTGCCTAATTGTTTCTAACTTTTTAATTATGTTTACTTTAGATGCAATTAATTTTAGATAAAGATCATAAACACTTACAATGCTTTTTAAATTTTGTCTTATAAATTTGACACCTTCTACTTTTTTAGAATCTGTTTCTTCTTTTTTAGCATCCGTTTTATATTTTTCTATCTTTTTATCCATAAAAATAATATACTTTTGTATAAATCCCTGTGCAAATTTAGTAGGCTCGTCAAATGCTCCTGCTCTAATATTATTATTTACATGTGCCTTAAGTTGTTGTAAAAATTCTTTTCCTATAAGATCATTTCCATTTTCTAACCATTTAAATGTTTCAGGATTTATAGTTTTCAAATATTTGTCTGCTTCTGTTATAGAATCTATTATAAGTTTGCTCTCATCTTTTGTTAATGTAACAGTACCACTGAAATCTTTTATTAAGGCGTCTCTGTGCCATACGTTATTACTATTACCTAGTACACTACTATCAAAACCAAATTTAGCAGTTGTATCGGCTAATGTAGGCCCTCCTACATACTCTGTGTGCCATACTATACCTATTTCTGCACTTGAAATTTCTTTTGCTAAATCGCTATTAGTTGGTATTGCATAAACTATTGTATTGGGTTTAAATACCAAACATGGGTCATCATCTATTGTTACAGTTTGTAAATCACTTTTGGAAAACAACATATCTCCTTGTGCAACTGTGTTCCAATTTAATCCTTTTAGATACTTTAATGCAAGTTTAAGTTTGTCTTGTAATCCTTCTGCTGGATGATTTTCTTCTATATCTTTATCAGTAAAATTTATTTTTGGCTTTTGTGCAAATACACCTTTAGTACCTACAAAAAAGTTTCCTGTATCTGGATCTTTACCACATATTATTGCTGGTGCTCCATCCCATTTAGTTGTCATACTTACAGGACTATTAGAATTACCTTCTAACATTTCATGTAGACTATATAGATATGCAACTGCCTCTTGAGCACCCTTAAAGCCTTTGTTAAATATATGATCCTCTAAATGTTCTAAGTGTGTATTTTTATTTTCTGCTTCTAATAAAATACCTGTAATTAGAGGGTTTGAAATATCGTTGAATCTCATGATTATTTTGTATTTGGACTAGGCTTCTGACCACTTGCAACGCCTGGATCTACCTGTGTATTTCTACGACCCTGTCCACCTTTATTTTTTTGTCTTGGTTTGTAATTAGATGGAACTTTACCATCTACTGGTAGATATAATTTACTAAATGGTATTGCATAACCTTGTGCAGGACTGAAACCTGAAACTACACTTACATATCCGTCACCTACTTCCTTGTCCTGCATGGTGCCTAAAATTAAATCACCTTCTTTGCCAGATGCTTTACCACCTATATGATATACAAAAGATCCTGGTTTAATTTCGTTTGTTTTAATTTGCCTTACTTGTACCTCATTTCCATCTTCATCAGGTACTGTAATAGATTTTATTTTATTCATGGCTTGAGGATCAACGTTTCTCTTTGGAATTACACTATGATATACAGCATACAGTTCAGCATGTAACTGCTGAGTATCTGTTACAGGTTGTCCTAATATAGATAATCTTTCACCTTTAAGAACTTGTTGTAATTGTTGTTCACCAACATGATCTATAATATCTTTAATTATTTTATTACTTACAGTATGCAGTCTACCTGATTTTAAACTTTGCCATTGGCCACCTAGCCATTTCCATGTTTCTTTAGTAACAGGATGTTTTACTCTTGCCCCTTTCATTATATCAGGATTTTTTCTTTTAGATGTTATAAAAAGTTTATTAACATTAGCAGGCACTGGTGCTGGTAATTGTAATATTTCTTCTTTATCTTCATCTCCTACTGTATCTAGTTCTGTTTCATCACCGGGATTTGGTTGTTTATTGGGTTCAGGTATTGTAGGATAATCTTTTTCTAATCTGTCCATTTGACTATTTACATAAGCCTGTGCCCAACCTCTACCAAGTAGATCTCCTAATTCTCCGCCTCGTCTTCCTAACCAAGATTTTGCTTTATCTTTACTTGCTTGTCCTAAAGGACCTCCAATTATTTTGTTAAGTTTCTTCATTAAAAGGCCCCAACCTGAGTCAGTCAAAGGTGTTGTACCATCTACGTCAAATCCTTGTGTGTTCATTAACAAACTATGCATTTCACTTCCACGATGTACTGAACTTCCTGTTTTAGTGCCAAACCATTGGTTTTTTTCTAAACTGTATATAAACTCTTGATCACCAACTTTTTGTTTTTGTTTATCTGCAATTGGTTTAGTTACTGTAGGGTCATCTGCACTAGAAGTTTTATCCACATTTGCCTCTATATCTCTTACTGCTCTATCAACTAATTCTGTCCAAAGATCAGTATATATAGTATTAGGGTTTGTTTTTCTATCAAATGGCTGACTTGGATCAACAGGTTCTAGAGGTATATCTTTCCAACTTTTTGCTTTTCCAGTTTTTGGGTCTGATATTTTTTGGGCCCAAGTATTTTTTCCTTTAATATTTTTCTGCCATCTAAAAGCATCACCTTCTTTATAATCACCCAAGGCAGTTTCAAGATCAAAAATAAATCCTTGAGGGATTTTAGCCATTTCTATTTCGTAATCGGGGAGTGAATCACCGGGTGCTTCAAATAATCTTTTAGTATTTAATTCTTTAATCAGCATTCTTTTCTCGTTGGGATTCCTTTATTACTTTGGTAATACCCCTGGAGAATTTTTTGCCATCTCGACCTTTTATGCTGTTTATTAGTCTATTTGTAAGATCTTTTGCTGTTGCAGGATCATAGTAGCGATCTATCTGCTCTAATAAACTGATAGCACTGGCAATAACATGCTCGCCTCTATTAGAAACAACATGATTTCTATCACGATCGACTGAAATTTGATTTAATTCTTCTAATATACTGCGAGTTTTTTTCACATCATCTCCAAAAAATATGTATAATGCTATTTATCATTTATATGTCGTTCTTCTTTAAGAACTCTCGCATGTTCATTGCTTGTGAAACTGTATCTTGTGCAGTTGGTTCTTCTGCTTTAATACTATTTCCTCTTTTAAGTTGCTCAACAAGATTACCTGTAGTAACTGTCATAGCATCTTCATCGCCTTCTTCTAAATCTACAATTCGTAGTGTGTCTGGATCAAACTTTAGGTCTACTTTTGTACCTACACCACTACTAGAACGTGTTTTCATAAACTGTATTTGATATCTACCCTTTTCTCGCATAGCATTACTTGTAAAAATACCCACAACATTATCTGCTGTTTGTATTTTACTAATACCACCTGCAATATGATGATGATCAAATTCTATTTCTTCTACTGCACCTCTATTCAACTGCGAAGCAGTAACAAACAATAAATCTCTTTCTACTGCTAAATTACGCAACTCCTCAGATACATACTTGTCTTTTATAAACAAGTCACTACCACTAACTTTTGCACTAATAGGCATCATCAAATCCAAGTAGTCTACAAGTAAGCAATCTACTTTTTCACCACATTGTATTTCATATTCTCGCAAAAATACTCTAATATCATTTGCCGTGACACCATTAGGCATTTGCTTTACCCTTAATCTACCAGCACCTTTAGACTTCATGCGAACTTTTAAGTCTACATCATCCATGTTCTTCATTACTTCTTTTGTGCCATATCCACTAACCATGCTGTCTAGACGCATACTAATTAATTGCTCACTGAGCTCTAAACTTATATAAACTGTATTGTATCCTGCGAGTGCCCAATTAACAGCAAAGTTTTGTAAAAATAAACTTTTACCTGCACCGGAACCACCAGCAAAGATGGTCATCTCACCTCTGTTTAGGCCACCATATAATTTATGATCTATTCCTTTCCAACCTGTACTAACTGCACCAGATTGATCTTTTATCCATTGTAGTCTTTCTTTAGGATTTTCAAAGTAATCTAGTCCTAAGTCTTTAACAAGTCCTACTTGGCTTGCATCTTTAATTTTATTTTCTACAGTACCATAGTCTTGATTTTCTAATAAGTCAGTACTTTCTATTATTGCTTTCTCTAATGCTTTATGCCTGCAAAATGTTTCAAACTCCTTTAAAAACCAATCATGATGATCAGGAGTTACATTTGGAATAACTTCTATTTGTACACCTGATGCCGCACTCACTTGTTCTGGAGTTGGAATACTATTAAAGTCTGTTGAATGACTTATAAATAAATCTACTGCTTTCCTGTATTTTATATTAAAATATTGAGGCTTTACAATATTTTGACACCTTGCAAATAAATCAGGATCACTTATTAAAAACCTTAAAAACAGTTCTTGTGTTTCTTCATTGTAGTTTTGTAAATCACTCATATCTTTTCTTTATCTCACTTATTATATATCTGGAAAATTGTTCATGACCTTCATTATTTGGATGACCATCTTCATGTGTATTTTCAATATCTACAACATGACTCATTGGTTTTACAATATTATCAGATGTGCCTATAATTTCTTCTGGTAAACACTTGTTACTCATTGCCGTTATTATATATTTAATATTATTATTTTTAAAATATTGTATCATACTGTTAACCATATAAAACGTTTCTGCCTTTACTTGTTCATCAGTTCTTGTAAGTAAATTATATTTTCTAAAAACTTCCCATTGAGCTCTTATTAGTTTTTGATCTATATCTTTTCTTTTAAAACTTTCGTCATCAAAATGTAAATAGTCTCCCTGTTGTCCTAACCATAAGTCATTTATACTATTATAAAATTCATCTCTATAAGGATCTGTTAATTGTAAGATTACAAGGTCAACATCATTATTTTCTAAATAGTTTTTAGTTCTCCTAAATATTCTTTTATTACTTCCTGCTATCCAACTTTCATTTACAACATCGTAGGGTAAAGCATCTGGCCATGCGTACTTATTATCAGCA
>Ga0115013_10001460_pt1 | contig 13673 bp, 7 predicted proteins | sample SouAtlMetagenome_2_FD_88686 | JGI IMG/M metagenome (GOLD analysis project Ga0115013, IMG submission 88686) | Marine eukaryotic phytoplankton communities from Atlantic Ocean - South Atlantic ANT15 Metagenome | ecosystem: Environmental > Aquatic > Marine > Oceanic | place: South Atlantic Ocean...
AGATAAGATGCTTTCGGGAATAGCATCTTTTTCGCCGCCATCACCTACCATACTACCGGTGAGCTACCCAATGATGATGCACGAGCCGCGTTTCATGGCATCAGGAATATAGATTACTTCCGTTGAAAGGTGCAAGGTAAAGAACCGAAGAGGTGATGTGTCAACCAAAAGATGGGGGAAGCTATCACTTTTAGTGATTTCGGCACTCGAAGAGTTGCTGGTAAAGGATGAATTTTGTCGAATCACAACGCATAGTGTTGGATCGGGACTGGATATTTTTGGTTCACTAGTTAGCATCAATCGTGCCAGGCCTGCGCCATCCATGGAGAAACCCAACACGTGCGTTTCGATTTCAGATGAGTGATTCGGAAAACGTCATGTGAGAGCGATCAGCGATTCTAGAGAGTGACTGTGCGTAACATTATTTGTTCCACCATCATAATCACGACGTAACATCACACTTTGTCGAGAAACAAGAAGAAAACACTTCATTACCATCTTATTAGAGTTGAAGGATAGTCTTGTGCAAGAGAACCAAGAAACGGTAGAAAACAAAACGAAAGGTGGAAGGGGATCGAATTGTCAACAAGAACTGCGGAGCTCTTTCAAAAGCCAATTTGCTATTAGATATCGTTCGCGACGCAACAAAAACGTTTGGTGATTGATCGAATCAAGAAACGTGCATTTTAGATGCGTTGCAGAGAAGTGTAACTTCAGCTATTTCGAACTACTCGTTCGATTCACTCCAACTGAAAATCTTATTTGCGATTGCTTTAATTTGGAATCATAACAAGGGCAATGAGATTTGAGCGGGAAAATGGCTTCAGGCTAGGTTGCGTCGCAGTCCTCTTCGCATCATGTTTTTCTTTTCAAAACGATCTCCATAGAATTTCAATACCTAGTTCCGGTTTACAATGGCGCCTCCAGAAAAGTATACCCCCAACATCGAAGCGATCATCTAGTGTTCTGTCGGCGAGGCGCAGCTCTCGGAATCTGTTACCGTTGCAGTCTTTTTCGATCTCCAATTTTGCCATCAGCATGATCAACCAAACAACACAAGGAACAAATGACGAAAGCAATAATATCAGTATAAACGGAAATGAAAACAACATTGTCGATGAAAACAACAACTTCGTTCAGAATAGAACGAACAATATAAAAATAGAAGAAAACGACAACTACATCGAAAAGAATACCCCTATCTATAAATTTGACGTTTCAAAACATTTCTTCGATGAAATGGAATATAGAAGCGGAAAAGACTACCGGTGGATTAAGCCCCTGACGAAACCTGTTTCTCATGTGATGAGGTACGTTGACTTATTTGGCTTCCTTTGGTTCACTGTTTTGTGGGAGCGGTGCGAAATTGCTGAACGACGTGACTCATGGCCTGCAAATTGACGGATTTTATCTCACATACCGTATTATTTTTTCTATAATTATCGCAGGAAGGATATAGAAAGACGAAAGGAGTGTTATGTGTCGGACTGGACAGATGGATTCAAGAATTTGAAAAAGGTTATACCGGCTGTACTATTTTTGTACTTCGCATGCCTCTCGCCGGCAATAAGGTAAGATATGTGTCCCTCTTCTGGTACAGCACATTTCAGTAATCGCGATTTGTCACTCATAAACCATCAACTCATGTCTTCGTTAATTTTTTGAATTACTTAGTTTTGGAACGATTGCATCCCAAATCACGAATGGCTCGATTGGCGTCGTTGAATTCCTACTTAGTGCGGGTGCTAGTGGAATGGTTTATTCTCTCATATGCGGCCAGCCCATGGCCTTCATAGCCCCTACCGGACTAACATTGGCATTCATATCGGGTTTGTTTCGATTCTGTACTCTAAAAGGACTCCCCTTCTTTCCTGTCTATGCATGGGTGGGTCTTTGGACCAGTGGTTTCTTTACGCTGCTCGGATTAGGCGGATCAAGTCAGCTGATTCGATTTTGCACACGCTTCACGGACGAAATCTTCAATGCCCTACTGAGTATAACATTTATATATGAGGCAGTGTTTTCACTACGAAGAAACTTTCAGCAAGCTGATCCAATGAACTTGACAACACCATTTGTCGCCTTAGCCATGGCATTAACCACATATCGAGCAACCGAAAAAGCAGCGGCATTCGAGTCGAGCAAATTTTTGAACCAACGAATTCGACGATTTGTAAAAAACTTCGGTCCTGTGATCATCTTTTGCGCAATGTCAGGCATCAATTCCTTCCCCGGTGTCGCAAAATTCAATGTGCCCACTCTGACAGTGCCAAACCATTTCCAACTCGCTGGCGGAAGAAAGTTTTTGATTGCAATCAACTCAATACCTAACAAGGTGAAGTTACTTTGCAGTCTTCCTGCTATGCTTCTGAGTGCTCTGTTCTTTATGGATCAAAACATCAGCGTACGCGTTGTAAATAATCCAGACAACAAACTCAAAAAGGGACCGGCGTATAATTTGGACATGGTTGCTTTAGGCCTAATAACAGGGGTGCTTTCTGTTCTCGGATTACCATGGATGTGTGGCGCCACGGTTCAGTCAATGAATCATGTAAAAGCCTTAACAGACAGTGCTTACAATCCCGAAACAGAAGAGATAGAAATCGTTGATGTTACCGAAACCCGATTGACTGGCTTTCTTGTTCACGCACTGATTGCTGGATCGCTCTTGCTACTTCCTGTGGTTCGTTTGATACCAATCCCTGTCGTTTCTGGTGTCTTTTTATTCCTTGGGCGAAAACTGATGAAAGGAAATTCGTTTATGCAACGAATCCGTGACACTTTTGTTGAAAATAAACGACTTTTGGAGGACAATCCGATTCGGATGCTTGGTAGAAAGCGGACAGCGCTGTTTACAGGAATTCAACTCTTGTGCTTGATGGGACTGTGGGGATTCAAGGAAAATCCATCAACCGCAATATTCTTTCCCAGTGCGATAGGCATGTTGATGGTGATTCGGACCTTCGTACTACCAAGAATTTTTAATGAGGAAGAACTTGTAGAGCTCGGCGATCCAACACCACAACTACATATGGATGATGGCATCATCTGAGAATAATTATTACGCATTGAAAATAATAGGGTACCATATAAATTACACGTACAACAAATACATCAATCTTTGAATACTTTGAAATTATTTTATACAATCAAATACGAAATCGTTCAGCTATTGCGGCTTGGAAGTCTTCTTGCGAGACTGCCACATCCCCACCCTTTTGCATCTCGACTCGACGCATAGCAATAAATGTAGCATCTCGACACAAACCTTCCACATCGGCACCTGTTGCTTTCACATTAAAAAGTTTCAAAGCTAAATCACTTATTGCAAGATTCGGGGCAAGAGGGATTTTTTTCAGGCGGAGTTGCAGAATTTCCTCCAAATCGCAAGCAGTAGGATTCTCCATTTGAAAATGTTCTTGAAGCCTACCTGGACGAAGTAAGGCAGAATCAATACTATGAATTCGATTGGTACAGGCAATTACTAAAACGCGACTCTTTTGTATTGCACTAGAAACTCCATCCATTTCATTGAGAAGCGTAGACAGGATGCGTGATGAGACATCATTGCTGTCATCCTCTTCCCGATTGCAAGCGATGGCATCAATTTCGTCAAGGAATAATATGCAAGGTGAGACAGTTTGCGCTCTTTTAAATAAGGATCGCAAAAGCGATTCAGATCCTCCAAGCCACTTGTCTAAAAGATCTGTCGTTCGAACCTGGATCAATGGCAGTCCAAGTGAATCAGCCAAACACCTCGCCGCAATAGTTTTCCCTGTTCCGCTGGCGCCATGAAATAGAATTCCGGGGGGTGGTTCGAGCCAAGACATTTTTTTAGTAACGCTCTGATCACTTTGTGATTCGTCAAGGCTTTGAAGGAAAGTCCTCCAAGGAACAACCACTTGTCGATAGACGCTCTTCTTCAGTAAAGGATATCCTCCAAAGTTTTGCCAGCTGCGAAGGTGGATTTGTTTCCAGGTGTCTCCTTCATTAAATATTGTTGGCTTAAGAACATCCAATTCCGACAGTTGTGATGGGGTGGTGGATTTAATTGCATCTGTAAGATCTTCCCATTCTAATTTAAGGGCAGTATCGCGATACCGATTTTTCCTAGCCTGAGATTTAAGGCGAGCATCTCGGAATATTCGCAATAAGTCTCTTGGGACACACCCGGCCGTTGAAGATGCCAACGTAGTGATAGAATTATCAATATTTACGCCAGGGTCATTCAGGAATGATTGCTCACCAGTATCACGACTTAGGATGTGCTTCCATATTTGAATCCGCTGCAATTGTGTAGGTGGAAGCATGTTTAATGTCTTCTCGAGTCGACCAGACTTTGTGAAATAAGACGGCAAATTCGTATCTGAGTATGCTATGCCTAAAATACGACATTCGTTATGAAAGCGATCGATCGCTTCGATCAAGGAATTTTGAACCATAATGATCTCAGCATTGTTTTGAGCTTCATCTCCGCTGCCATCTTGACGTTCGAGCAAATGGAGGTCGTCGATTATCCAAAGCAAACAACCCTGGAGCTTTGGAACAAGAATGTTTTCGAGGAGGTTTGCCTCGATACTAGCTTCAAAGATCAAATCTTGAACCGACGAGTAATAAATCTTTTGAGTACGAGAGGAAAGTCTTGAAGTCGATCGTTCTTGATATCCAGGTTTGTTCAAATTTCCACTTTCAACATAATGGTACGCAACACAAGATGCAATCCTTGACTTCCCTACACCAGCACACCCCGTTAAGACCACACCAGATGCCGCAGCAGAATCTCCGTGGAACTTGAAAAGTTCGATGATTTGTTCCAGCAACGGTTCATACCCTGGTGCACTTTGCTCCCATGAAGTTTTTCCTTTGGATGTCAGATCGTTTCGAACATTTCCGTCGTTCAATTTTGGTACTTTAATATGACAATTATAGTCCCCTAACACGTCATCTGATAGTCGATAAGTTGCGTTACTTCTTTGTTTACCATCCGAAAGCTTGCTACTTTCCAATTCCTCGTCATTTTCAACTATGTTTGTAATACTAGCGACTACATACCCATACATCGTAGACAATAACATGATAGTATCTGCTCTGATTATTCTTCCTTCGAGAGACACACTGATGATTTGGTCAACTGACAATTGCCTTTTTTGAAGACTCTTTTTCGTTTCGTCGTCATTTTTTGAGGATAGCCACTGATCATCTTCTGCATAAATGCATGAGAGAAAAATATTGCTCCCTTTACTCAACTTGTGTAACTTTACAGGCCGACATCTCCACCCACTTTCTTGTTTGTTTGGTTGTTGCTTTTCAGTCATCGCTATAATCGACTGGAATTCTAACATGGGTAGCGGTTTGATCTGAACACTCATATCCAAGCTCGGAGGGATATCCACTGGCGCCTTCTTTGCACGAGTTGCATGGTATAAAAATAAGAAAAGCACTGGATGCAGGCGAAGGAGAGCAACATCCGCAGATCGTTTCGACTTGTCCGCTTCGTTGTTATCGAGATTGTCCTTTTCTTTCTCGACGACAGCGACAGGTGAAATAGATGCTTGAACCACGACCGATGTCATTGTGATGTCACTATCGCCATGATCGTTTCGAGGATAGAAAATATGAATTGCGCTATCTTCGTCACTATAGGTATCGGAAGACGAAAAATAATTGGATATTTTTCTACTGTCGGTTGTTGGCGTCGGCAGAACCTCGGCCAATTCCAACCAGCCCTCATCTCTAATCATAGTTTAAGAACACACAATCATCAAATACAAACTTGAACATTCCCTCTCAAACTTCGGTCAATTTGCTACGAACGTTATTCTTTCCAGATCTTAACTCAATGAAGGCTTTTGATCCTGTGACATCGCCATTTTGATAGTTGCGATGGCTTCAAAAATTAATTGATGGATTGATTGATTCGTGACAGACATTGGATTAATCAATCGAATCAAAATCTTTTTACTTTACAGCCAACACCAAAACACAAAAATATGTTTCGACAGGTCTTAAACGAAGTCAGTCTATTGTTGGCTTGTACTTTCTCCTAGAGAAGCATTGACGCAACAATTTCAAAGTGGCAGTTAGTTCTTATTAAGCTTTGTGACATGGCTTCGAAGAATAGAAAGACCCCAGCATTTTCTATCGGCCCAAAGGCCGGTCGTGAGGTGAGGAATGCTCTAATGAAATCAAAAAACCCAGCTGAAACTATTACCAGTTACCAGAAGAGTCGTTCCCTTCATTCAATGTTTGCCAAGGCATTTGGAACAACAGCGCAGTACGAAGCCGAAGACACCGACAAAATGAACGAAAATGGAAATGGAGAGGTTGAGTCACTAGACACAGACTCGGTGTTGAAGTTTCTCGGCCACATGGGCGTAAAAACTTATGACGTTCACAAACGCATCGGCGATGCCCTACATAAACAGCTGGAAAATGAGTTGCGCAAAGTAACGTCTGAAGGTGCTTTGCTGCACTTATTGAAAAATTGTTGGAACTACGCTACCACTCTTCCAGAATTTCGGCCAATTTTATGGGCAGTTCTGAAACAACTTGGCTCCAAAACCCCGTTGGCCGTGCTACAAGCCCTTGCGGAACGGGAAAAAAATACGGGAAAGCTCAAGCACTCCGACATTTTTCGTCCTCTCCCTCCTCTATTGAAAAGGCTCGTTTGGGAAGCTGATTGGACCGACAAGGTTCCAGTCATAAAAGAGAATAGTGCCAGTTTGAATTGCAAAAAATATCTGCAAATGATGCAGTCAACGATTTTGTACGAAACCATCAATCCGATGATAGAAAAGTATAGTTCTACCCCATTTTTGGTGGAATCATCTGGAAAATTCTTTGTCAACTCTGTTATGGAAAGAAGAATCTTGACTACGTCACGACGCGCCTTGACTAACTCAGCTTCTGTCACTACTACATCTCCTACCCGAGCTGGGGCGTCTTCACTGTTGAGTAAACCCTCAACTACGACAGCAAATAATAACAATGCTACTGAGTCATTGATGCAAGCTGGAAAAGCTGTATCGCACATAAGAAATACGCTGAGCGATGTGAGTCGGGGAGCGGCCTCCTACAGACCTAACTTGTTGCATGCTGTGCTATCTATTTTGATGGCAAAACACGGGACCAAAGCCGCCGTCGCTACGACGAGTACATCCAGTGGACTCCTCGCAGGATCATCTCATTTACATTGCACTCTAGTAACCGACATCCTCTTATCGACGGGAGGGCCTCTACCCAAACAGTATGTACATGTGCATAGTCTGGCTCGATTACTCGATGATGCCGTAAAAAATGGACTCTTCACCGACAAGGACCTAATGAAGGTGCAAAAAGCATTGAAATCAATTTTGGATGCCGAACCTACAATGGAAAGGCATGACGATGAGCAAGGTGGGTCCAATGAATTCAAAACGAAGAAAAAACGGAGTGACGATTCAGAAGACAAATCAGCGAGAAATAATTTTGTACCGAATAAATCTTTGATCCGACAACTGAATCAAATCATTACGGCAGGGCTATCGGAAATGAAGGATTCAGATCCTCAATGTCTCTTTTTGAATCCTGTCACGGACGCCATTGCTCCTGGGTATAGTAATGTAATCAAGAGACCAATGAGTATGGTAACAATGGAAAACAAGATTGAGAATAATCAATATTATGATATCAAAACGTGGGAGGTGGATGTGCGCCTCATGTTTCGAAACTGCATAGATTACAATCGTGGGCCAACGGGACAATGGTTTCGTGGGGAGGCTAAACGACAGCTCAAGATATTTGTCGATGAAATTTTACCAAAAGCCAGGAACCTCTTCAAAATTGAGCAACAAAAACGTAATCCTGACGAGGACCTAGCCACATTGAAGCGTAAACGGGAAGAGGAAGAAGAGAAAAATAGATTGAAAATCAATCCTCTGGAACCTGGGATAAAGAGACATAAGATCGACCCCCAAGAACAAAGTCTATCTATGTTTGCACTTGCTTCGATGCTTCTGGCGGACCCTTTCGTTGTGCGAATATTGCTAGATCGTGTGCTGCGATCGCTTCGGATAGACACTGCGAAGGGCGCAGGTATACCTTCCGAACACCGTGTAATTCCATCGATCATGCAATTACTATTTCTAGCTCAATGGTCGCCTCAAATATGCGCCGTTCGAGGTCGACAATCTATCATCTTTGACACCGGCCTGCAACTGCCAATGGACGAAGATGCCATTGAAAGAACTCTTCCATACGCAACACTTCGAAGGTACTTGCCAACCATTATTCATCTACTAAGAGACGCAGAACTCGAAAAACGTCTCGCAGTTGGCGGTGATTTGCACACTGTAGCCAACGCCGCATTGCCACGCCCAGAACTAGATCGAATATCAATCGATGGTGATAATTCTTCGTTGCCACAAATTGCGTTAGCACTCCTGGAAGGTGCTTTTGTTAACGTATGCTTGCCTGGTAACTCACAAGATATTTCATTGTCAATCAGCTTTTCAAAGTTTTCAAAAATCTTTTTGGATCTTGCTCGTGGGAATGTTTCAAACGAAGTAGCATTTTTTAAGAGCCTTGTTACTGTTATACTGCGGCACAAGGCCCGATTGAATAAGACAGTTCGTGATACTATTATATCGACGTGGCTAGACTGGTTGAAAACACCACGCACAGACCAGATCAAAGATAATGAGAAAATACCTCAAGGTTCTATAGATTCTGCAGCACACGAGTACCTAATTATTCTCCTTAATGAGTGGGCAAGCAATTTCGGAAATATACTTATGCCCAGAGATTTACTACTCAAGGTGTCAACTGAAGTGGTCGAAGCTATCAATAAAACAGAAGTTTCCCCCGAGCGTAAGTTTTCAGAACGCTGGAAGATAAACGGCGGTGACACGGCTTTCGGTCCTATAAAGACACAATATGAGCGTTTGCTAAGTCTCTTGCCAAAAAGTCATGTGGTTCAATGGAAAGAAACAACCGGTGTTCATGCAACAAACCAGAGCGACAGCAAAAAAGGTGACGAGCCGCAGCCCATGGAAATCGATAAATAAAAAACTCACCATTTATAGGCAATCTCAACCGTCATAATAATAATACAATTAAAATTCTGCAAAGCACATGCTGCGTCTACATCACATCGAATGCTTTCCAACGCCTGTCGGACGAAATCATACTATTCCATTGACTTCCATCATGAACCTTCCTTTTCATGTGTCTTTAACGCCTTGTTGCACGCCTCCACCATCTTTGTTGGTTGTGCGGTCTCGATTCTGTTGAATTAGGGCTCCATTTCTGGTATCCTTACCTTTGGATGTGTGTGCCAATCGTGCACATTAAAAAACCTGAGGAACCTGCGGGGTTGGGCTCATTCGAAGCGCGCGTCGAATTTAGCACACAGCATCTTGTCACGTCGGGGATCACATAACATCACTTTTTCTTCGATGACATAGACGCTGAACAATACCTAACAAGAGATAGTATGGTGTACAACTCTATGAAAGCTTCCACAACAATTACAAAAGCTAGGTTGATATGTCTGGGTAGAATCCACAGTCGCCAACTTTATCCAGGGCTGATGTCCCGACATTGTTTCGTTCCAAGCCGCCGAAACATGAGCTCTGGCACGATCGGCGATAAAGATTCATTTTTCCAAGTCCAAGATCGAGTCAAAAATGCCTTGGCGCAAGGAATGCCTGTTTGTGCATTAGAATCTACTATCGTTGCACACGGCATGCCTTTTCCAGAAAATCTTAAATTGGCTCAAGAAGTCGAACAGATTTTAGAAGACAAAGGGGTCGTCCCAGCCACGATAGCCGTTCGAAACGGAATCTGCAAAATAGGCATTTCCAAGGAGGAACTTCACGACTTGGCACAAGCCGGCGAGGATGGACGAGCGCAAAAGTGTTCCACGAGGGACCTTCCGATGATTCTTGCAACCGCACCTTCGAAAGAGAAAGAAAGAACACAATGGGGTGCAACGACCGTTGCTTCAACGATGAAATTAGCACATTTGGCAGGGATATCCACTTTTGTCACCGGTGGTATAGGTGGAGTGCATCGAAATGGGGAAAACAGTATGGATGTTTCTTCGGATTTGACTGAGTTGGGACGTACTTCGGTTGTGGTTGTCAGTGCCGGAATCAAATCCATTTTAGACATTCAACGAACTCTCGAAGTTTTGGAGACCAATTGCGTCCCGACTTTTGGATGGCGAACGAATGAGTTTCCATCATTCTTTTCTCCATCTTCTGGCATAGTATGTCCAGCGCGTGCTGATACTGCTCGAGAGGTCGCAGACGCGTATTGGATTGCACGGCAGCTCAAAATGCCCCAAGGTATGTTGGTAGGCGTGCCTAACAATGATCCCGCAGGCGCTAATGTAGAGAAAGCGATACAGGTAGCATTAGAAGAAGCAGAAAAGCTAAATATCCGTGGTCGTGATGTTACGCCGTACATATTGAAGGAGGTAGCAGCAACAACAGGCGGAGATAGCCTGAAAAGCAACATGGCTCTGGTTCGGCAAAATGCCAGGGTTGGTGCAGAAATTGCTATCGCAATCTCAAATTCAAAACAGCGGAGCAATCCATGATAAAAACATTTTTCATGGCACAAAGAAAGAGTTGCTTCCATGTCTCACTGGTGTCAGTGCTTGCTCGGTGTGAAAAACAAGAACGCCACTTGTAGGGAGGATACACATTTGTGCAAACGACAGAAATCAGCGACGCACTTTGTAATAAATTTTTATGATATTATCAGTAAAAACTCCCGGATAATGCTACTGCATGGAGCACTTGCATTACTCATGACGAGCTGGTGCAAAGGGTGTCGCTCTGAGGGTTTGGGGCCCAGCAGCAAAAATGCCATGGCACTACTTTCGATTAATATCTAAAATAGAGCTCTTGATTGATTGAAGTATTAGATTAGAAATAGTCGCTTCAAAGAAAGGCATGTTTGTTCTAGATGGTAGTATGTTGAAGAAGATACCAAGGATGATCAAATTGAATGTTATTGTAATAGCTGCCGTACATCGTACAGACACGAGATTCAACAAATTATTGAAATCGTCGAAATGAATCTGAATGTGAAAGTTATTTTTTGAGAGAGGAAATGATTCGAACTGTGGGGCGGGACGCAGTTTAGGAACAAAATAGAAATGAGATTCGAGTGTGTCGTTCTATTCCTCTTCTACACAAACGTTTTCTGCCACTATTGGTTGGTTCATGTCTCGTCATTCTCCACTTCGAAAATCACTAGATCATGGACGTACTTGCGTTCTTCAAACGATGTAGATCCGTCCGTGTCGCCAGTCGCTCTCGGTCTCAATGATACCTCAAGAATCATTGGAAAAGAAAATCCAGCTGAGAGTAAATCTGAATTAGCTTGCCGTGTCTTGGGTTTCTATCCGTTTCCGACTTCTCCACCTCGAGGACCACTAGGATGGATACTAAAAGATACGCATCAAGCTATCATCGTAACGGAGACACCAGCTAGAAGGGCCGAAGTAACAGAATTAGGGAAGGCAAGAGAAAAGAAGAGCGTACGGATAGACTTTATGACAAAAAATGGAGCCAATCATCCAGTGTGGTTCAATGAAGTTGTAAAGTGGAATGTTTTGCTGGGGGGTTGCATTGAGGGGGAAGTGCGGGTGACAACTCTGGGGACGAAATCACAACGGCAGACGACAAACATGAACGAAAAGGCCAAGGGAGGAAGAGTCTTCCCGATCGATGATACAGAGTCGACTTCAGGTGGTTTGAAGTTGAAACGTCTGATAGATTATGCCAATGATTACGATTGCAGGATGAATTTGTACAGAAACAATTGCAGAATTTTTGTCGCCCGCATGGAGAGAGAGGTAATTCGCCTCAATTTGGAGGGCACAGATAATCAAGACTCACGGCGTCTCCTAGCGATTGCCGATATACGATGTGCATTGCGCATTGCGTGGGCTGCCTTCTTGCCAGCTATATACCCAATGGGGGCAATATTTTTGGTTTACGAAGGGTGTTTCATGGCAAACTGAAATTTGACAACGTTCTCAATAATTAAAATCCTCCTTTGCTGCAAGAATGATAATCATGAAGGTGTATTTTGTAAACTTGAATAAAAAATAAACTGAAAAGTTTGAAATTGACATGGACGTCCGTTTACATATTCACTTTCGTCGAATCAGGTCACTACGAAAATAATTCAAAATCGTTATAAATGGACCTCCAAACGACATCTGTATTGCCTTCCGTTATTGTGTGTAATTCAACTTTATTATAGTTCATCTGCCACCGTCTCAGTGGAAGCATCCTCTCCTTCCACGTCTTTGCCGGCATCATCACCTCCGTCTATCGATGTTTCTTTGGTAATATCTTCGATCGATGCTTTGTCAACAACATTAATCCATGACGAGGAGTCTTTACCCATGCCACTGGTGGTCAAACCGAAATCTGATGTTGTAAACCCTAGTTTTTTAAGGGTCAACAAAGTACCCAATACAAATATGCAGGCCATGATAAAGTTTTCGAGACCACGCTTTGTACGGTTCGCGGCCAGTTTGTTTGAAGTGACGTCTAAGCTATCTTGTTCGACACTTTTGTTGGTGCTACTACTCTGGCTTAAAGTTTCATCGGAGGTGGTAGCAGTATCTGCAGTAGGATTCTGAGAACCGAGATCTGGTGCATACTTTGCGTTGACATCATCATCATCATTATCGTCAAAGCCCGGAGCATTTGAATTTTTCGGGCTGCAAAATCCACTGATTAGTTTCTCCAGTGGGTTTGGAGGTTCGGATTCAGTGACGATCTTACTGCTTCCAGCGTTCGTAGAGTTATCTTTTTCTTCCGTCATCTTACGGCGATATAAAGTTAAATTTCCTGTAGAGAAAGTGCTTTGATTTTAATAGACTGAAGATTTGTTCGTAATGTGATCACTCTCAACCTGAACCAGTCTCACAATTCATTTCTTGTGTTCACGTGAAAACGGAAATCGTTTGGGATCTTCAACACCATATGTTGTCTGTTCTTTGCGTTCCAACGAACATAAAAAATTGGAGTCGCCACGCATTGCAAAGTCGTTGCATCATCACAAAAAAATGCAAGATTGTCCGCACATGACATACATACCTTCAATGGATTCACAAAGTATCTATGTTAAGTACATTGCAAATTGTCACTGACGTCTTTCTACTCGTATTTTTCTCTTCCCTGGATAAGATTGTATTATCCACGATCTTCTACTGCAATTCTTCACTACCAGTATTCGACTACAATATCCAAGGACAACAAGTCTAAAGTATTCAAAGGTTTATACACAAATCGAAACCAGCCATGCATTTACCTACAGTTCTGGTATCACTAGCAGTGATACTACTTGCAAGTCACCCAATCGAGTCTTTTCAGCCCATTTCAAGAGCTGCACAAACTCCAAGTCGGCATTTTGATCTCGCCAAAAGCACCGAGCAGCAATGTTTTGGTTCGTCTGCGCTATCGTTGACCGAAATGAATCTGAAGAAAAAGAAGGCACCTGCGGAGGAGCCAGTGCGGGAGAAAAATAGTCCGGCAGAACTTGTCTTGCTGTACATGACACCATGGAGGAATCCAAATTCGCTGTTTGTTTACTTATTTGGAGCTGTCTGGCTCCTCGGAAAGTATAGCGAAGCTCAATTGGCAGCCGGCAACTTGCCCTAAAAG
>Ga0115013_10001462_pt1 | contig 13665 bp, 9 predicted proteins | sample SouAtlMetagenome_2_FD_88686 | JGI IMG/M metagenome (GOLD analysis project Ga0115013, IMG submission 88686) | Marine eukaryotic phytoplankton communities from Atlantic Ocean - South Atlantic ANT15 Metagenome | ecosystem: Environmental > Aquatic > Marine > Oceanic | place: South Atlantic Ocean...
CTGCGCGGCAACCGCATTGGAACAGCTGTACACCTGGTTCATGAGGGTTGGTACAAAGAGAAGGAAGGAAGCAAAGACCATCAAGCACGACCGTGATATCAGATGAAGCCAAAATTCTGGTGTCGTGGCCTCCCTTTTCAGAATGGCCAGGGAATCTCGCAAACGTGGGGTACCCCTTGATGGTATCACGGAATTTCGGGTCTTGTTGTCGTCTTTATTGTTTGCATCACTCTTGGATTCGGTGGCAACCTTGTTTGCATCCAGTGTCTTGCCACCAAAATATGAAAGAAGGCCCAACGGGACCACCTGAAGGATGGTCGAAACCAAAAAGACGACCCTCCAGGGCTGGACCATTCGGTCTTCCAGCGCGAACAGAATGGCGGCAAAGAGGGAAAAGGAGGCGGCATTCCCGAGCCTCGCTCCGGTGGCTAGGTATCCTATGTGTTTCCCCCACTCGTCATCAGGGAAAGACTGATGGATGGACGATATGCAGGCAGCCCAGCAGGAGCTAAAGACAAAATCTACCAGCACCCAGCAGGCGGCAAAGATCCAAAACCGCTGCGTCACGGTTATGGTCGCCAACAAGGACAGGAGCAACACAAGGGTCGCCTGGAGGGCCCGAATTCCACCCAACTTGTCAATGACGGGTCCTAGCAAGAGTTTTCCAAGTGCGACCGACAGTGTCGACAGTCCTAGGAGCTGGGCAAATTGGTTCTGCGGCGACAATGTCGAAGAAAAGGGCCTAGAGGTTTGTGTCAAGAACGTCATGCCCCGTTCCGGAGACATGAGCAATGCCAATACCGAAGGCAGAGCACACTTGGCACCCATGACGGAAAAGTTGCTCAATCCCAGTGCCACCGCCATTCCACGACGCCGGAATCGGTCGTCTCGCAATTTTTGTTCTTCTTCTTTGGGAGATATTTCGCTTGGATCGTTGTCGTTACCGCCTCCCCGAAGCCTGGTGCTCATCCATTGTTGTTGTTGCTGCCAATCCCCCCGTATTCTGCCACAGTCTCTTCCAGACAGTCGGTCGTGAATTTCACAGCGATTACAATAGTTTTGTTTGCCTTTGACCGATCCACGCCTGTGACGAGCGCTGCCACTGCCTTGTTGATAGAACAGTTGCTGTTGTTGATGCTGATTGCTACCCTGGTGTTGGAACGCGTCAGAGGGCCGAGCCACCACTACCACAGCGATGAAAACGATGGTCCAGATTGCCGTCCTTACCATCCTAAGTCCTCCCTTTAGCAGAAAGGTTCGACCCATTTTCCGAACGCCCTTGGATGGCATGTGTGGTAGTTGCTTGTTGGTTAGCAGCACTATCGGAGTGACAAGAACAACAAGACCATTCGTTTCTCCTTCAATTTCGAAAATAATTTAGTTGCTATGGGTTCACTCGAAGGACAAGAAGTGTTGCATCGGCGAGTTCGAAAAAAAAGATTTTCGGTGAGGTTTCATCATTTTCGTGGCCGTAGTCTGCCTGTCAGCTGTTCTCTCGCGCTGATTCCAAAAATTCGTGATCAAATCATCATCCATCAAATCTTTTGTTGACAAAATTGTTTGCAAATGAATGATTTGCTCTTGTGGGAACGTTTGTTTGCCCATTTCGACAACAATACATTCACAAACCACCAATCGAACAAAACAAACATTTTGTTTGGGCTCCATTTTTGCTACTGGAATATCGAAATAGAGATGAAATGAGCACGGAAAGTACCACCACCACTAGCAGTTGCAAAGAGAAGAAGCAAGAACGAAAGGGCTGTCTTGCTGTGGTAGAGACCCTCGATGGTTGTATCTCAGATGGTCGCAGTGTTCGTGTCCGATTGCCGTTGTTCGAGAAAATTGACGAAAACAAACCAACCAATGACAACGATGATGCACTTTTGGGCCTGAAAGAGCACCTGGCCAAAGCCCTGAAACTCACCACCACCGATGTTCCAGCATCAAGAATGGAAATCGAGCTGTACGACTCGTCAAGTCAATCCTTTGAACCACTGAACAATATCTACAAAATTCCGTCCACGTGCTGCCGTCTTCGCATTACAATAGAAAAACCTATGGAGCAACAGCAGCAGCAGCAACAACAGGCATCATCTACGTTTGACAACGAGCGCCTGGCTCTGCCCTGGCGAGAATTCTCTTCGAGCATCGACCTGGATGGCAAGCTTTTGCTCAAGGATGGAAGGCACGCCATTGTCATTCGCGAGGTTTCCAACTCGGGCATGGGGACCGGTACCAACATTTGGGACGGAGCCATTGCCCTGGCGAAATTTCTCGAGTTCCACGACCAAGACCCAAACAGCATAAGCTACAACAAAAACAAACATGGTTGTCCCGACCCAACCTATTCTGTGCGGGGAAAACGGGTCCTGGAACTCGGTGCCGGGACGGGGTTGGTGGGAATAGCGGCTCACGTTGCGTTTGGAGCGAGAGAGGTTGTCCTTACGGATCTGGAGTATTCTTTGGGAAACCTCCTCCAGAATCTATTTGCCAACCATTGCAACCTTCTTGTAGAGAACAAGGATGATGGCTGTATTGATGCTACTGATGGGGATATACCGCCCACGATTAATGCTCGGGTTTTGGATTGGTTTGACCTCAAAACCTGCGATGACGTATTGAAGCAACAGGGAAATAGTAACAAAACTTCCATCACCAGCAACAGCAATACAGCCAACAGCACAACCAATTTACGGCAAAGCAGTCCTCAAAAAAGTATTTGGATCCCCGAGGTTGTCTTAGCTGCCGATGTCGTTTGGGTCGAATCACTGGTGCGTCCTCTGGTTCAAACCCTGCACCATGTTTGTGCGACAAAAGCATCGCAATCGCCCACAGCTCCACCATTGCTGATTCTCTTATCGTATCAACGACGCAGCCAGGCCGTCGAGGATCTATTGTTTCAAACGCTCCACGAATTTTCCTTTGGCACCGAGGACGTGACAACAACCTCGGCAACCACCACCACCACCAGTGGTGCGGAGTCCAAGATTCGAATATACCGAATCACGTATTTGCCAGAAGTGAAACGAGCGAGAGAGGATTAAGCAGGAAAAGCTCATGATCTCTCAAGTATAACAAAAGCAATCGTGGCGAATCTAAAAGTGGGCGTTTCTTCCATTTGATTTTTTTCATGTGTACACTACACACATGGGACCGAATCTAGTCCTTCGCGACTATGAATTGGTAGAAACCGTTTGCATGGCGGCTTCGATATTGGACCTTCGGAAAGCCTGCGCCAATTTAACCTTTCGATATCGCACAGTTGCCATAGCAACTATAAGCATGCCACGGGATCTATGCGACCAAATGTCATATTTTATGGACGATTGTCTCCAATTTCGTTCAAATGTTTGATTGGGCCACTAAAAATTCTGCAATAAACGGAGATTAAACAATATATTTTTTAGAATACGTACTATATTTCATACAATGTTGCTATACCGATAGATACTTCGTGGGTTGAGGATACTTCTTTTGTTGAGTGATTTTTGGATTTGACGGATAAGGGGGTCGCTATATGCTGCTTTTTTGAACTTTTCGAAGACTTTGATGCCTTTCGACTTGCTGTGATTCTCTTAGCCCCACGAGTGGCTGAATTCACAGAATCGTACATAAAATAAGACTGTGTACATCGTTTGCTTGGTCCCAACAGCCAACGACTCACAGGAGCATGGTAGTAGCGGCAGCGGCCATGGCAACAACAGCAGTGGTTGCGAGAACGCTGGCTCCGGAATCCTCGGAGGGATTCTCAGTCGATCCCGGATTGGTAGCCAGTTCAACATCCCCTTCAAGCGTAGTGGGTCCCTCTACCACAGGTTCTCCGTCGTTGTTGGTTAGGGTTGTGTCTGTAGCTGTATTTGGCTCTTCTGCAGCTGGCTCTTCTGCAGCAGATTCCTCGCCGGCAGTGGCATTGGGAGAAGAGGAGGCTGATTGAGATGGTCCAGTACCCCAATCATCGGCGAGGTTTAATTTCTCAAACAATGCTAATGTAGAAGCGTATTGTTCTTGGGCCATGTCACTATAAAGGTTTGAAAAAGCATAATTTGCACCTTTTCCTGGAAAGATGATACTAGCAGGCGGAGAGGAAACAAAGAGAATCACCAAGTCAACTTTCATCCCACCTCGCACTCCATATGCTTCATTCTCCACAGTTGTAACGGTTCCTCTCCAAGCATAACTTATTGAGGGATTCTGAGCTGATTCACGGGGGTACGTTGTGTTGGAGTATAACTCCCAACCAGGATCGGAAAGATCCCATGAAAATTCTTCAGAAAATATCTGCGGTGTGATGCAACTACCGACATAATCATAAGTACACGTTCCACAGTCGCAATTGGCGAATAGACGTCCAATTTCGTTTTCCGGGATGTCCCATCCATTAAATATATTCAAAAGTCGTAGACCTTGGGTACAATCGTACTTGGAAGGATCATTGATACAACTTTTTTGCATGTTAGCAACAGTATGTGTTATAGCTGTATTATCTGTATAACAACCATCGAGATGACGATAAAGAGGGCTCCATGAAGAAACACTGCTGACTATGTTACCTTCGGTTGGCGAAGAAACGTTTTGCAACCCCTTCGGTTGTAACAGTAGAAGTAGTAGTACCAAAAGGGAAAAATATAATATACGGTTAGATTCAATGCATGTATTGTCTCGAAAATAAACACATCTCGCTCTTTTCATCTATACGTACCAGAGGAAGGCATGTATTAATAGCCGTTGTAATTGTAGTTTGTTCTAGTCTACTCAAGCCGAACCGAGGTAGCTTCACAGCGTAGCTGATCATTTGTTTGAATAACGTGGGTGACCCAGCCAAACCCATGACAGCGGATGATGCAGCTGCGATGTCGCTAATGGATAACGGTGGTAACGCTGTACCAAGATTTACAGCAGTATCATTTCCTCGAATGGAAACCTCTAAAGTTTGATTGATGGCGGCTGTGAATTGCCACGAACTACTTCCCCCTTCCAACGCAGTATATGAGATTGGCAATAGCGTCACGCCTTGCGGCATCCCCGTGAGTTTAGGAGTTTTCAACGAAGAATCAAATTGATACGCATCCGGGCCCAACGTGGATGCTAAAATTATGTCACCTTTCGGGAAGCCTTCTCGTACACTGGAAAAGAGCTGTGTGTTGGACTGAGGAATATAACTCGATAACAACGTGTTGACATAGTAATACCAATTATTGACTGGAAAATACAAGCCATCAGTAATTTTTTGCAATCCGGCATTGATAATGTCGGCAGCCGTGATATTACCGATGCCCACAACGTTTAAAGGACAGGCGCTGCCGGTTTGAATGGTGTATTCTACGTCTTCGAATTCGCCGTTGTTAACGGCATTGTCCATAGCATCGTTGTACTTTGCTCCCCACGCAGAAAGAAATTCCGCAACGGTTTCTCCCGTCACGCCGATAGCCGATTCGTAAAATTCTTTCGAATACGAAAACTGTGTTTGAAACCAGGATCCACCGGAGTTACCACCAAAATGTGTGGTGTTCTCCAGTAAAATATTTGAATCGTACCAGGCTCGAATAATGCCCATACTTGCCGTCATCGTGATGAATCCTCCGCCGCCCGTGGTGTAGGCTGTTGGAACTTGAAGAGAACTTACCGAAGAAAGTTTAAAAATCATTACGATCACAACAGTAACCACACAACGAGGTACCATGAATAATGTTTTTCTGTTCTTCATCCTCCTCTTACAATCTTTCAAAGGAATGGGGGAATCGTTTTCGCTTGCCATGGTAATGTGTTGTCGATGATACAACTATGGATTGTTGGATTATGCGCCAGTATCTAGCGATCTTAACGTACAGCATAACAGTGGCAACACAACTGGAGTTTTTGTACTCCCTGATTCAGAACCACCTGTCGCAGCAGCTGTTTTCCATTTTCCAAACTATTAATTGCAACCGAAGAGGAAAATTCTTTAACCTCAATTTCTTCTCTTTCGGAAATGGTGAAAGCAAAAAAATTTGTCGGGTTTGATATTTTTGTTGACACTGGGTTCTCGTATTCCTTCACACTTTACTAGTGACTGACAGTGACCCGAGGGGTCTGGCTGGGTCTGGGAGGGCGATACAATTTCCCCTCTTTTGGGTTTGGTTTGGGTTTGTTTCGATACATCGTCTCTAGTGAGAAGGATACCAATGCTGCAATGATGATGGGGATGGGGGATCAAGGAGGTGGGCCACACAGCACTCTTAGTGGGTCTGAGGGCATCGTTGCACACCATCAAAAATAGAAGAGAGCTACATGGGGCAGGTGTTTGGTCTTTTTCACTAGGTTTGAATCGTTTTGCGCAAGTCCCCACTTGATGGGGGAAGGGTTTGATTGATTTTAGCGGGGGAACATAAATATCATCCCTGCTCTCACAAACTACTGGACTACGAGCCAGCAGCAGCTCTGCATCAAGCACATCAAAACTATGCCTCGAAATGAGACCTCAACATTATCCCAGAAGAGAACCTGGTCTCGAATCCTTCCCGGGCCCCAAAGGCCCAAAGTTGGTGTGGGGACCTTACTAAAGCCCAACCTCGGCGAGTCGAGGAAATCGGTCCCGAATGGATCGTGCCGTAGAACCGTTGGGGACACAAATGCACGCGCAGTCGTGGGAAGCGTGCTGCTTAACAAAATCGGCCAAGGAATAGTACTCAAAAGAGGTATTTTATATGCTTGTTGGTACATTGTGACTTCAAATTTAATATGCCGATTGTAATCTGATTCAACTTAGAACTTAACAATTATGTTAGTTCCCGTAGAAGAGAACCTGTTATGAAGTCACTCTTGTTTAGGTGCCTGCACAGGAGGTTGTTAGTGCCTCCTCGCCTAATTACCAAAATTGAAGTTTTGGTGTCACAAACACCCCGGTTCTACCATTTTCTTCCTCAGCAGTATTTTCTCGTAATCGTTGCCTCGTAGATATTCTGTAATAACACACTACTTGAACCGAGACTTGCGAAGGAGGAAGTCTATCTCAGCATTGGAGCATAGTCTGAGAAAAGCAAAAAAACACCAGCTCTGACATGAATAACATGGGCAATAGCAACGGCACTAGCCAAAGTCATGGCAGACGTTCCGAATCAACAGATACGGCCCGCACTAGCAGATCCAGTGGCCACACTCGCGCCCACAACATAGATCCAGAGAATCCTCCCACAGGATCCGATCAACAAAATCGAGTTCCTTATACATCCCACACGGGCGCCAACATAGGTTCCGACGGACTAACAACCACTTCTCAGCACGGTCCAAACGATCTCGAGGTCGTCCCCGAAGGTTCGGAGAAGGGATCCACCAGCAACAGGCCTCCTCCCCAAACCGACGATACGATAAAAAACATATCCCCAATCCCAAACCATTCCAAGTCTCTTCCCAACCCATATCCGCCCGAAAATTCAAGAAGAATCCCCTACGACGATTACCACAATTACAATAATTTCGGCACTAACGGAGACTTTTACCAGGACACCAGCCAGAGGATGGACAGGATGGAAAGGGCCGATCATTCAATGGCAATGGATAGACGACTAAGCAATGACAGGAGCATTGGTAATGACAGGAGCGTTGACAGGAGCATGGGCAATGACAGGAGCATTGCCAGCGATAGAAGAGGGAACAACGAAAGGAGCTACGTCGTCAGAAGAGGAAGAATCGATAGCGAAGAAAGCAAACTGGAACGCAGTGAACGAAGCCATGGGGTTTACGGCCGAGTGGACAGGAGCGGCGGCGGCGATTATTATTCTAGGACCCTCGATAGCCAGTCGAGGGGTGGTCAGAGCGGTGTGAGTGTTGTGAGCGATGTTTCCTACGAACAAATGCGGCCGCACTCTCAGCGTTCGATGCATTCGGTTTACACAATGCCAGTGATTTCGCTGGCACAGGATAGCGGGTCTCTCTTGCCAAGCATGAACACCTCTCACAAGAGTGCGTGTTCGATGACCGCAGGATCGAAGCGGGCGGCCGAGAAACGTGCTGCCTTGATGAGAAGTGGGTCCTTTGTGTACGATGAAAAGACACATGCAGCTAAAAAGAAGGAGGACATGGCTCTAGAATTCACCCGCTGGGGAGGACGAAAAGACTACAGCAGCAGTCACAACGATCAAAAGCGAAAGGATGGCATTGCTAAAATCCACAAGCGCAAAATCAAACAGGAGAAGAGAAAGTCTCTCGAAGATTCGCAAGGATCCTTTCACTTCAAAGACAAAGAAGAAAGAGCATCAAAAGGTTTTCACAATCTCTGGGGGTTCGCACACAAAGACGATATGCTCCAATACGAGCAATTGATCAAAGAAGATAAGGACCGTGAAAAGGTTGCTTCCTTTTGCGAGGAACCATTTTGGAAAATCATTTTTCATTTCAAGGGAACCGTTCTTAGGGTTATCATTGAAGACATCTTGTTCTGGTTGACTCTGGCGGTAAGTCTAATACATTGATGCAGAATATGTATGCCAAAGCCAAATCGTTTTTGTCAAAACTTTCTTTAGTAGATCTCTACTCACAACAAACTTGCTGCGTTTCATAAACTTTAGACTTATGTCTGCATTCGAATTAAGATTCGTATGGATGAAACTGACGATGTAGCCAAGTACGAAACCTTGTCAGAGAACTTGACGTATGTGGGTGGCTTCGTATCATTCTTCTTAATCTTTTACGTGAATCAAAACCATCACCGTTATTTTCAGTTGCATGCGGATTCAATGACGCTAATGGGACGTGTCAACGACATGGCTACATTAGTAAAGGCTATTTTGCCCATGGAGCGCGCCCGAAGGATCAATCGTTACATGAATGCGGCCCACGTTGCCATGTACACAGGACTTTCGTCTACCTACGAAAAAGAGAACTTCTTTGACCCATTGGAAGCAAGATTTGCTTTGCTAACCGATGAAGAATTGTATCGAATTGTAGATGAAATCGATGTTGATAACAGTGGACCAAAGTCTGCCTTCGAAATCATCACCTGGGTTATGTGTGACATTCGCGATGCACAGATCAATAGTTTCATCGATACAAACGAAGCAATGCAGCTGAGAGAACAACTATTGGATTTCCGAAGCACAATAGCCAAAATCTTCGTTACCACGACACTGCCAATTCCATTCTTCTACGTTCATTTTCTTTCCATGTTAACAGCCGTATATTTGCCATTATTTGCGGTAGTCAATGCCTTTGAAGTTGGAAAAACGGATGACAACCAATGGATTTTAGAAACCGTTACTGGATTAGTTGTCTTTTTGCAGGCACTGATGGTTATCGGATTACGAATATTGGGTCAACAACTCAGTGACCCATACGGAGGTGATTTGATCGATTTGCAAATTGCACGATACGTCAACATGATTCTGAACGGGTCCAATCAAATTTTGGCCGCCAAACGATTGCACGCACCGTCGATCGAAACCGAGCTGAGATTGCAGCTCAAGATGTCGTCGCTTGGACAAGCATTCGAATACGATACCGACGACGAAGTCGTTGTGCAGCGTTAGTCGACTCGTGGTTGATACAAGAAACTAAAGAAATCAACCGAAGGCCTACATATTTCTACCACAGCATCGGATTTTAGAAATAATCCATGATGCACATTCATAAATCATACCGAGTACTTGAAGTTAAACCAAGCACTCCGTAGACCATACATAACTACACTAATGTTTATAAATTGATTATATATTTTTGTTCCCTTTGACGTAAACCAAATGTTCGTAAATCATACTGTATGAATCATAAAGCTAGTGAGAAAAATCGAGCTCCTATTCATTTTTATAATTCAGGTAGGGTGAGGGAAGATTCATCGATAAGAATGAGCAGTTGTTGAAAAATGAATGGCTAAAAGATTAGTTAGTGCTCCGTCATTTGACTACAGTAGTAACTACAATTCAATCCGCAAGGGATTCCTATGTAAATACAAATGTCCAACATTTTTAAAGTTTATAACTCCAAATATTAGTCTAATCTACGAGTACAATCATACAGTTACTCTGTGTGGCTAGCGAGTCTCTCTCTTTTCTTTTAAAACATTTCTTTTTCTCTATTTGTTATTGTAATTATTTGTGAACCCAATCGACCTTGATGATCTTACGTCCCTTCAAAAACTTTTCGATGCTCATAGCTGCCACACAACCATCGGAGGCTGCTACCACCACTTGTTTGTAGGGCGTATTCCGGATGTCTCCAATCGCAAAGACTCCCTTGTGACTGGTGGATTCCATAGCGTCATCTGTTACGACACCACCAGCTTCGTCCAGATCGACACCGGTTCCCGTCAAGAAGTCAGTGATAGGCTTTGATCCGCCTCCGGCAGCATATATAAAGGCACCCTCCACTGGGATTGTTTCAGCATCACTCTCACCGACACGTTTAAATCGCACGCCTGTGACACCAGATACGTCTCCTTCGACCTCTTGGAGACGCGCCTTGTTGTGGTGCTTCACGTTGGGTTTGTCCAACAGATCCTCGAGGAGGGATTCGTCAAACAGACTGTTCATTTCGCTGTTCTGGAAGGATCCATCTTTGATCCTTTCCAGCTGTCCGACAATGTCCGTAGGGGTAATCCAGTGGACGGTCGAAGCGAATTTTGTCAGAAACATGGCCTCTTCCATGGCTTCTCCCGTGCTACCATACACAGCAACCTCGCTGCCACGGTAAAAAGCTCCATCACAGGTGGCGCAATAACTCACTCCCTGCCCGAGATATTTTTCTTCGCCCGGTAGATAGGGCATGGATCGCCCCATTGCACCAGTAGCCAATACCAGGCATCGTGCCTTGACGGTATAATCGGGTGTGTAGACGATCTTGTTGTAGGCATTTGTAGCATCGCCATCTTCTTCGTCTTTTATCTCAATCATGAATACCTGCGCCCGGTCACAGATACGTGTCCCATACTCAATCGCCTGCTTTTTCATTTGCTGCAGGAGTTCCATCCCCGACATGGATCGATCGACCCCGGGATAGTTGGCAATGTGGGAGGTTATCGCCAGGGCTCCTACGGCTTCGTTTTTATCCAAAATAACGGTACTGAGATCAGCGCGACTCGTATAGAGCGCACAAGTACATCCCGCCGGTCCACCACCGATGATAGCAACATCGCATTCTATGGTTTCCATCTCGGGAACTCCCTCCGGAGGTCCCTGAAGCCAGCTCATGTCGTCATCGTCGTCCTCTTCCGAATTTTCATCTGCCATGTTTAGAATCAGATGGTTGGTCATTCGTGCAGTTTGCTTAACGTTGGCGTTCGTTTGGAATCTCGTGCTGACTCTGGACATCTCCGAGACGGCCGCATGCTGTATTATTTTAGTCGTAATCGAAGGCACGACGAAGGAAGATACCTCGAAATAGTGATTGTTCACGGTACAGGCGAAACATATCGCTGCCAAGAGCAACACAGTCGCTCTACTGTTTTGTAATCCCATTATATTTATTTTCACCAAGTATTGATTCTTTGTAATATGGTGAGAGAGCTCCGTCGTCTGGAGCGTGTCCGATAGCGGTGTCGATCTCTTCGGATTTTCGGTCAATCGTGTGACTATGCAATGCCAGACTAGATTTTCCTTCCTATTCGTAACAAGGTATACAACAATTGCTTCTTTCTGTAGGCAAAGAGACTTCAAGGTTGGATGCTGTGACACCTCTTTTCTTTCCTTTCAATTGCTATATCTCTGTGCAATGCTCTCGTCGTCGTGACGATTGAAAATTCAACCAAGGATTTTTGTGCGTGCCAATCAAAATCCTACGACTTGAGCACCCTATTCTTCTACTACAACGGCATTTCGTTTCTCGCAATCGTCATCGATGTCAGTTACGTAGGTAGTCAGCCTCGGTAGGCACGAGTCCCTGTGACTGACTTGGATGAAAATTCTCCCAAAATGGATACCGATGAATTTATTCGAACGAGTCGCATCTGTTCCGAAAATCGATCCGTTAGAATCAATAACAGTTTTTCCCTCTTGTCATCGCCACGCATGTTTTGAACATCTGGTGAAGAATGAGAAAATGTGTTCGGCGATGTGTGTCTGTCTTTGGAAGTCAATAAACCAAGAATCGAAACAAAAAGGTTAATCAATTTCAAAGTCACTAATTCTAGTAGCATTGCTAAAGGTGGTTCCAGTTTTGGTGAGGTTGATGGGTACACATTCGGAGACGAAAAGGCTCTTTTGCGAACCACCTGTGTGTGGTAAGCTAGTAAATTTTCTACGACAATATTCTTGACTTACTACTTCTTACATGCTTTGAGGTAAGTTTAATTTTATTTCTAAAAAATGAATTTAAAATCTATGAATTTCGACGAAGAACGAACAAGGTGACTATTCCTACGAGTGGCAGGTAGGGAGGGAGGAATCGTCTCCTTGCGTTCTAGAAAATGACAACTTTCGCACCTCTTCTCTAACGTTTTCGTCTGGTATAGGCAGCTTGTGGCTTGCTATGACTTTTACTTCTCACAATGTACATTGACTATAGTCCACAGCCAGTGACATTTATATACCATAGAAACGCTTCTGGTCTAGCGAACCGTCCTTTGTTTGTCTCCATCTTTCGCTCCAGCTGTTTTTGTTGCACTTCAAATCGAAATATCGTTGACGTCTTCTGGTTTCGATTGTTTTTGTCGCAACAGTGTGGTAGATAGGCATTAGAAGGGTCCTCGCAATGGCCGCTCGATTTTGCTTCAGATTCATCACACCGTATGTGAAGCAAGGATGAGTAGTATTGTATGCATGGGAGGGAGGGAGAAAAATTGACATCCAAAGCTGGTTTGGTATCGACCAAATTCACTCGAGATCTCCGATATATTTCACGCGTCTGTCATCATCATTGATAGCACTTGTTCAACGATCGCAAGTACCAAATCACTATTGTTTTCGCTTGTAGAGATTGGAGGAGGAATGGTATTTTCGTTTCGAATGAGCTCGATCGGGAAAGTTGGAATTGTCGGAGCAGCAGGGACCACTCGGTGGATTGGTGACAATGATAGCGGTGTCAATTGTGTGTAGGGAGATTGGCAGCAATGGCTCATCTTGTTTTGTTTCTCTCGATTTTATGTTTGTCTATTCTGAATTTATGATTGAGTATTAATGTCCACATTCCCTGATGTCCAAATTTCGTGCAGTGTTTCATTATTTTTCGACCGTTTTGTTGTCCATCGAATCAGTTGATGAGGAAGTCATTTTCGAGTTTTTGAGAGAGAAGTCTGTTGGTCTTTTAACATTCCATAAATATTGAGTCTTATTTCACAACAAATATATGGCGATTAATTCAGGACCTTTCAATGTTCGTAGTATCGGGCTATAAAGGGCAGTGTAATCAAATTTCCGCGGTACTACCATAGGCTTAAAAACTTTTTACTCTTACGTCCCCTCTTGTGTACTGGTATCCAATCTTGGTAGCGTGGAGTTAGGTGGCGGGTATGGAATAGATCATAATATATATATGCACTTTGGACTTCGAAAGTCACGGTTCTGTACTTCAAAGACTATCACATTTTTTGGGGAGTTTGGACAATGCCTTGTTGTAGTTGGGAGCAGTGCCTGGGGGTAATATGGGATATAGTGCCACTCCATTAAACATTTATTCAGCATCCATTCATCGACACCATGACGGAACGGCAACAAGAGGGTGGCTGGGAGCGCTGCTCCCAATCGTATACAGCCCCCCTCC
>Ga0115013_10001464_pt1 | contig 13660 bp, 11 predicted proteins | sample SouAtlMetagenome_2_FD_88686 | JGI IMG/M metagenome (GOLD analysis project Ga0115013, IMG submission 88686) | Marine eukaryotic phytoplankton communities from Atlantic Ocean - South Atlantic ANT15 Metagenome | ecosystem: Environmental > Aquatic > Marine > Oceanic | place: South Atlantic Ocean...
GTCTGGTGGGGGATGCCCCTCCATTGGCCACAATGTTGTGCGACCCCACCACAGCAAACAGCCAAGAAAGGTTCATCCATCCTCATCTCCTCGTTCCACGAGAAAATCTCTCCGGATGGCTGACAGAGCGTAATGGATTGGAAAGAATAAAACGCACTCTACTAAATTCATTACGGTAGACGTGCAGAACAATTGGATTGAAAGCGAAGAATCATAACCACAGAAAATTAGTGCAGGCAAAGCTACGTAAGACATCTACGAAGTACAACAGAGTCTTTCCACGTTGTCCAATCTGGTAAAAGCCACGAATCTTCCGCTTTGTATCTCGCGGTTACTGTTCATTCTTTAGTAACCACAACAAAGAGAGAATTAAAATGGTTAACTTTACCGTCGAACAAATGAGGTCCATTATGGACCTCAAGCACAACATCCGTTCCATGTCGGTGATTGCCCACGTCGAGTGAGTAGAGGATTTTCTTCGGAAGTTACCTTTTGAGATAGACTCTTCGTGTTGAACTGTTAGATCTCTAACCATTCTTGTTTGATCTTTATTTTTGCTCCTTGGCAGTCACGGAAAGACCACGTTGACTGACTCGCTCGTACAGAAGGCCGGAATTATTTCTGCGAAGGCTGCTGGAGGTGCTCGTTACACTGACACTCGTAAAGATGAAGCAGAACGTGGTATTACCATCAAATCGACCGGTATTTCTATGTTCTTCGAGTACGATATGAAAGCTGGACAAGCAGCTGGACTCTCCGAAGAGGAACAAGCTGCCCTCGCTGCCGATATTGCCGACAAGCTTGATAACGAACAGAATGTCAACATTTCCGAGAAGTCATACCTGATCAATCTTATTGACTCACCCGGTCACGTTGATTTCTCTTCCGAAGTAACTGCCGCTCTTCGTGTGACTGATGGAGCCCTTGTTGTTGTCGACACCATTGATGGAGTCTGTGTGCAGACTGAAACAGTTCTTCGTCAAGCCCTTACTGAACGTGTGAAACCTGTTCTGATGGTGAACAAAGTTGATCGTGCACTTCTCGAACTTCAGCTACCTGCGGAGGAGCTTTACCAAGCCTTTTGCCGTGCCATTGAGTCTGTGAATGTCATTGTAGCAACTTACAACGACGAGGCGCTCGGTGACGTCCAAGTCGATCCCACCAAAGGAACTGTGGCATTCGGTTCTGGTCTTCACCAGTGGGCTTTTACTCTGAAGAAGTTTGCCCAGACTTACGCAGCAAAGTTCAATGTCCCAGAAGAGAAGATGATCGGTAAACTCTGGGGTGATTGGTATTTTGATGCCAAGCGTTCTGTATGGACTTCTAGTGATAAGGGAGGCACTCTTGAACGTGCCTTCTGCCAATTTATCGCATCTCCCATCACCACTCTTTTCGAGGCTGTTATGGCAGAAAAGCATGGAAAGGTGAAGAAAATGTTGAAAGCCATCGGTGTTGAACTTAAGGGTGAAGAGAAGGAATACACTGGCAAGCAATTGTTGAAACGTGTCATGCAAAAGTGGCTTCCTGCTGGTGACACTGTGTTGGAGATGATTGTCTTGCATCTTCCATCTCCTGTAAAGGCACAAGCTTACCGTGTTGATGGCCTCTATGATGGTCCATTGGATGATCAAACTGCCACTGCGATTCGCAACTGTGATACTTCCGAGGGAGCTCCTATGTGTATGTACATTTCTAAGATGATTCCTACATCTGACAAAGGACGATTCTATGCATTCGGCCGTGTCTTCTCTGGAAAGATTGCTACTGGGCAGAAGGTCCGTATCATGGGACCTAACTATGTCGCTGGAAAGAAGTCCGAACTTTGGGTCAAGAATGTCCAACGTACTGTAATCATGATGGGAAAATACACAGAACAGGTGGCCGATGTCCCTGCTGGAAATACCTGTGCTTTGGTCGGTGTTGACCAGTACTTGTTGAAATCCGGAACTATTGCTACCGCTGACGATGCCCACACCATCAAAACTATGAAATTTTCTGTTTCTCCTGTCGTGCGTTGCGCTGTCGAACCTAAGAACTCGGCTGATCTTCCTAAGTTGGTTGAGGGTATGAAGCGATTGGCTAAGTCTGATCCTATGGTTGTTTGTAGCACTGGAGAATCCGGTGAACACATTATCGCTGCGTCCGGAGAGCTTCATTTGGAAATTTGTTTGCAAGATCTCCAAAACGATTTCATGGGAACTGAAGTAAAGATTTCAGATCCTGTCGTGTCGTATCGTGAAACTGTTCAGGCCAAGTCAAGTATCACTTGTCTTGCGAAGTCAGCAAACAAGCATAACCGTCTCTTCCTTGAAGCAGAGCCTATGTCAGCTGAGCTTTGTGACGCAATTGAAGATGGTCAAGTCAATCCTCAAATGGATTCGAAGCTATTGGGACGTCAGCTCGCTGATGATTTCGGTTGGGACGTGACCGAGGCTAGAAAGATCTGGGCTTTCGGACCCGACCAAAATGGTCCTAATACCTATGTTGATACTACCAAGGGAGTCAACTACTTGTTGGAAATCAAGGAATCCGTTGTCGCAGGATTCAACTGGGCAGCCGGAGCTGGCCCACTTTGTGAGGAACAACTACGCGGATGCCGTTTCAACCTTATGGATGTTGTACTTCATGCTGATGCCATTCATCGTGGAATGGGACAGCTGATGCCTACCTCGCGTCGCGTTATCTTTTCTTCGATTCTTTCTGGAGAACCTACTCTTCTTGAACCTGTTTTCTTGGCGAACATTTCTGTTCCCCAAGACGCAATGGGTAATGTCTACGGTGTGTTGACTCGTCGTCGTGGCCACGTATTCAGTGAGGACCAGAAACCTGGAACTCCACAAGTTACTCTTCTAGCGTACTTGCCCGTTTTGGAATCTTTCGGTTTCACCGCTGATCTTCGTTCTCACACTGGAGGAAAGGCCTTCCCTCAGATGAGTTTTGATCACTGGGAACCTGTGTCTGGGGCCCCAAGTGACGCCGGAACAAAGTGTAACGAAATCGTCGTTTCGGTTAGAAAGCGTAAGGGTCTCAAGGAAGGAGTACCAGAGCTCAGCCAATACCTCGATAAGCTTTAAGCACGTGGAAAAGATATATAACTTTATACTGAATAATTGCTCACTTAATGTAAAACGATTTATTTCGAGAAATCTCTGCCGGTATCTATTGTTGAGATACTCCATCTCTAAGACCTGATTACAATTCCGTCTAATGTTTTCGAATAGTATGTTCGTTAATTTAATTTATCATGTTATTGACATGTTGCTCGAGATTCTTTTCTGGTGTCGACTCGCGTGACCCTGAAAGCAATAATTGTTCCAATATTTCTTTTGACGATGACGACAGTACCGATATAGAATTTATAAGACGAGGGTCCTTCATGACACCATCGATGATTAACAGAAGATTTTGCTGTTCCAGCTTTGAGTTATGAGGATTATGGAACATGTCATTGACTTTGTGTATCACTGAGTCCAGGACAATATGCTGAACTGACATTATTGCAACTGATGGTGAGGTCAGAGCCAAGTGAAAATCCATAGCCCCTTCAGTACGAGCGACGCAATTTATGAATGCGCAAATGGAATGTGTTATTGTATCCGCTGTCATATCCACCTCAATAATATCAAAGATCGATTGTTTGTCGTCAATTTTGTTGGGTTTTTTCGAACTTTCAAGAAGAAAAAAATATGCCAAGATAATTTGACTTGCACGCGTCTTCAATAGATACTCTATTGAATTGGCACCTTCATTCGATTTTATCTTTTGCCACGAGCATAATTGTGGTAATATCATTCGTAACACCTTAGTAGATCCTAACTCCACAAAAGCTTTGGCTGCTCTATTTAACGGAAGATCTACTTCGAAAAATGCTCTCTCAAACACCTTTTTCGAACATAAATTCTTCACGTGGCGTGAAAGCCCTATACTTTGAAAAATAAATGTAAGATATTGTTGCATTGGAATAGTCTTCCGAATCATTTTTACAGTTTCCATGATTGCTCGCGAAACTGCTGCGTTCTTGGCTGCTGTGTCTTTTTTTAATGCCGAACGACTGCATATCGATGCAAGACAGTTCAAGGTCTGATTGCAGGGTCTTTCTAGTAACACAATTACGCCGAGGTACGTCGTTTGCATGCTCCATGGATACATCTCAAAAATAGATACAGAATCAATGCGATCCTCGGCGAGTTTGTACCAATCGCTACGGATAGATTCTAATGAAGGAACATCACAATTCTTATTCACTTCTTGGATCAGCCTGTGAAGACCTTCCAATAATCGTTGGCTTTCGTACAAAAACTCTACACCCCATGCTTTCAAGTAGAACGGTGCAACCGTGATAAACTGAAGTAAAGACTTTGATAATGAATTTGATTCATTGTCCAAAGAAATTTTTGTAAGATCGATTAAATCAAGAAATATCATCGAAATCCTACGACCTGCGATCGATCGAGCCAACTTTGCGTCCTCACTGCAGAAAAATAAATTCTTTAACATAACCAGTGCTGTACCGAGATCATCGTGAAAGGTCGAGCCCGTACCAATACGACGCAGAAATTTACAAGTCAAATCAAGGTCCGATGATGAATCTCCACATTCAATATCTGTAAGATGGCAAATACGAGGAATGACATATGAACAAATTATCTTCATCCATTCTTTGATGTCGTTGTTCCTTGCCATTTCATGGCTTATGAGAGTGTCCTGAGATAAGTCTAAGATGCATATAGCAATCGAAGCGTTGATATGGTCTACGCTTCTATCTTTTTTCTTGGGCAAATCAGTAGCTGATTGACCTTCATCAATTGGGAAGATACCAATTAACACTGTGACTATGTGTTGCGTTACTTTATCGAACTCAAGTTTTTCATCGACTTTAATCCCTCCATTCTCAACTGCAGAGCTCTTTGAAAGAAAACGAATTGAACGAAGCAATAACAAAACTCTTGAATGATTGATGCCACCCTGAGGTTCAGTCGTCAATGATCTTGTTGGCCTACTCTTCGGAGCCATTACCATTGTGGAATCATGTTCAAGATTTATAGACTCTACCAAACAGTCCCGAAGTTTTGACATCAAGCTGACTTTGTAATCAATCATAGATTTGTCATAAAGAAGATTTTCTTTGATTGTCCTAAACTCTTCTAGATGGGGAAGGTTTGATATCGATTCGATTGAATTTGGGAGAATATGCTTCGGTCGCTTGGTCCGCAAAATTGTATTACGAGATCGTCCGCCCGAAATGTAGAACAAATCAGGGCCCCGTTGATGCTTTTCGCTGGCTTTTCTCTCGAATAATCCTTGATGACGCGTTGTCAAGTCACCTGGCGATTTATCAATACAGCTCGTCGAATCCAGTCGAAGCAAAGATATTAAGGACTGCAAAATCTCATCAATTGCTTTTTTTGTTCTTTGATCAGCCAAAAGACCTGAAAATGGCGGAAGGAGCTTATGTGTAAATAAGACAGCCAATGATGGGCAAGTTGTGCATAGGAGGTTTACCATCCTTACGCCATGAACTCGTATTGAAGCATCTAGGCTATGTAATGCCGATGAAATTCTAGCGATTAATAGAGCACCAAACGGATGTATTCTTTTCTCTGATAACTTTTGAAACAAAGAGGAGAGCGAGTCGAACCCAGCACCTCGAGCATCTTTATCTTCATCCACGCATGAATGTATGCATACCGGGATCAATGTAGATAAATTTGGCAAAAGTCGGTCGGTCGTGTGATTTTTAATGATATCAAGGATTCCCCTCAGAGAAGATACTCTAGCAGCTGCAGCGTGATGCGTAGATGCAGTTGATACTAAGAGGTATAATGATTTTCCTTTTCCAGAGATTAGAAGTTGTGCATTCTCAGATTTTTCGGATCCATTTTCTCGTTGAATGGATTGCCCAAGGTGCAGAGAAGCAGATTGGAAGGACACATCAGTTTCGTGCTGGCGTTGCGCCTTTTTGCCGACTTTAGCTTTGATTCGTTTGAAATCTGACGAGGTGTTACTCTTTCGTTTACTGCCAGACATGATTATTTGTTTAGCTGGGGCTTGAGGAAATCACATCCCGGAGATGGGTGCCATTTCAAGAAAATCGGAAAGAAAACAAAATATATACCGAAAATGAAATGTATGGATGCAGTGAATTTATCTATCGAGTCGAGTCATGAGTTGTTGAGTCAAGTGTCGAGCCATTTTGAATTAAAAATTTAGAACAAAACCCTAGAGAGCCTGATTCCTACTTTTGTTTGTTACATCTGTTGCATGGGGCTGCTCCTTCTGCTGAAATAGTATTTCCACAATCGCTTGAACGTGGAAATAAGTTGCGATATCTGTCCGCGAAGAAAGCAGCTGTAAACCAAGAGAGGGCACAGTTGCCAGATAATTCTTCGCATTAACGCAACATAATTCCATGAAGCCGGTTTCAACGAATCAGAATTATTCGTATCCTGGCGTGAGTCAAAGAACAAATGAACTCAATAGGGGTGCTTCTCGAAATAGCACATCAAGAAGTTGTGAACAAAACTAATCAAAAGGCACTAAAAAACTCTCTTCTTGTCTTTTGTCATAAAGAAAGGACAGTTATGGATTTGATCTCTAAAGTAGATATCTCTCAATATCTTGGCATAGACGGGTCAACTTCTCTTTGCCACTTCATAATCCCTCCTTCCAAATTATACAATCGATTCGGTTCGATGCCCAGGTCGATAAGACGCTGACAGGCTTTTTTACCTCGAACTCCAGCTTTGCAATACACAAGAACATCGCCAGATGTCGGAACATTCTCGGTCCTCACCGACCGATGCGGTGCGACCATGTCAGTGAAAGGCAAAGCGACAATATCATTTTCTGTTTGCAAACGAACGTCTAAGACCCAAGGTGCCCAGCCGCCTGTGAGCTTTTGAAGACAATCTTTCGGTTCAATCGTTTTGAAAGACTGTTGTTTCTCTGAATCAAATGTCTCGACCTCGTCCATTGTTCTACCAACATTTTGAGTTTTTGGTGCATCTTGTAAGGCATTTGCTTTCGAGACAGGTGTTTTTGTCTTGGGACCAGCGCAGAATCCTTGATAATCTATCAGCTCGGTAACCGTCGTCCTATTTTCTCCTCTCAATAGACCGACGTCACTAAATTTCATTTTAAGTGCATCGAATATCAATACACGGCCGCTAGTGATTTCGTTTGCCTTACGCTTCAGTAAGATTTTGATGACTTCTGTCGCTTGGAGACAACCCATCGTGCTAATGGAAAAGTGCATTTAAGAAGTTTATTTGATGTTAGATACGATTATCTGCTTGACTTTATATCTGAGGTGAAACACAATTTACTTTTTTCACCCGACAGATCATGGCAATCACTTCCTATAAATTAGGCCAGCGGAATGAATTACTCACCCTGGTAAGACTCCTAAGACACCACCCTCGGCACAGGAAGGAACATCTCCAGGTGGTGGGGGATTAGGTAGCATATCTCGATAATTTGGTCCACCTTTGTAGTTAAATACACTTAATTGGCCTTCAAATGCTAATATTGCTGAGTACACCCATGGGGTACCAACAAGCTCACAAACATCATTGATCAAATATTTGGTAGGAAAGTTGTCGGAACCATCGACAACGACATCATACGGACGATTTGTATCAAATCCTCCAGACAAAATTCTTTGAGCTGTCTGGGAAGTAAATTCTTCTTCGTACAAACGTACATTTACATGAGGGTTTATGTCATGTATTCGACGCTGAGCAGACTCGCATTTGGACATCCCGACGGTTGTCACTGAATGAATAACTTGCCTCTGCAGATTGGAAGTATCAACTGTGTCAGCATCAACAATCCCAACGTGACCAACTCCCGCTGCTGCCAAATACCTATGCATACGGCAAAGATGTACCAAAAAACATGAGATAAAAAGAGACTAAGGAGCAATAGTAGGATTGATCACGAACTATCAAAATCTTCTTACAGTAAACAAGGAGAACCAAGTCCTCCTGCGCCGATGACCAAAACAGATGAATTTTTTAGAGCTTTTTGACCCGTCATGCCAACGTCCTGTTCGATAGAAAGTAGATGAGGTTAGAGTGACCGGTATCTTGATTTTCCTATCTGTAAAATATCACGACGACTTGCGAAAAATTACGAAATCATACTTACCGACAAAACCAAGTGACGAGAGTATCGGGATATTTCTTCATTGCTCAATGACTGTTCTGACAGTGTAGAGAGATCATTGTGTTCATTTAATACAGACGAACCTTTATCGAACCAATTTTTAAACCTATTATTACCCTTCGTCAAAGCAGTAGAATGTTGGTAGAAGGCAAAGCATAGGCTCTGCGATGACAACAGCACGAGACAACTTATTAATCCTTGTAATCTCATCGCCAGGCAGAACATCGAACCAATTTGTGATGTTGGATCGGTTGCGGGAAATTGACGCTCAAACAAGATTTCTGATCACGTCTGTCCGCCGTTGCGATTGGAAGATCATTTTTCATTATTACCAAAGCACACAATCATCAGCTGTTACACATTGTGGTAATCAGTGAAGAAAAGAAACGATGACATTCGTTCCATCAAAGACATGGCTTGGCGAAAAGAAAGGATATTACTTTGGGACGGGAATTGAGGGAACAGGGTATTACTTGGATAGCTTGCAGCAAAGTTTGGCGCAAAATGAATCGCCAAGGAAAAGAAAGAGAGTAACAATCGCAGAAGACCAAAATGAAATGAAATTGTTGATTGAAGATCTGGAAAAGAAAGCCTCTGGATCCTCGATTTTGGAGCTTTCAAAGAAAGGGGTTCTTGCGGCATCGAGGTCCTTGGAAAATACATATCAAGAGAACATTCAAAAACGCACGGAACAAAACCCAGAACTATACATGGATAGCGAGGTAGCTTTATACGAACAGCTTGTCGCATTACAATCCCTCGCCACGGATACGCAAGTGTATGGATACATCGAAAGCAGCAATCTAATGACGACTCTAATTCAGCTGCTGAGTCACGAAAATGGAGGTGAGCAGCATTCCTGTTCTAACGATGTGGTGTCATCTCGTTATTCTCGTAAACGAATATCAAATAAAACCAATTTCTCACACATATTCCGCAATGCTCACTCTACTTCCATGAACTATTTCAATGAAAAAGATATATGCGCTAGTGTAGTGTCTCTGCTAAAAGAATGGATCGACCCATCATTGGTAGCGGAGAATCCATCTGTGCTTCCGATATTGAAAAATTTTGCTGCCCTCGCCATGGAGGGATGGGAAACGATAGTCTTAAATCTACAACGGTATCAAAGAGATGATGATTCTCAAGACAATACTTTGAAAGGGTAAGTGAGCAAATATTTGATTTTTAGAAGCGTGATTCAGATTTATGGTTTACATCAACCTCTATGATGCTCTTCCTGACTAATAAATCTCCCAAATACGATTTCTTCGAAGAACAATGAATACTCTTCAACTGATGGAAAATATATTGGAAATTGATGCACTACTTACCCCTGGTGGAGTTCTTGAAAACAACAGCGTGCATACTGTCATGGCGAGAGATAGCATGATTATATCGTGGCTCTTCATTACCATCGAGCAAACACGCGATCAAAAGCATCAAGAAGAAACTTTGAGAGGGAGATGTTTTGAACTTTTGGCCTTGATTTCGCAAAATGTTGACCTTTATGCTGCTCTCCCTGACTGGTCGAATCTCCCAAATATAGAACCTTCAAAGAACAATGGTACGAGTAAAACCGAAAAGGGAGTAAACGGTATTGAATCGCTTCTGCAGTCTATTGCCCTTTTCCGAAAAAGGCAGCCAAGTTCAGATGGTGAAATTGAGATACTAGAAAACTCTTGCATTGTATTGAGCTCCTGCATTTCTTTTTCCGCGTTAAATCTTTCTTCTTTCTTAGACGGACAAGGAGTTGAATTGGTTATTAGATGTTTGAAAGAAAGAGTGCACGCTGGTGGCTCAAGTCTCAAGCTTCTTGATTTTTTTGGAGATGAAGATGTATACAAAATAGCGACAGAGAAGTTAGTTCATGCAGGTGGGCTAAAATTTTTATTTCCCATTTTCGTCGGAAGACGCATTCCAAAACCAGCAATTCAAGCCTCGAGGAGTTTGAAAGCTAAGCGCAAATGGCTGTCCGACCTTAAGGTTCAAATAATACGCATATTTTATGCGTTAACTTTCCATCTCGATAAAGAATCTCCTGAGGACGCAATGTCTAGGTTTATAACGAAATTTGTTGAAGGTACGTAGCAATATCTCCTCTGGTGGAGCGCTCGTAGACTGAGAAGTTAAGCCACTGTCCCTCCCTCGGTGGCGACACAATCCTTTGAAAAGAGTTTTACAAATACACTGGCCCAGTGTTATCGTATGAGTTGTGAATTGTTCATATCAACACAGTGGGTCGGGTCACTGTGTTGCGCAATAGAATCCGCAAGGTCGAGCTCTCTTGTCGTGATACTATCTCCTGGATTGTCCAAGCTAACAAGCCTTTTCTTTACCAACGCAGATGACTTGAAGCACTGTGATCGTCTTGTCGAGTTACTATTGGAATACGATGAACGCGTCCGTAAAGCAGAGTATCAATTCTTTCGATCAGGTATTGAGGACACATTGACCGATGATCAGGTAAACCTAGCAGCATTTGATGCAAAACTTTCCGGTGGTGGAGATATCTACTATCGTCTAGCGGCAGTGACTGCGTTTGTTTGTGGGAATTCTAAACGTTGTCACGAACACATACTCGCACAGCTCAAGATGCAACAATCCGGAGTGAGCCTCATCAAACGTGCACTAGACGAGTTCTCTTCTTCTTTGAATGTCGATGGGCGACAGAAAAAGTACATAGATTACTTAAATGCACTAATTTGAGTAAGCCAGATTCTTCAACTATATTTCTTAGAATTTATCAACAACTTTCTTATCGCAGGTTTGAGCGGATTTTCCTGATCTGTCTTGAAAAATTTTCTTCATCATACTTCGATGCCATATAAACATACTACTAGTATATACAGTGCCTGGATACCGTCCAAACCACAAAAGCACACGCTCCGAGAAAATTTGGTATCGTGTTTATTTATTTGTCTTTGCTGCCATCATAAACCATCCAGCTCGTAGCTTTCCCCATGCTCCATCGGAAACTTATTCCATCATAATATACAAACAGCCCAGATACTTTGAATCATAATCAACATGGTCTTGGCTGAGTTAGGTGGTAAACTCCGCGAGTCCCTTCGCAAGCTGCACACGCGCTCGGGTCATGTAACAGCCAAGCAACTGAACCAGGTCCTTTCGGATGTCGCCCGGGCCCTTATCGAGTCCGATGTTAGCGTCAAGCTTGTCATGACGCTCCGAGATAACGTCAAGCAAAAGGTTGAAAAAATTATCGAAGATGAAAGTGATGATGAAGATGATAGCGATACTAAGAGAGAACAACGCGCAAGCAACGTGTCGAAGCTGGTCCAGAAGGCGGTTGTCGATGAACTCGTAGCATTGCTAGAACCCTCTCGGAAACCCTACGCTATGAAACGGGGGAAACCTAACGTCATTTTGTTTGTAGGATTACAAGGTGCTGGGAAAACTACTACAATCGCCAAGTATGCAAATTATTACCAAAGACGTGGTTGGAAAACCGCCATGGTCTGTGCCGATACCTTCCGGTAAGATAGAAATGTTCTACCACTTTTGCGCCCCAGAGATCGGCAATAGGACGGTAGAAGAAACTGCAAGCATTTCTTTAAAGCTGTGTTTTCGTTCATTCCAAGCAGCAGTGGAAAGATTTTATTTATGAGATGTAGATGTTTCTTCTCACACTTCTCCCGTGTTTTATGTGATTTTGATTTGATTTGATTTTTCCAGTGCCGGAGCCTTCGATCAGCTCAAACAAAATGCTACAAAGTTACGAGTTCCCTTTTACGGTTCATACATACAGGCAGATCCTGTGGCAATTGCAGAAGAAGGAGTCGATCAATTCGTCAAGGAGAATTACGAGGTTATCATCGTCGATACGTCGGGTCGCCATCGGCAGGAGGCAGGGTTGTTAGAGGAAATGCAAGAAATTTCTGCTGCGGTATCACCGGACAATGTCGTTTTGGTGATGGATGCGACGCAGGGACAGGCTGTGTACGATCAAGCACTTGCATTTTCTAATGCTGTAGACGTTGGAAGTGTCGTAATTACCAAATTGGACGGACACGCAAAAGGTGGTGGTGCGCTGTCGGCGGTCTCGGCCACCGAGTCGCCGATAATCTTTTTGGGTAGCGGAGAGCACTTTGACGACCTGGAAGCTTTCAATGCGCAATCCTTTGTCTCCAAACTGCTGGGCTTTGGTGATGTTCGTGGTTTAATGGAGGCCATGAACGGTGGCCCGGATGGCAAATCCCAGGAAGAACTCATGGAGAAAATGAGCAAGGGAGAATTCACACTTCGAGATATGTACAAACAATTTCAACGTGTGATGAACATGGGACCCCTCAACAAGGTAATGGGGATGGTACCTGGTATGCCTGAATATCTTGTGCCGAAGAGTGGTGACAGTGATTCCAACACGCGCTTGAAAAAATTTCTCTACATGATGGATAGTATGACCGATAAGGAACTCGATGGCAAGGTCGACTTTTCTGATCACGACGATCCAAAAACTATGTCCCGGATTCGCCGAATTGCAGCAGGATCTGGGACGCATCCAAAGGAAGTCCAGATGCTCTTGCAGGTTCACAAGCAATTTGAGGGAATGGTTAGCAAGATGGGCAAATCTGGCATGGTCGGTAAGCAGGCACAGGCACAGCAACAAGCCATGGCTGCTCAGATGAGACGTAACCCTAACTTTATCAACCAGAGGTTAAACCAGATGGATCCGAAACTCTTAGAGCAAATGGGAGGGCGCGAACAAGTTAAGATGCAAATGGAGGCTATGGCGAGAGGAGGTGGTGTTGGAGGTGGCATGCCAGGAATGGGTGGCATGCCTGGAATGGGTGGTATGCCAGGAATGGGTGGTATGCCAGGAATGGGTAGTATCATGCAGGCTATGGCGCAGGGTGGTGGTGTAGGCGGTATGGGAGGAGGAGGCGGGATGCCCGGTATGCAGCAGATGATGGCAGCCATGCAGGGCGGAGGTGGTATGGGCGGTGGCGGACAAATGCCCGATATGGCGACCATGATGAAAATGGCACAAAGTATGGGCATGGGCGCACCATCGAACCGATAAATATTGTGTAGCAAGAAGGTACGAACGAATTCATTTCCAGAAAGCTCAAACATTGCTGTAATTCCAAGGACCTTCCCAGGACACACCAAGTAACTTTTATATTCCTATAACTACTCGTAGTCTTTTTTTAGATTTCATACAATTTACACAACAATACACACGTGTGCGTTGTGTGTCTCCCTGATGAATCATGCAAATTCGATGAGACTTGAAGACTAAGTATTCATCAAGTTTCACTGTCCTCGTCGGAGACTCTCTAACGACAATGATCTTTGATCTGTTGATCCGTCGTTCACGCATGCCGCAGCAACAATTTGCGACGGAACTGTGACGGCTGAGACTGCCATTTAACACTTTCTTCCTCCTTCAACATCAAGGACTGCTTGAGCCGTGCAAGCTGTCAGTTCTTGATCATGTTCGGAAATGTTTGCCCTCGCAAACTCAACGGCA
>Ga0115013_10001466_pt1 | contig 13642 bp, 13 predicted proteins | sample SouAtlMetagenome_2_FD_88686 | JGI IMG/M metagenome (GOLD analysis project Ga0115013, IMG submission 88686) | Marine eukaryotic phytoplankton communities from Atlantic Ocean - South Atlantic ANT15 Metagenome | ecosystem: Environmental > Aquatic > Marine > Oceanic | place: South Atlantic Ocean...
ATTTTTCGCTCTGTATTGAACATGCATCTATCTTTATCGCATAATATTAAGATTCGAACTGAAAACAGTCACCACCATCACTTTACTATATGATATAAAGAGACCGATGAACTGGTAATCGTTTCGAAGCCTGGGACAATTCCGATTCATCCATGCGGTGGCTACAATATGCAATGTGTTGTAAATATTCTGGAGCAACATTACAAAGATGAGATAAGTAAAGGCACTAGCTCTATCAACAAGCTCTACACAATCCATCGATTAGATAGACTGACTTCGGGTTTGGTTATATTTGGCAAAACTTCTTCCGTGGCTCAATTTTATTCTAAATGCATCAAGAATAGATCGTGTCGAAAAATCTATTTGGCGCGAGTGGCTGGGAAGTTTCCGTTACAATACAGAAATAGAAGAGGACTCACTTCGGACCAAGTTTCGCAACTAGGTGTACCCTTATATGGAGAATGGAAGAAGGAAAAATCCACCAGCAAAGATGTTGCCTGCGAAGAGAATGAACTTCATGTGGTATCCTGTCTCAGAAAGCAACATGCGCTGGCTTGGTGGATCGAAGATCAAAATGGTGACCCTGTTTTTCAAGATGATCAAGGCGACAATGAAAGCATTCTAAATCGAATATTTCAATGTCAACACAGGTATGTTTCTACTTTGTTCCAATTTTAGTACTGCCGCAAAATATCAACCAGTGATCTTATTGATATTACCATGTACATGTTCTTAAGTGTGGAAGATTGGATTGAATCAATCGATGCAAGCGTTCGCGAAAATAGTGAAGGAAATAATAAACTATGGTTTCATTTAGCGTGCCCAACTAGAATTGCAAAGCACAAAGATGGTGTTTGCGAAGCCAGCTCATTCATTGACCTCGATGATGACCTTTACCTCAAGTCAGTCAAGCCCGCTCACACATCATTTGGAGTCATCTCGTACGATGATAAGACAGATTCCACTCTTCTGGTGAGAAATAGTCGTGGCTCGTGCCCGATGATACTTCATTATGTTATTGTGTGGAATAGCGTATCTAACGGATGCATTCCTCGTATTATTTGATGTAGATCTGTCGGCCGTACACTGGTCGCACCCACCAAATCCGTCTACACTTACAGCATTTAGGACATCCCATTGCCAATGATCCGAATTACGGTGGTGATATTTGGTACGGTAATTTAGAAGGGAAAAGAGCTTGTAAGATAGCAGAAGAAAGGTTAAATATTATCAATAACGATGGAGATACTCAAGAAAATACGGAGGTTGGTGATGTCTTGTACGAAAATGGGAAAAAAACGAAAATCGATGCTAAAAATGCCGAGCTGAAATCAAAAACATCCGCTATCGATGTACCTGCAACGGAAAATGAGATTCAAAAAGGTATTTGTACTGCCGTTCGAGACAGTGAAGAGTCAATTCATGCGTTTATCGAACGGACTTGTGTTTGGTGTGCAAGGTGTCGCTCTGTGCCTACTGCAGATAGAGCCATACTCGAGTTTTTGATCAGAAGTCCAGGGATCTGGTTAGTCATTGTCATCGTTATAGTCATTTCGTTGCTGTTGCTTGCTCTTACATGTAATCTTTCTTGATGTCTAAATTTAGGCTACATGCACTAGAATACAGTTTTTCAACAAAATCTGCAGCACATGATGACACCACACGCGATGAAAAGGACTTCATCAAATCATTCCGAACAGATCTTCCCGAGTGGCATGACATCTGAAAGTTGAACTGTTTGACAGCAAGTGAGAAATCTAAAATCTGAGAAGAAAATCAATGTGAAGTCTTGGAAGAAATTGATTTGTACCCAATAAGTGAACGAACTGATCTAATTAATTGTTGCGCAGGCGAAGTGAATTTGCGTTGGAGAAATCAAGTTTTAATTGCTAGGTTTATTATTCGATTTTAATACAAGCTTTGAAACAACTGAATTCTTGTAAAATTACAACTTCGATCAACTCCGGCTGAATCGAAGCACGTGCATACTCTGAACTGTATGATTTCCGGATATCATGTGTCTCATTTGCATGCCAGATACTGCAGAACTCCTCAGAGATAATTACTACATATCCTTAATATTTTCAACTTCTTGTGCCAGGTAATTGAGTTTATCCTTTAGAACCTTCAGAGCAGTCATCACAATTTCGTCAGCATCCATAGCCCCTGTTGACTCAACGGTAAAGATGAATTTATCTGGTGCAGCTTCTACGGTTACAAAATCATCATCTTCCTTTCTTTTTTTGATAGATTGTTGAAACTCATGAAGATCTTCTGTGTATGTACACATGTCCCAAGCACCATCTACAGCCCTGATAGATCCCGTCACTTCGTCGATTTCCAAAATCTTGTCCGGGCATACATCGACCATTTCTTGTTTCTGTTCCATAGTCAGCGTAGCTATTTGTTCCTCGTTGATAGTTATATTTGGCCAAAACCGATAAGTTGCAATCGCAACCGGGCACCATTTTGCGTGTTCCTTTGCGATTCCCATTCTCGCTATAGCTTTCAATTTGAGTCGTTGCCCCGGTCCAATTTTGACGATTGCTACCCCAGCATCTTGTGATTCATCCTGTTCATCTTGACTCAAAAAATGAGCCGGTGCAACGTTTTCATTATTCGATTTCAAGTCTTTCGACGTTATTGTCAAAGGTGCCATTAGCTCTTCCTCTGATCGAAATGTATTGGCATCGTCGAACGCCACGTCTAGTTCTAATTCAACAGAACAACGTGGGCAACGTTCGTAACAAACGCATTCTCGATGCGGCAAAAAGGCGCCATTACAATCTCCCCCTTTCATCGAATCCACCGGTTCATAACGTATTGGGATGAGCCCGAGTCTATGGGCAATGTATTCGTCATTAAGTACAGATGAGTTCTCATGGAACTCCACCAGGTCGATTGCTAGGGTAGGAACTTCTGCAATCATAATGCGTCGTAGAGTGTTTGCCACCGAAGTGTCAGTCTCACTTAAAATGAAACGCATCTCATGAGGCGCCATATGGAGTATCTTGATTTTCGGGAAGCGTTGATGAGGCATTGTTGCTATACAGTACGCAAGATGTTATTTGGTTATAGTATTTGATTGTGAACATGAATGTAAATGAATGTTGTTGTTGTGGTGAGCCCATTCGACAGACGGATCTTGGTTTTTGGTAGTTACTTTACTACTGAACGAAGCAACTGCTGGTTCCAAACAAGGGCGACGACGTTCCACGTGGAAGGTAACAAAAAAACCTGTTGCTGTCTCATTATCCCAAAGATGCCAGCCCAAACCCATCATGGTCTTCAGAAGCGTCTCGCGGAAGCTGCCGGCGACCAAGGGCAAAGTGACCGCTCCCCAACCACGCTCAGTGTAGCTACAAAGCAGGCTCAGGCTGGGGGGTTGCAACAGGCTGGCCAGTGTGAGGCAGCAGCGCCAGTGCTGCTGGGTGGCCTCTTGCTCCCTCCCATTGGGTCTCTCTACCACAGTGAGCGCAGCATTTGCAAAATTGTAAAAACCCTGCTCACAAGGACAGCAAGGGCTCCCAGCCGCAAAGATTTGGGTGCTCAGGCTTGCAGCCACCAAAGGGGCGCTTGGGGTGGCCCCTTGCTTGTCCCCCCCCCGGCCACCCTGAGCACTCCAACTCCAACGATGTTGGGATGATGGGAAGGCAGTGACCTAAAATGGATGCAGATTTGAAGGCTCAGTGATGAATCTGCCTGGCTGTTGCAGCATGCCCAGCCAGAGGGCCCAATCCTCTCATTTCGGGGCACAATGCGTGGAGTGAACACTGGTTTTGTTAGCACGATTTTGAACGCGCAGCGAAGAGCATAATTGCCGTTACTATATCCTTAGAGGTCGACACAAAAATTTTTAAGACCCATGGCAATCAAGAGCTCCGAAGCTTTCATCTTCTTTGACAAATCGGTTTCCCAAGTGTCGCGAACGAATCATGGGAGTACTTGCTCACTTTTATCGACGCAAGGACAGAGATCGTATTCGGCTCAGGCCCCACCAGTATCCAGCGAAGCATCGCATAGCGCCGAGAACAAAACAAACATTATCGACTTCATCTAGCTACCGCACATCGCCCTCATCAACCCTGAAAGAGAAGTCCCCATTTCCCAGCTTACCGTTTAGTACGAATAAGAATGATAAGAATTTGGTGAATAAGGAAAGTGATTTGATCCTTATAAATGCTGCCACTGCCACTATTGTTCAAAACGAGGTCATGGATCTCTTAAACTCGAGTTTAGATCGTTGCTGCACGACCCTTGAAATAGCGAACGCTTTAAAATTGAGCCAATCGTGCATGGAAAGTCACTCTGCTCTGAATGAAAAGAATCAGGGCTTCTTTGCGAGCAGCTTTTTGCAGAAATTGAATCAAAATGGAAAAATACGTGTTGGTTTAGCCGAAAATTTCGAAACGAAGCCTTCACGGGAACAGCCTCTTCGTAGACTAAATTTGAAACTGTTGAGTCGATCGCGGAAAATGGAAAAGGAATCAATGCGATCTCGTTACGAATGGGTTAATGCGCTCAATGTACTTGAAAAATGCCCTTCATCTAGAAATACAATAATATCGACGTGGGAAGAAGCTAAGAAGAGCCTAGAAAAAGTGTTCATCTTTCCACGCTCCTCACATTTGTCCGAAGAAAGCTACTATGATAAAGAGTTGTCATCACTAAAATCAAAAGCTATTGACATCGAACGTAGCGAGAAGCTTGATTCAGAGATCGAACTTGTCCAAGAGAATGTAAATAATTTATCAGTCTCTAACGTAAAGTGGAAACAAATAGCTTCATACCCGGATCAACACCTACTTTACAATGAATTGAAAGGGAAAGATGACAGCAAGATTGATAGAGAGATAGAGACACTGATCGAAAAAGAGTCTATTGAAAAAGCTGATTTGTATTTCAACGCGCGTATTCGAACTGCCGAAGATCTAGCAAATCGACTGCGCGATAGTGATACTAGAAAAGAACTAGAAGAACGAATGATTGCAAATGAGGCAAGGAAGCGAGCATCACAGTTGATGAGGACTCTGACCGATGAAGAACAAAATATTGTAGAATCTGCTATTTATGGCTCTGGTAACGGCGATGAAGTCATCGCTCAATCTGGAACTGATTCTGTTCAAAGGGCATCTATGAAAACTTTGAAGCCTGGAACGTGGCTCAATGATGAGATTATTCACTATTTCTACCTCATGCTATCAAAGCGTGATGAAGAATTGTGTGGAAATGATCCTTCTCGTAAGCGATCTCATTTTTTTAAATCTTTCTTCATGACAAAACTTTTAAATGAAGGAAATGTATCATGTGACGGAAAATACGAATATCGGAATGTAAAACGATGGTCCAAAAAAGTTCCTGGAAAAGATATTTTTAACCTTGACAAGATTCTCTTCCCAATCAATATGGGTGGTATGCATTGGATCTGTGCAGCAATATTTATGACAAAGAAAAGAATTGAAATTTTTGATAGCATGGGATCAAATGGAAATAGATATCTTGATGCTCTCTTTAAATACATTCAAGATGAACATTTGGACAAAAAGAAGAGCCCACTATCCGACCTTGATTCGTGGCAATTAGTGCCTACTCAGCCAACAACTCCGCGTCAAACAAATGGTAAGTTATTTCAATATCTCACGACGACGTGGCCTTGCTGCCATGAATTTCTTTTGAATATTATCTTATTTCCTCATTCGTGTTATTTAAATGTTGCATGTTACTAGGACATGATTGTGGTGTATTTACCTGCATGTTCGCTGACTTTTTGTCCAAAGATACTGCATTGGTATTTAATCAGGACCACATTGATCAATGTAGACAGCGAATTGCGCTATCAATAATGAAAGGCAAGGCCATTATGTAAATAATCAAACGAAGTGAAGCCTGCGCAACAGAACTTTGGGGAAAATATTGTAGTCACGAATCAATGTAATAATAAAATAGCGTTTGGTATTCATATCATCCCTACGACATTGCTTCTATTATTTTTACGGTAGTAGTAAATAGTTTTTTGTCAGGTACAGGTGTAGTAACGATGATATCCTTTGTCTACGTGGAAACTGTGACTTATGGTCAGCTCCACGTAAACCTGCCAAAAGATCCCGTCCCTATCAAATAATGCTAGAGCCAACAAACATTCTCATCGTAAGACTCGTGAAAAGAAGCTGATCATCTTCAACAAATTCAGAAATACCTAAAACAATCAGAAACAACGCTGGAACAACGAGACCCAATCGAAGAAAAGCCAAAAATCGACGGAGGATTGCAAAATGAATATCATCAATGGATGCATCATGTCTATGCATTCGTGCTGGATACCAAGAATGGTTGTATCCGCTTTTTCTTTTTCTTTGGTTTCACTTCAGATGGTATAATAGCATCGGCAACACCCGGTAGTGCGTTGATATCGTCATTGTCAAGAGATAGTTTGGTAACCACACCAACGATTTCTGTCTCAGATATAGCCCTCTTGGTAGTAGTTATCTTTTCGGTCGCCGATGTCCCTACTATTGTTTCAGCTCCTGTATTCGTGGAAGAGGAATAAGTTCCGTTTGAGACTAAAGTTGGTGCGATTCTCGTCTTTTTGGCCTTTTTAGCGGCAGGTGCCACCAGCACTGCTTGCAGGGAATCCTGATCGCATGGAGGAAGGGGTGGTGATTCGATTGGTGGTTTGTTTTCAAACGTCTGTTCCAAACATACACCCGCATTCAACTGGTCACATGTTGTCGACGAAAGCGAAGCATTTCCTAGAGTGGGAGAATCGTATATAGTACCTAACTCCCCATCGTCAAAGTTGATGATTGAAATATATCCATCAGAGCTGCAAACCATCAAACTCATACCATCAGAAGACCAACTACAGTCTGTTAGCCCTGAATAATGCAGTCCTTGTAGTACTGAAAGCGGTGCTGTGTGGTGCGTATCATAAATGATAACGCTGTCCAGAGTCAAAACAGCGAAAATTGAACGAAGGTAGACCAGATGGACTCGTTGACGGTAACTGAGATTGCTTTGAGTCATGGCAAACAAACATGTCCTTTGTACTCGAAGGATATTGATTCTCTTTAGATTCTTCCACTGCCGAGGGTGGTAATTCAAACAGAACAGGGTTCGGCCGAACTACCACTGATGGCTTATCCAATCCGGTCAACACTCTGTATGGTTCCTCAAAGCGATGACGCGCGAAGAGATAAGTGGAGAATAGTGGACCAGTCGATACTAAGCTTTGCGTCTTCTTCTCTAAATGCACCGTATTATTTCCGTACCAAAGCGCTGCTGGAGTTACCAAGAAGGCCCCATCAACTGTCCAACTCAACCTTCGAAAGAAAGATTCACAGTTTGATTCATCCACGAAGAGTTTGTGCTTGATTTGCTTGATCTGCTGTTGCTTGGCTGATTGGCAATCTTCGACTTGAGTCATCGAGCTTGTGGGGTGGTTTTGATTTTCAAGTCCATCACAATCTTCAATCTTGACTGATAGTTGTTTAATACGCTTCGGTTTCCCGAATTCGAGTTTAGTCTCAGTTAGAATTTGCGAAACCATACGTTGATGTTCATGCGGTGGAGGAGTGACCACAGCAGGAATAGCATTTGAATCCGTAACAATACTAGTATTGGAGGGCCTGAGAACCTTCTTCTTAGACTTGTGTGGCGCTTTGCGAGGAAAGATCCTCACCGTCCGATCTCCACCCATACTAGCAATATACACATCAAGCGGGTCATAGGCTACGCCCTGAACAAAAGAACCATGTTGATCAGCGTTCCGAAAGACAAGTTGCCAATCACTTTCTTTCCGATGTGATTCTGGACTACAAGCATTTATCCCATGATGTTTGTCTTCAAAAATCAAAACGCAAGAATCAATTGTGCCGACTGTAAAACGTTTCGAGTCAGCGCTCCACGATACATCGACTATACCTTCGCAATGAGTACTAACGATACGAACTGTCAGATCCTTCTCATTGCCGAGCGTGGACCAGAAATGACGCCCGTTGTTGTTTCCACGTTTGTGCACAGGAACAGACCAAACAACTATATTTCCCGAATCACCAGCTGTGGCCAAATGTAACCCATCAGGTGAAAAGGCGACAGAATTTACGGTGACATCATGCCTATTAAGGCTCAACATGTAATCAATCTTGTTGAAAAGAGGTTTTGTCTGTTTTTGAAAAATAGAATTTGATTTGTCCCCAATTTTCGCAGATCCTGATTCATGCTGTAGTGAATGTTCCTTTGTTCCGAAAGTTACTTTCCACAGATTAATGCATGCAGAATTTCCAGCTGTTACGAGTACATGTGTGCATTCGCTTTGGTTCTTCCTCAGACTTTGCGCTTGGTTTATATCACTGCGACTGGAATTTGCAACGCCGCTTCCGAGTAAGTCGATTGACAAAAGTGGCGCGTTGATGCCCTTGTCGGCCTCATTATTCCACAGGATCTGAGGTGTTTCGACCTTCATTGGTTCTGGTTCTATAGATGAGAGAATGGAATGGATTGAGTTGTAGCAGTAAGGGCAGGAGGAAGAATTGAAAAGCCTAGTAATGAAGTTGCGTTTCCTGAAAAAACAGCGCTGGCTTTCAAAAACAGTTCTTTACCGCGTAGTAGTAATTCGTAGCAAGCCAAGTCAAATCATGCGAAAATGAAGCCGTGTTTTTCCGACAGGCGCGCAAATTCACGTTCGCGCCACAAAATGTTGCAAACTCAGGATCAAAATAACGAGAGGCTTTTGACCTCGAGTCAATAATGATCTGGATCTGGATAGATAGGGTAGCAAGTTGCGGATGGCAGAAAATATATTGACATTGCTAGTGATGTGAATATACAAATATATACACATATCAAGACAGCACGTTTAACATTGAGGTGAATCTAAGAGCACCCCTCCAGCATATGTGAAACTGAGAGCGTCATCATATAAATTGAATTAGAGAAACTTGGAAAAATCTTCTTTTTGGCACCAGAAACAATCCTTGGCAACCTTGAATATTATACATCCATAAACTGGCCATAGCGGGGTTGAACCAGAAGTGTAGAAATACCAGAAAGTTAGCGAGCTGCTCAGTCGCAGGGCGGCGATGATTCCTCGCCTAAAGCCAAGGCCTTCTTCGGGGCGGACGTCTCAAATTGAAAATGTATTTGATGAAAAGAATATTAGTGCAGGTATGCAGTCGGGCGCAACGGGCACATCGGATTCTTCTATATGTGAATACACAGGAAGATCTGGATTATCTCATCATTTCATTAACACTTCTAATGACGAAAGTGCATTGTCAAAGGAAAATGTTCAAATATTCAAAAAATCTCGGGAGAAACAAGAGCTATCGCCATCACGATCGACGTCGGTTGATCAACTACCAGTGCTCAATTCACCCATCCCGAACAGTTATGAAAATCAAGACAAACATTTTCTTCTCAACTACTCTTCATCGGCAAGCAACTTTTTAGAATCAGATAATAAAAACCCAAGCTATAGCGACTTTTCACTAACCCCACCTTCAGCAGGGTCGCGTCCTCCCTTACTTGTTTCTGCAAAACGTCACGGCAGTGAAGTTCGACGTCAGCATAACAAACGTCGGCGTCTAAGGCGCCGTCCTAATTCCACGAGATCAGATTCGAAAAAGAAATCCCTTCTATCAGGGGATCCCGTTGACCTTAGCAGAGCTTGTGAAGGAGACGACAGTGATGCTTTATGCTTGTGGAAAGGCGATTCTCTAAGTGAAAATGAAGACAGCTATTTACCTATGTTGGCGTCTTCAGATGAAGAATGCGAAGAAACAGATCGTATCGAAGAAATAGTCCGTGCTGAGCACTTGAAAGAGGCACTGATTGCAAAGGGCAACGAGAAACTTCAAATTCACCACATGCCCTTTTCAGCCAATAGGGCTCCTCCACCAAAAGGATGGTGAGCAAAGCAAGAAAACCTATTTTTTTTTCATTTTTTCTCGAATTATCTCACTGGTTTTGACTTTCACTCAACGCTTTCTTTCCTCGGTATTTTCAACCTTCGCCCTTAGTTTTTCAAATCCAAGGCCAAAGAGACCGATAGGCCACGCAACCCGATACAAAACACCTCCAAAACCTTCAGATGACCCTGATGAATTGTCCGAGTCAAATATACGTCGTTCACGCAAAGTTCAATTTGGAATTCCATCTGCTGTAGAATATGAAATCGATAGACCTCCGGGACACCTCACGCCTATGTCACAAGACGTGACAAGGAAGCGTTATTCCATGGATCCAAAAGAGCCGACTCGAGATGAGTACGAGGTCACTCAGGAAACGAAACAAAATAATTTGATTCTTTCTGAATGGGAGGATGGATTTCCAAACATGAGGAGCAATAGAGACCGTTCAAGTGATCGATCCAGAAGTGGATCTTCAAGTAAGCGAAAACGAAGAAATCGCCGATCTAGCTCACTGTTCAGTCCAGGAAGCCGTGTTTCTCTCGCCTATGATGGTGCAAATCTGCCAAATTCTTGCATGAAGGAAGATAATGATCCTTTCTTGAATATTTCTAAGCCCGTGCTAAACAAAAACAAATCAATGAAAGGTACCCATACTGATTTGGTTGCAAAGACGACACCAATTTCCGCTGCTAAACCTTCAGATCAAGATCGAACTTGGGACTTTCTCGCATCTCTCGGATCCATAAACTCTAACGGAGCAATGGAACTCTCTCCACGTTCATCAAGTCCTAAGCGGATTGAATCGATTCATGGCAGTGGTGCAAACGCTACGACGGACGAGATTAATCCGATAACGTCAAAAGAAAATACTCCAGCACCTACTGATCTCAAAATTTTAAGAATCAAGGCAGGTCATGTGGCAGAAAATGAATCCTTGAATCATGTATCCAACTTTTCTAATGAGAATTCTAGCCCTAAATCATCTCCGTTTTTCGGCGGAGAAATTGTAAGTGCTAATATGCTGTTGTGATATATTCACCTATTTCGCAATTTTTGTGGCATCTTAATTTCCGGATCTATAAAAGTGAACTAATTTTCGGTTTCGTTTCGGTTAGAATTACAATGGATCATATAAAACAATTTCCCAAAAATTAATTGAATCTCCTGTCGTGGATCAGGAGTGGGATTTTCTTTCCTTGATAAGAAATCTGTCGTCCTTCTGGAATAGAGATGATGCTATTCAGAAATGTTTGGAATTACTCGATCCATGTATCCATGCTTGTCTCTCCTGTACAGACGATTTTGTCAAAAGCGTCAAGAAAAAAATGTTGTCGGCGCAATCATTTCCAGAGAAAACATCAAGTAAGAAATATGACGCTTCAGTTAAGAGTGAAATTATGGCTGAATGGATGAGTATCGAGATTTCTTTCATTGAAAACTTGACGATGATATTGGATCAATTTCGAATAGGGGTAGAAAGCACCTGCGAGGTTAAAAATATGGACATGTACCTTCGTCGTGCAAGTTATAGCTCATGTAATTCGCAGCCTCGAAAGGAAGAAATTGAGAAAGAAATTTCCAAACTCGAATGCGACATTCATCGTCACGAATCTTCGTTGGATCTAGTTGAAGCATCGGTTGCTCCTTATTCTTGTATCCTTTGCCAAGCAACTGCTCGAATTGGTCTTCATGGGTTTCATTTTGAGGAGTTTCGCGATGACCATGTATTGGTACTTGACTACATGCATGCTATATTTGGTGCGAAGACTCGCATTATTGTCGACTGCAACTCTAAACGAGGTCTCTCAATCGATCATGTCGATAGTACTTTCAACACAGAAAGAAACTCTGAATATATTTTTCATCGAGATTATATAAACGTTCTCAAAAGTGGTGAGATGTCTATTCAACTCAATTGTACTGACCTCCAAGAGACTCTGTTACGACTATCCCGAATATTTGGAAAGCTCGATCAGTGTACAATGGTGTTGAAGGCAATAAGCGAAGGGGAAAATGTTACCATAGAGACTGACTTGCCTCATGTTCGATTTATGATCCCTTCAACAGACACAATTGTTTCTTTCGCCTTCAACCTCGAATGCTTTGAAGCACTTTCAACATCTGTCTCCAAAGTTGATGGCAGCGATTTTGAGTGTAAGAAGGCCGAAATATTTTCGCCTGTTGATTTTTGCGATCTTGAAGCCCTTAGGAGGATAATTTCTCTATTTACTTAGGGCCATTTACTTAGGGCCATGGCCTATTAATGCATCATTAAACCTTTCAAACAAAATAGATTTGATTGTCTTGACTTCAACGACCAAATTTGTAGTTCCAGTAAATGGAAACAGAAGCAAGAAAGTGCAATCCCAGGTACAATCGCCTTAAAAAACGAGGATATGTGATGCATCCCATTGCTAAGGGCTACTCTTGTTTGTTCTAGAGAGTGGTTGCATGTTTTTATGATTAGTTCTACTAGACCACTTAAGCTTTCGCTACAACGAAAAGACTTCGCCCTCATTCGAACCAAGGAATTAAAGTTCAGTCATGAAAGTGTAATCGGAGATATGTCCTAAGTAATATAGTCAATTGTTATTCTATGATATCAATTATCCACCCCCACACCAGACTTAGTCTTCTTCGATCTTGGGTGCCAAATAGAACTTGATGTGACCAAAGTCTTCGATCGGATACTCGACAACAACAGGGACATCAGGAGACATGGAGATAATTACAGTCGATGAAAGTGGTGTTGCTTTGGTGAAGAAGTTTAGGTAGCGAAGGGCGAAGTTCAACTCAACAGGTTCGTCCATGTTGATGGTTACGCGATCTTTTTGATTTTCTTCGTCGTTGCTGCGGATAAGGATGTTACCATTTCCGATCGCCCCCGAAACACTGAAACGGATTCCTTCTTTTCCGCAAGAGATCGTACAAGTATCTCCCAAAACTTGAAGATCACGGACAATTCTTTGAAATTCATCGGCATTCATTTGAACCGTGCACTGGTATGGTGTCTCAGGAATTCCAAGTTGTTCAGTCTCGATGTCCATGAGTTTCAACTCTACAGCCATCCAAAAAACAAATGAAGCGCAGAAGAGATAAGCAATATCGTGAGATATGATGTTTAACGATCTCAGATCGCCACGCACAACATATAGAGTCTACATACCGAAATCAGCAATTGTACTCTTTCCTCCTTCGAACAACATAGTGAGGTTATCGGGCGACTCATCCTCAGCTTTGAACGTGATTGAGTCGTCTTTCCCAAGCATCTTAAGAATTTTCGACATGTTGGCCGTGTTGATTCCCAACGAATTGGGCCTATCACATCGGAAGTTGGAAAATCCACCCGCGCTTAGCCGGACAGCAACAAGGGAGACGTGAGCGGAATCCATAGACTGAATAGCTACTTCTTCTTCGCTGCAGTCAAGATTACAATCCTGCACAAGATCCTTGATAGCCTCAATAATGGCCTTGAAAGTTTTTCCTTCTAGTAGTTGTGCCTCAAACATTTTTGCTGTCGATAATCTTAGAGTAGAGTGTGATATTTAATATGGAGTCTGGTGCGAAAGGACTTCGATGTTGAAAATGGATACAGTGACTTACTGTACTTTGATTTGAGAAAAGTTGATTTGAGAACGTTGGAAAGTCAGGCGCGCCAATTTGCCAGCGCGCCAAAACCAAATAGCATTGGCTGAAGCTCCCAAAACCGATTTTTTCGGCGCGGTCTGTAAGTC
>Ga0115013_10001469_pt1 | contig 13630 bp, 9 predicted proteins | sample SouAtlMetagenome_2_FD_88686 | JGI IMG/M metagenome (GOLD analysis project Ga0115013, IMG submission 88686) | Marine eukaryotic phytoplankton communities from Atlantic Ocean - South Atlantic ANT15 Metagenome | ecosystem: Environmental > Aquatic > Marine > Oceanic | place: South Atlantic Ocean...
GCCCGAACGGCCTGCGGATCGATTCGAAGCATCGACTCTACCCCTTCGAGATCCCGGAATCTCTGGAAGTTCTTGAAGGGAAAGGTCAGCTCCTCATCTGCCAACACATGCAACAGCACGAGTTCGTGCTGTCTGAAGTCAAAGTGGTGAAGAGACTCTATGATATCCTGCGGATCATCAAAGAAATCACTGATAAGAATAACCAATCCACGTTTGTGGATTCGCTCAGCTACCTCATGAAGGACATTACCCACTTTGGTATCTTCCCCGGGCTCTGATTGATGCAGCGTTTCCACGATACGACGCAGGTGACTGGGCCGGCTGCCGGCACGCAGGTAGGAACGCACCTGCGAATCAAAGGTCACCAACCCAGCGGCATCTCCCTGCTTGATGAAAAGGTAGCTCAACGCCGCTGCGAGATAGCGAGCACAGGCAAACTTGGACATGGCCTTCCCGTCCACCTCAGCAGCTTCGTCTCCCTCAAAGGCCATCGACCCGGAAACATCCACCGCGATTGTAACGCGCAGATTAGTCTCCTCGATATATTGTTTGATAACATTACGGTCACTCTTCGCCATCACCCGCCAGTCCAGATTTCGCGGGTCATCTCCCGGGGTATATTCCCGGTGTTCGGCAAACTCGACCGAAAAGCCCTTGTCCGGACTGGTATGCTTTCCCGTCAGGGTTCCCTGCATGCGTTTGCGCGCCAGCCATTCGAGCCTTCGCATAATCCCCATCGTCTCCTCTGGGAGAAGCTTCATGGATTCAGGAACTTCGATTGAAGACATGTGCAGGAGTCTGGACGCCTCTAAGCCAATTCGATCATATTACTGCGAGCGCGAACGATGAACTAGATCTTGATCTCTTCCTTGGGCTGCAGGTGCTCCAGGAGCATTTCGACGATACTGTCACTCGTGACGCCTGAGGCCTCAGCATTAAAGGTCGTCAAGACACGATGCCTCAACACCGGGGGGGCCACCGCAGCGACATCCCCGGTGGTGGCGTGGAAGCGACCGCGTAAGACCGCATGAGCCTTCGCCGCTGCGATCAGGGCAATCCCAGCTCGAGGGCCGGCCCCCCAGCCTACCATGTCTTTGACGAACTCTGGAGCTTCCTCGGAGTTTGGCCGCGTCGCCCTCGCGATATCTGCTGCAAAATCAATCACATGATCCCCAACTGGTACTCGCTTCACAATATCCTGAAGCTTGAGAATTTCTTCCGCCGTCATAAGGGCATTGACCTCACCCTCACCAGGGCTGGTCACCCTCCGGATAATTTCCCGCTCCTCCTTATCGTCAGGATAGTCCACCACGATATTGAAAAGGAAACGATCCAGCTGTGCCTCGGGAAGCGGATAAGTTCCTTCCTGCTCAATAGGGTTCTGGGTTGCCAGTACAAAGAAAGGATTGGGGAGGTGACAGGTCTTTTCACCCACGGTGACATGATGCTCCTGCATGGCTTCCAGCAAGGCCGCCTGAGTCTTCGGCGGAGTCCGGTTGATTTCATCTGCCAGAATCATGTTCGCGAAGATGGGCCCCTCCAGAAAGCGGAAGCTCCGCCTTCCCGTCTCTTGATCCACTTCGAGGACATCCGTTCCCGTAATGTCGGCCGGCATCAGGTCAGGAGTGAATTGAATCCTCTTGAAGCTGAGGTCCAGCGCCTTGGCTACCGTTGAGACAAGAAGAGTTTTGGCGAGTCCTGGAACCCCGACGAGAAGAGCATGACCCCGGCAAAAAATTGCCATCAAGACCTGCTCAACAACCTGCTCTTGTCCTACGATAACCTGCGCCATCTCCTCCTTCATCTGGCCATAAACCTTATGGAGCTTCTCCACGGCTTCTTTTTCATCCATGCTCATATAAACGTTATACGGCCCTCCAAACCCGATTTTCTCAAGAGGAATTTCGCGATAGCCCTCGAAAGATAAGGGACTAGGGGTGGTTGCTTAACTTGTACAAAGTTTTTATCCAATGAAGGCCTCTCCATCCAACGGCAACAGAGCCAAAGCACTCCCGCAATCACCAGAGCAAGAGGCCAATCTTTCCCTCCAGGGGAACCCCTTAGTCTCCCCCCGTTCTTACACTCCAACCGGGTGCCAAGTCGTCTTAATCTCTTGGAAATCGAGAATGTGATAAGGGTCCTCTTCCAGTGGACTATCCGGATGAGAAACCACTCTCTTGAGGTTCTCCGCCGCCCTCTTACCTGCCATCTTGGCCTCCTCTTCCTCGTCAGAGCAGAGAAGGAGGGCGTTCACGTCCATATGCTCCGCGAACTGAGGCAGCAATTCATCCCGGAATCCGGTGAGTATATTCACCACCCCAGCCGGAACATCCGAACTGTTGAGTACCTCCGCAAGTGTGATCGCACAAAGAGGCTTTGAGTTTGATGCAAGAACGACACTGGTATTCCCTCCGCTCAGGATTGGCGCAATGGCCGAGCACAGTCCAAGCAGGCTGCGAGCCTCCGGCGCCGCCACCGCAACAATTCCGGTGGGCTCTGGCACCGAAAAGTTAAAATGCGGGGTTGATACCGGATTTACGCTGGAGAAAAGGGATTGATACTTGTCGCTCCATCCCGCGTAATGAACCAGAAGGTCTACGGCCTTGGTGACTTCCTTTCTCGCAGCAGAAGGGGTAGACCCCTGGAGCCGCAGCTCCTCCTCAAATTGCTCGGTTCGCCCCTCCAGCATTTCTGCAATACGATACAAGATCTGTCCCCGGAGATAGGCCGATGTATCGTTCCACCCAGACCACGCCTTGCGGGCGGCCACCACTGCATTACGAAAATCCTTGCGGCTGGCTCTTGAGGCATTCGCCAGAAGAGCGCCTTTACGCCCCTTGACTTCATAGTAGCGCCCCGACTCGCTACGCGGAAACTTTCCTCCAAGGTAGAGCTTGTAGGTCTTGTTTACTACTAATCGATTCTTGGCGGCCATGATTCGAAGTGTTGTGTAATGAATTCCTTTTACAGGAACTATTGGAGATCCAGATATGGTGCCAGACCCTGAAGGCCTCCCTCCCGGCCCAGCCCACTTTCCTTATATCCCCCGAAGGGCGAAGCCGGATCGAACTTGTTAAAGGTGTTAGCCCAGAGGACCCCAGCCCGAATCTGACTCGTAATCTTGAAAATCTTCGAACCCTTGTCCGTCCAGACTCCACCACTCAGCCCATACGGTGTATTGTTGGCCTTTTCAACGGCTTCCTCCGGTGTTCGGAAGGTCTGTATCGCAAGGACAGGGCCAAAGATTTCCTTTTGGACAATCTGGTGACTCTGGGCGCATTCCGTGAAGATCGTGGGCTTAAACCAGAGCCCCTTGCGCGGAAGCTTCTGACCACTCTGCCAGCATTTCGCTCCCTCCTCTTTCCCGGAATCCACCAATACCTTGATTCGATCCAATTGTTCCTGCGAATTGATCGCACCCACATCCGTATTCTTATCGAGGGGGTCACCCAGGACAAGATTGTCCATCCTGCGCTTAAGCTTTCGAACCACTGTATCCGCGATTCCTTCCTGCACAAACAGCCGCGACCCCGCACAGCATACGTGACCCTGGTTAAAGAAAATTCCGTTCACGATACCCTCCACGGCCTGATTCACCGGCGCATCATCAAAGATAATATTTGCGGCCTTGCCACCAAGCTCCAGGGTGTAGCGCCTCCCGGTTCCCGCAAGATCCCTCTGAATCATTTTCCCCACTTCGGTCGACCCTGTGAATGCCACTTTGTCGATATCAGGATGGCGGACCAAATGACGCCCAGTCTTTCCTCCTCCAGTAAGGACATTCACAACTCCCGGAGGGAAGCCCGCTTCCTCGATCAGTTCAGCAAGTTTAAGAGCCGTCAGGGGGGTGGTCTCTGCCGGCTTAATCACAACCGTATTCCCACAGGCAAGTGCTGGCGCCAGCTTCCACGCTGCCATGAGAAGAGGGAAATTCCACGGAATAACCTGCCCGATAACACCAATCGAGTGAGCGGTCCGACCGGGAAACGCGTAATCAAGCTTGTCCGCCCATCCCGCGTAGTAAAAGAAATGCGCAGCGACCAGAGGCAGGTCGATATCACGACTCTCCCTGATAGGTTTACCTCCATCCATAGTCTCCACCACCGCGAATTCACGGGACCGCTCCTGGATAAGACGGGCCAGACGGAAGAGGTATTTGCCGCGCTCGCGCCCGGGCATTGTGGACCATGTCTGCTCATAGGCTTTCCTCGCGGCAGCTACCGCCTTCTTGACCATTCCCGGGCCGGCTTCACCTACCTCGGCGAGGACTTCGCCTGTTGCGGGATTCCGGGTCTCGGTTCGCTTCGGTGCACGCAACCACTCACCACCGATATAAAAGTCATAGCTCTCTTTCAGCACGACGTGCTCGCTATTCTCAGGAGCCGGCGCATAGCGATCTCCCTCCACGAAATCGTGGCGGCTCTTGTTTTTACCCGGGCTCGCGTTCTTGGTCTTCGATCCTGCAGCCCCTTTATCCTGTGCTTCTGGCATTCTATTCAGTCCTTGGTAAAATAATCTGCCGACTGGTAACGGCCCGTTTGCTGTTTGCGGATCTGCATGAGGAGGTCATTTGTCAGGGAACTGGCACCAAAGCGGAACCAACGACTCGTGAGCCACTCCTTACCCAGAGTCTCCTTAAGCATGACAAGATAGTGTATCGCGGTCTTGGCATCACTAATTCCTCCTGCAGGCTTCATCCCCACCATTCGACCCGTCCGGTCATGGTAGTCCTGAATTGCTTCCAACATAACAAGGGTCACGGGCAGGGTTGCCGCAGGCTGAATCTTGCCAGTTGAGGTCTTGATGAAATCCGCTCCTGCAGCCATCGCAATCTCACTCGCAATGCGTACGGTATCGTAGGTCTGCAGCTCTCCAGTCTCGAGGATCACCTTTAGATGAGCCCCGCCACAGGCTTCCTTACACCGGACAATTTCGTCGAAGATGCTTCGAAAAGCCCCATGCAGGAGCTTTCCCCTCGAAATCACCATATCAATTTCATCAGCACCCGCTCCAACAGCATAGCGGATCTCCGAGAGGCGCTCCTTCAGACGACTCTGGCCACTCGGAAAACCCGTAGCAACGCTGGCGACCTTGACTCCACTTTGCGCCACGGCCTCCTTCGCCACCCTTACCAGCCGGGGATAGACACAAATTGCCGCTGCCGGACCGATAGACGGATCCTCCGGCAATGGCCGCTTGGCCTTGGCACACAGCTGCTTGACCTTCCCCGGGCTGTCCTTGCCCTCCAAGGTCGTGACATCTAACATCGTAACCGCAAGTTTCAGGGCAGAAAGTTTACTCTCACTCTTGATGCTTCGCGTCTGGAAACGCCGCGCACGCTCCTCCACTCCCACCTGATCGATGGTCGAAAGCATCCGGAGATCCGGAAAAATAGGCGAACTGGCAGACATGCGCGGGGAGGGAACCTAGGTAAGGGTTTAAAGAAGGGCAAGGCGATAGAACTATCAGGGGAATTTCAGGAAAGCGCATTCGCTCTGGCCCCCCGGCCTTGCCCGAAGAAGGGTTTCGCAGGTCCAATCTACTTGCTGCAATAGCTCGATACGAAAAAGAGGGCAGTCCGAAGACCGCCCTCTTTTTATCGCACAACGCACTCGCCTTAAATTCTGTGGGGCTTATCCGGCCCTGAGACCAATTCGAATCGGCCTCCTATTTAATTAACTTACCTTAATAATTTGCACTTCAAACACCTTCCCACAAGAAAAAACAGGGTATTTTTTAGATCCCGAGCCTCTTTGGGCGAATCCCGTGGCATCGCACCCTGCTGATGAAAGAGATACTCACCCGGCAACCAATACTGAAGTGATGAAATAAAAAAAGGTGCCACCTACCGGGGGCACCTTCTTATTGAAATTGTAATCTTTCGCCCTGAGACCCTAGACAAAGATACTCTTCACGGGCGTTCCAAGGCCCTTCTCCGCACCAGCCATCCGGAACGGACGCCCACTCGGAGAGTGGAGGATCTTGTGAGAATCAATCCCTAGCGCATACCCGATAGTGGCATTGAAGTCCTGCACGGTTACTGGGTCTGAATCGGGGCGACGGGCTTCCTTATCGGATTTCCCGTAGGTAGTTCCACCGTTGACTCCTGCTCCGGCCATCACAGCTGAGAAGCAGGCTGGGTGGTGATCGCGTCCATTGTTATGCTCTGTTACAATGTGCGGTGTCCGACCAAATTCCGTTCCGATCACCACCAGAGTGGTGTCGAGGAGTCCCTTGTCCTCCAAGTCAGCGATAAGGGTTGAGAAGCCCTTGTCGAGGACTGCTGCGCGGGCCTCTACGGAATTGAAATTATCATAGTGGGTATCCCATCCCCCAAGACCGACTTCCACAAACCGCACTCCCACTTCTACCAACCGGCGCGCGAGAAGGCAGCCCTGGGCAAAACGGTCGTTCCCATATTTCGAACGCGTAGCACTTGGTTCACGCTTGATGTCAAAGGCCTTCAAATCTTCACTCTTCATGAGATTAACGGCCTCATCATACAGGCTGTCATAGGACTTCACATCAGGGGACTTATACGTCTCATGAAACTTCTTGTTCAGAACGTCTGCAATAGCGAGGCGCTTGGTAAAATCTTCCTCACTCACCGAATTCGGCCGTTTCGAATCCTTAAGACCCTCATCGGGCCGCCCCAGCGGGACTCCTTGGAACTCGGCGCCGAAGAAACCAGCCGAGGCATTCTTGGGGTTGGTTCCAACCGTAACAAACCCGGGAAGAGTCGCATTCTTGCGCCCCTTGTGCCGGACGATCCATGAACCGATGGCAGGATGAACGATCGTTCCCCGCGGCTGGTAGCTGCGGTGAAGCATGTATTGACCCTGCTCGTGCGCACCCTGCGTGGAACTCATCGACCGGATCACACAGGCCTTGTCCGCAATCTTGGCAAACTCCGGGAGATACTGCGAAACCTCGTAGTCGCCACTCGTGGGGATCGCCTCCACGGGGCCCTGCACCTCTTTGTTACGAGGCTTGGGGTCAAACGTATCGAGATGACTCATGCCGCCCTGCATGTTCAGAAAAATGACATGCTCTGCAACCTTACCTGGTCCAACTCCCTTCTTAGGAGCTCCCAGTGCGCCGGTAGCAAGGGTTCCTCCCAGCATTGGAGCGACTGTGACTCCGAGATATGAACGGGCTGCATTCGCCATGATCTGGCGACGGGTCAGCTCATCCTGCTTCTTGAATACTTGTGTGTTCATCTGCGGTTGTGATGGGTTAGGGTGCTTACTGGACAAATATAAACTCGTGGGTGGAAATCAGGGCCGAAGTCAGGTTTTCATAACTCTCTGTGCTGCCGTCTATGACGTCGCGCATCAGAAGAGCCATCTCCTCCGGCGTGGGAGAGCGACTCAGGATTGAGTAGTAGAGAAAGCGAACCTTGTCGCGATCGGATGTCCCCGCTTCAAGAGCCTTGTAAACAGCTGAACTCCGGTTGCTGACCACCATCTTCTCTACGTAACCATTCATGACGGAGAGCACCTGCGCCATGTTGGGTTCCCGAGTTGCCGAATCGATCAGATCACGATCGGAGGAACCAAACATCCGGAGAAGGTGGCCATTCGGCGCCGGAGCCGGAAGTTCAGACGCTCTTGCCATGCCGCTCGCAGGCCCCGGGCGCCCGGCGCGCTGCATCGCCATCATGGCCTCGCTACTTGCTCCTGAGTTACCCGCCTTGATCGAGGATAGTAACTGCGAAACGTAAGATTTGTATTCGTCAACCTTCTGGATCGCGAGGAGCTCCTTACTGAGTTGAGCCATAGTCTTCTGCCCTACCAGCACGGGCTTGCCCCGGTAGTAGACTGTGTCACTGAACCGCCTCTTGGGGAGCTGATCAGGATTTCCAGCGGTCAGGGTGACCAGCGAGTCCCAGACCTGCTCCGCACTCATGCGTTCAATCTGACGGCCATTGAATGCCTGTGGCATCCCAGCCTCAAAAGCCTGTGGGTTAGCAGCAAACTGAAAATTCTTAGTCAGCAGGAGCACATGCTGAAACGCCCGAAGGTCGTAGTTCAGGTCATCCTTCATCAGGCTGATGAGATAATCCATGAGCTCCGGGGTAATCGTCTTCTTCGACTCTTTGTATTCGTCTACAGGCTCATAGATTCCCTTGCCCATGATGCGCTGCCACATCCGATTTACGATGACGGACGTGAAGTTATCATTGGAAGTCACCATCCAATTCGCGAAGTCATCACGGGCAGTGTCGTCATCCCGGCGCTCTGAAGAGCGGATTCTTTTTCCGAAATGCGTCTTTCCTCCGATCATCTCTCCGGGATCTCCATCACGGTACTGGTAATCACTGGGAAGCTTGATGCGTCCCTTACCTCCACCTCCAAGAGTGAAGTAGTTCACGTTGTCTCCAATCCATTCTACGAGACGTCCGAACTCTGTTCGCTCCTCTTTTGCATCCCGCACCTCACGCCACACGCTGTTCCACGGACCCCGGTTAATTTCCTGCTGTCCGTTGGTAAAGGCCGCTAACTCATAGAACTGAATGCGTTCCCACTTGTTGAAGGGCGCGTCATGACACTGAGCACATTCCATGCGCTCCCCGGTGAAAATCCGCATGGTATTTGAGAGGTTATCGAGGGGCATGCCCTTATCTCTGACAAAATATCCTACCGCTCCATTACCCTCGCTCCATCCACTGCCCTTCGCGCTGAGCAACTGACGGGCAAAGTCATTCCAAGGCATGTTGTTGCCCATGGCTTCATGAACAAACTCCACATAAGGAGCTGCCTGACCCTCGTTGAACTCGTCCGTGAGACGGAGGAGGTCACTGACCCAGTTGACCATTGAGCTGCGATAACCATCATTCTTATCGCTCATCAGGTAATTGGCGAGCATCCTCCGCTTATCCTCGTCCTCGATCTCCAGAAACATACGAGCCTCTGCCAGAGTCGGGATTCTTCCTGCCGCCACCAGAAAGCTCCGCCGGAGAAAAGTCGCATCGTCGACAACCTCAGGGACCTTCAACTTTTTCCTCTTGTAGAGGTTAGCGACGTGTTTATCGATATTGAAGGCCGCCTTCTGGAGCAGGGCCATGTCAGGGCCCTTGTTCTCTGATTGTTGCGCGAGCGCCGGGAAAGCGAGCCCAACAGCGAACCCTGTCGCTAGGAAACGGAAAATAGAGGTCATGAGAGCTTGCATACGGTTGATAGGTTAGTCCCTCCCACGAGGGCACCGCGCAGCGGCAGTGAACGGTGTTCGAGTATCAATGTCAATATACTAGGAAAAAGGGGGTTTCAAGCACGCGAAGCCCACAATCGAGCACTCTTCCTACCCAGATTGGGGGAGAAATCTGGTCTCCAAAGCGATCTCACCTGCTTCTTGCGTAAAAAATAGGGTGCTTCCGCGCATACACCAAGATTGCTCTCACCGCCCCAACTGGAATCCTCCTGCCCGATTGACCTCTCTTTATCGGGCTGCCACCCTCCCTGCGAGGGGACAAGATGGCTCATTCGTAAGCCTCCCGGGGCCCTTGGATTCTTAGCTCCATTCCATGAAACTACCCATCTCCCTCCGTATCTTAAATAGCTTCGCAGTGGCTCTTTTTGGCGCCTTTGCGGTATTTCAGTACAACGACATCGACCCGGCGGTTTATCACCGTGCCTCCAGTCTCGATGCTGCCCTGTGGCTTGGCTTTTATGCTCTGGTATCCGCCCTTTTCGCTCTAACCCTTATAAAGCGTTCCGCCTCACCATGGCTTCTTCTGCTCGGGGCCGTCGCCTGCATCGCCAAAATGGGACAAACCGGCTGGGGACTCTGGATTAACATTTTCGGTCAGGACGAATTCACCATGATGCAGGTCAGCATGTCCTCAGCTGATCCCCGGGTTGAGCTATCGCGCGAATTCTTCGGCGCGGTGATCGCCCTTGCGGGAATAGCCGCGCTCTGGTGGCAGGGACGGAGGTTCGGACCCGAGCGCCTCCCGGAAGCAGGAGACTCCTGAATAGCTGGGAATAATACTACTCACTTTTTTTCCTTCTTGCCGAGGCCTGCTCGCTTCTTGAGCTGCTTGATCTGGTCCCGGAGATGTGCCGCTCGCTCAAATTCCAATTTACCTGCCGCCTCCTGCATCTCTCCCTCGAGCTCGCTCAGGACATTCACCGCATCGTAGACGGAAGCCTCTTCTGCCACCAGTGACCGATTCAGCTTCTCCGCCCGGCTTCTATCATCCTGGTATTGCTGCAGACTTTGCTGCACCGCACGGACAACGCTATGGGGGGTAATGTTATGCTCCTCGTTATAGGCCTGCTGCCTGCTGCGACGATTCTCCGTCACATCAATCAGTCGCTGGATTGAATCCGTCACTTGGTCGCAGAAAAGGACGCATTCACCCTTCACGTGACGGGCGGCCCTTCCAGCCGTCTGAATCAGGCTCGTCTCATTTCGTAGAAACCCCTCCTTGTCCGCATCAAGAATACAGACGAGCGACACCTCTGGCAGGTCCAGCCCCTCCCGCAGAAGGTTAATCCCCACCAGGATATCAAATTCGGCGGCCCTGAGCTGCCTGAGAATTTCCACCCGCTCAACAGCATCAATATCTGCGTGGATGTAACGCACCTTCAACCGGGCGCCCTGCAGATACTCACTAAGGTCCTCTGCCGTCCTCTTGGTCAGGGTGGTTACCAGCACCCGCTCTCCCCTCTCACTCCTCTGCTGGCACAGCTCGATAGTCTCATCGATCTGTCCCTTGAGAGGCCTGAGGGTGAGAACCGGGTCCAGCAGACCGGTGGGTCTCACGATCTGCTCCGCAATCAGGGAATTGCCCTTGCGCGTCACGTCAAAGTCTTCCACCGGCTGGTCTGTAGGGCTTGGAACAATCCGAAGCTGCCGGAGGCGAATGGGGTCGATGCCCTTCTCCTTGTTCCCGTGGACGGGAATGCATCCCTTGTTATCAGGTCGGGAATTGACGACCTCAAAAGGACCGGGAGTTGCACTCACATAGACTCGCTGGGTAGTCATCTCCATGAACTCCTGAAACCGCAGTGGGCGATTGTCGAGCGCACTCGGCAGCCTGAAACCATGGTCGACGAGTGAACTCTTCCGACTCAAATCGCCCTCGTACATGCCACGGATCTGGGGGAGGCTGACGTGGCTCTCGTCCATGAGGACCAGAAAATCATCGGGAAAGAAGTCGAGCAGGGTGTAGGGGCGCTCCCCGGGCGCCCGACCTGTGATATGTCGCGAGTAGTTTTCTATCCCCTGGCAAAACCCCATCTCCTGCATCATCTCAAGGTCATACTCCGTTCTCATCTTCAACCGTTGGGCCTCGATGAGCTTGCCCTTCTTCTCAAAAAGGGCGATCTGCTCGTTCATCTCGGATCGGATGGCGATCATGGCATTCTTCATCTTATCCGCCGAACTGACGAACTGCTTGGCAGGAAAGAAGGTGTGCTTGTCAATGCGCTCCATGACCGCCCCGGTCATTACGTCAATGGTGGAGATCCGGTCTACTTCATCCCCGAAGAATTCGACCCTGATGGCAGTGTCCTCAAGATAAGCGGGATGTATTTCCACCACATCTCCCCTCACCCGGAATTTTCCTCTGCCGAAGGCAATATCGTTACGCTCGAAGAGGATACCCACCAAGAGGCCAAGGAACTCATCACGACCCAACTGCTGCCCCTGCCAGACCGGGACCATCATGCCTTCGTAGTCGTCGGGAGATCCCAAGCCGTAGATACAACTTACCGACGCAACCACCAAAACATCTTCCCGGGTAAGAAGCGACCCCATCGTACTAAGGCGCAACCGCTCGATCTCCTCATTGACGGAGGAGTCCTTCTCGATGTAGGTATCACTCCTTGGGATATACGCCTCGGGTTGATAGTAATCGAAATAGCTGACGAAATACTCAACCGCATTGTTCGGGAAGAAATTCTTAAACTCCGAATAGAGTTGGGCCGCCAAGGTCTTGTTATGGCTCATCACCAGCGTGGGCTTTCCCATCCGCTCGATAATATTGGCCATGCTGAAGGTCTTCCCGGACCCAGTGACCCCGAGCAGGGTCTGGTGGCGATTACCAGCCTCCAGCGATCGGACCAATTTTCCAATGGCCTGCTCCTGGTCACCCTTGACGCCATACTCGCTGACCAGTTGAAAGGACACGAGGAACCTCTACGCGCAGCTGCACCTCATTGCAAACTCCGGGACCTCAAGCTCTCTGTTCCTCGAGGAGCCAACAATAAGAGAGGCGCCACGGCTTCGAAACGGAAACCCGGCGCCCCCCTTACCTTGCCTTGTCAGTCGAATAAGTGCCCGCTACCACCCGGGCACGTTCTGCTATGATTACCGGGAAGAAAGTCATTCTTCCCAGCTGGGTTCCGTCGGAAGGACTCAGGTTGACTGCGCTCTGGAGCCCCATGGCACACCCGGATTAAGGAGCTGCTCACGAGTTCCAGTGCACAGTTGAGACCTGCATACTGTCCTGCCATCGAAAATTGTTTTCCCTTTCCCACCTGCCTCTTTCCTCGTTTGACCAAAAGCCGATTCCGACATCCCTCAGTGATGCCCACGGCTCCGCATCCGGGGATCTTAGAAGTCGGTTTGAGCACTAGATTCAGCATACGAGGGAAGAGGTCTAGCTGCCTCCTCTGCACAACCTGTGCCAATTTTGTGAATCCTTACCTTAAGGCATTCATTATTAACAACCTGTAAATTTACTAAGGAAAAGTTAATATAATTTTCCTCACCCGGTTCTCTGTAGGTTTTACCAGATCGCCTAACCTCAATTGTAAATTTTATAGGAGAGCAGAGACACGTTAAGGAACCATTCCCATCTCCTGCAACGCGTATTCTACATCGGCGGGCCGAAGGGGTTTGGGAAGGTATCCGTTCATCCCCGCGCTGAGACAAGTCTCTCGATCGGCCTCGAACACATTTGCCGTCATCGCGATGATCGGAATGGTCGCGGTCTCGCCTCCGCCCTCGCCAGCCCGGCCCAATCGGGTCGCCCCAACCCCATCCAGCTCGGGCATGTTCATATCCATGAGGATCGCCTCGTAGTCATGCCCCTCCCGCAATTTCACAATTGCCTCCCGCCCGTTTTCAGCCGTGTGGACCTCAAATCCAAACCTCCTAAGGATCAGGCCGGCTAGCCGCGCATTAATCGGATTGTCCTCCGCCACCAAAATAAGACGAGTCCCCTCCGCTTCCTCCTTTACGGTATCTCCCGAAGATGGGGAGGCGCGGACTGGCACATCAAATTCCAGAACTGAGGTAAGAGCTCGGAACATATCGCGCTGTCGCACCGGTTTAAAAAGGACCTGACGAAATCCAGCTGCCAAAGCATGCTCCTTCTCTCCACTCAATCGCGCGGAAGTGACCAGAATCATGGGAGGCAGGAGGGACCCGGCGACTTCCGCTGCCAGCCGGGCAAACTCCAGCCCATCCATGGTCGGCATCATCATGTCACAGAAGATCACATCGTAATGGGCACTCCCAAGCTGCCGCAGTCCCTGCTGCCCGCTGTCCACCACATCACTCTCCATGCCCCAGGTGAGAAGTCGCTTCTGGAGGAATCGTTGATTGATCTCGTTATCATCAATTACAAGCGCCTTTCTGCCATGGAACTGACCCTTGTCTTCAATTACTGCGAATGCAC
>Ga0115013_10001472_pt1 | contig 13596 bp, 10 predicted proteins | sample SouAtlMetagenome_2_FD_88686 | JGI IMG/M metagenome (GOLD analysis project Ga0115013, IMG submission 88686) | Marine eukaryotic phytoplankton communities from Atlantic Ocean - South Atlantic ANT15 Metagenome | ecosystem: Environmental > Aquatic > Marine > Oceanic | place: South Atlantic Ocean...
AAGGGCAGTATGTCTGAAGCGGATGAGGTAAAACTGCTTCAGAAGTTGGTCAAACAACGTCGCGACAGTGCGGAAATTTTCACCCAACAGAACCGTCCAGACTTAGCCGCTCCAGAAATATCAGAAGCGGAAATTATCAGTCAATTTTTACCCGAAATGCTTTCCGAGGAAGTTGTTGAAAAAGCGGTTTTGAGTACCATTCAAAAACTAGGTGCAGAAGGCATGAAAGATATGGGGAAAGTCATGGGCTCACTCAGTAAAGAACTGTCTGGAAAAACCGATGGATTAACAATTTCTACATTGGTTAAAAAACATTTAATGTCCTAATATATAATGGCTGCGTAGCTCAATTGGATAGAGCACTGGATTTCGGCTCCAGCGGTTGAAGGTTCGACCCCTTTCGCAGTCACAAATTATCTCCAAGAATAATAAATTATTTTTGGAGATAATTTTTTATATTTAGATTTTGAAAATTTAATAATGAAAAATAAATAATTAAATTTATTATAGTTTATATTAATTTAATATTATGAATTCAAATTCAATGAAACTTCGTTTTTTCTGTTTTTTTATCTTGTGCTTTTTTTATGCTGAAGCCCAATACTATACTGGTCAAAAGGTTTTTGCCAACAAATTCCCTAATGAAATTATAGACAATTCAAGAGACACCTATATTCAAATAAATAACTCTATTGGAGATATCATTGTAGCTCTTGAACAACTTAGCTCAGGAAGAGTTATTCAGCATGCCTATATTAAATCATATGATTCATATAAATTTCAAGGTATTCCTGTAGGTATATATGTTTGTAAATACATGTGGACAGACCAAAATGGGAAGAAACAGTTTAATAAAGATGACAAATCAATGCAATTTAAATCAAATGAAGTAGGAGGTTATATTATTACTATGCAAAAATCACCAGTTGGAAATTTATCTCAATCTCCAATTTCTGAATCTGATTTTTTCAATTAACAAACACTAATCTAAAAAAAATATATTATGGAAGGTTTTAAAAAATGTTCAAAAGGCCATTTTTACAGAGAAGATAAAACAAGTTGTCCTTACTGTCCAGACAGTAGTAGCTCGGATGATATTAAAACGGAATTTTTATCTGAAACAAAATCAGTTTCTGATGATGATTCTTTAAAAACTCAAGTTTTTGGAGGGCAAGATTCAGTTCAAATTACAAATTCAAATGAATCGACTTCAAATGAGCCATTTGATGCAACAAAGACAATGATTGTTGGTGCTAATAATACTGGATCTAGCAATGATCCTAGCCCTCAAGTCAGAAGACGATTTAGAGGTTGGTTGGTAAGTTTTGATTTAGAAGACTTTGGAGTAGACTTTAAAATAATGGAGGGTAGAAATATGATAGGTTCAAAATCTTCTAATGAAATTACAGTTTTAGACCAACAAGTTTCATCCGTTCATGCGCTTATTTTATGTAGGAAAGATGTGTTTTTACTTACCGACGAAATGTCTTCTAATGGCACAACTGTTAATGGGCGAGATTTAAGCCCAAGAGACCCTCAAGAATTAAATGACGGAGATGAAATTAAAATGGGAAACACAACATTCCTTTTCAAAAAAGCTTTTAAGTAAAAAATAGTATTTTGAAAAAAAACATATTACACTGCATCATATTTTTCTTTATTTGTTTCAACTCAAAAGCACAAATTAAAGTAAACAGCGAAGTTGATTTAACAAACTATCCCACGATAAGTTTTGATATTAACAACAGAAATCCAGATTTTAAAACTGATTTAAACTATAATTTTTTCAGGTTATCTAATGCTAAAGAAGTCCTAATTGATTCTGTAACAATAAGAAAGATTAATGACACTATTAATTATTCTAAAAAGAATAAATGTGTTTTAATATTAATTGAATCAATAAATAACCCCGACAGATATGAGCAGGTCAATACTTTTTTTAAAGCATTAAATAATTCTCTTGAAGAATTTGTAAATTCCGGCGATAAAATTCAAATAGCTACTTTTCATTTAAGGCGTGATGATACACGAGTGATAGTTCCTTTGCACAATAATTTTATTGATGATACTAGATTACTAAAAAAAGCAATCAATGATTTTGATGGTTCATCAAACAGAGAAAGAAAATTAGTCTCTGAAATTCCTGGTGCAATTAGGGAAGGAATTGATTTATTATCCGAAATTCCTAAAAGTTTTAATAAATCTATATTGATGATGTCTGAGGAAAGTATTAATAATTATTCAAGTGAAAAAATTGAAGATGTTATAAACTACGCCCTGGAGAAAGAAGTTGTAATCAATACTATCAAGTACAATCGATATAATCATAGACAACATGCAATTCCCTTTTTAGCTGATCAATCTTATGGAGAATCACATGTTCTAGACGTCAGTGCAGGTAACCTAAGGAGCACTAATAAAAGAAAGCAAATACAGGCAGAAAAAATTATTAGTTCTACATTGAATAATGCTGTAAAGCGAGCTAAAGGGAGTAAAAGTAGAGCTACAATTTTCCTTAAAGATGTTTACAATGATGGTAGCGAATACAAATTAAAAATTAAAGAAATAAACTCAAACTATGTACATGAATTTACCTTCAAAGCACCTGGAAACTGGTATTTAGGCCAATTTGAGAAAAAACCACTAATAACATCTTTAGTTAGTGTCTTTTTAATAATTCTATTATTTCTCATTTTTAAAAAATTAAAAACAAAACAACAATTAAACAAGTTGAAATTGTTGAATGAAAAGCAAACGCAAATACAAATACAGAAAAAACAACAAACTGAACTTTTAAACCAGCAAAAGGAGATTGAGTCTTTAAAAGAGCAAGAGCAGCAACGACTAAATAATCAAAACAACGCTAAATTTTTAAGGGATAAAAAAAATAGGGAGTCAAAATTAATCAAAGAAATGCATGCCCTAGGTGCTTTTCCAATTTTAAAATTTGTTGATTCAAAAAACACCAATTCCTACGAAATTAACAAACCCTCAATGAGCGTAGGAAGAGATGAATCTAATGATATTCATATTTTAAATACTAATATTTCCCGAACACATTTTACCATCATTTTTCAAGCATCTAATTATATAATTGTTGATAACGAAAGTACCAATGGAATGATTATTAATGGTCATAAACTTAAAAAAAGTTCTCTTAAAAATGGTGATATTATCGAAATAGCTGATGCTACATTTACATTCTACCTATAAAAACTAACAAATGAAATTAAATTATTTTTCCAAAACAGTAGTAGGCCTAGTTCGTAAAACCAACGAAGACAATATAGGCAGTATTACTAAACCAAATAAATTTAACATCAATCTTCGTATTGTTTGTGATGGTATGGGAGGTCATATTGGAGGCGCTAAGGCTTCAAAAATTGCAGTCGAATCTATACAAGAATATTTTTCAAATAATCCAAATCCAGTACCACAGGTTGCTTTAAAAGAAGCTATTAGTTTTGCTAATTTACAGATTTTTGGCGCAGCACAAGCTGAGCCAGAATTTAAAGGGATGGGGACAACTTGTACTGCCCTATTAGAAAGTGAGGGGTTAATTTATATTGCTCATGTTGGTGATAGTAGAATCTACATTCAAACAGATCAAAAACTATATAGAATAACAAAGGATCACTCCTATGTACAAGAGTTAGTCGATAGAGGAGAAATAACAGACCAACAAATGGAAACGCACCCAAAAAAAAATCAACTTACACGAGCACTTGGAATTGGTACTGAGATTGAAGTTGAAGTTGTTTCAAAGCCAATTTTGGCTAAATCTGGAGACGCTTTTATGTTATGTTCGGATGGTTTAAGTGGACTTATTAACGATAAGATGATTAACTCTGTTCTAACAAGAGATTCTGCAATTGAAACAAAGGTTAACAATCTTATTACTATGGCTGAGTCTGCTGGAGGGCATGATAATATTTCTGTTGATTTAATTGAAATTCTCAAGAGCGAACACATTAAAACTCAGTTTGTAAATAAAAATAATGAAGATTTAATAGACACAAAAACACAACAACTTCTGATTGACAAAAAAAGTCAAACAAAAAAACCTTTGAGTTTTTTGAAAAATAAAGTAATTATTACATCATTTATATTGGGATTATTAATTGTAGGTTACTTTGTATCAAATTATAATGACTCACCCCTAGAGGAATTAAAGGGAGAAGAAAATGTTACAGTAAAAATAGCTGTAAATACAACAGATACCATAAAAGTACTAGCCCTTGACGGTTGGGGAAAAAACAAACTAGATAGCGAGTTTTATGAAAGAGTTTCTAAAAAAGTTGGTAAAGAAAATTATTGTAAAGATTGTCCACTCTTTTTCAGAGAAGGAAAATACGAGCCAATTTCAATTCAAAAATACAGATCTAAAGAAACAAAACTAAAAGTAGGTGATTACTTGATGGTCAGTATAACAGAGGGCGAAATTTATATGCCGGAAATCAATAGGACCACTAAAAACGAAGATGATACTAAGAATGTGTTTCCTTCGGTTGATGAAGAAAAGTTTAGATTGAAAAAAGAAAGAGAAGATAAGGCAGAAGCGGAAGCAAAAGCAAAAGCTGATGCGGAAGCAAAAGCGAAAGAGGAAAAAGAAAGGCAAAAAGCAGCAGCAGCAGCAGCAGAAGAAGAAGAAGATTCCGCAGATAAACAACGGAATAATAACACGACAAATTTTGGCCCTGCTAGAGTCAACCGGAACAAACCAAACCCTACTGATTCAAGAAACAACAAAAAAAATACTGATAATAAAATCAATTCCAAACCCGAAACAGCTGATAAAGAAAATGATTCAATAAGTTCAAAAAAAGAATAGTATTTATGTTTCCAAACTTAGGTTCAAAATACATACATATAAAAGAAATTGGAAACGGTGGTACAGGGGTTGTAAACCTAGCACTGGATACCCATACTGGATTTCCGGTTGCTATAAAATCTTTATTTGATAGTCATTTCAATAACAACCCAGAAATGTTAAAAAAATTCAGAATTGAAGCTAACATTTATTTGATGCTCTCACATCCAAATATTGTTAAATTAAAAGATTTAATTCTTAAAGATGGTGCTCATTTAGTTATGGATTATATTGAAGGTATGACCTTAGAAAAATATATCAATTCAGTGACTGGACCAATACCATCCGAAGTCGCTATTGCTATGATTAAAGAAATAGCAGAAGCTATTGGATACGCACACCATAAAGAAATTCCAATTCCTGGATATAATGGTGTATTACATCTAGATATTAAACCAAGTAACATCCTCATAAGTGATGCTGGAAAAGTCATGGTTATTGACTATGGTATATCTCAAGGAAACAGTGAAGATCGAATGGATCAAATTGTTGGTAGTTTAATGTACATGGCGCCTGAACAATTAGAAAAAGGTACTACTTTAGATCATAGAACAGATATTTATTCTATTGGGGTCTTGCTGCATCAAATGCTAACAGCATCAACCCCCTATTCATCCAAAAATACACAAGAAGAAATAATAGAAAAAATTCAAAATGAACCTCTTGAAAGATTGGTAAATGTTTACCCAAACGTAGACAACAGAATGCAAAAAATTATTGACACTGCTACATCCAAAAGCCCCAATAAAAGGTATCAGAGCTGCCAAGCATTCATTAATGAACTTAAAGAATTAGAGAATGAAGCAATTTAAAATTGGAAAGGGTTCTAAAAATGACGTTATAATTAAAAATGATCCTACTGTTTCTAGAGTACATTTGTCTGTATTTATTGATGATGAAAAAAATATTTTTGTTACAGATTTAGGTTCAACAAATGGAACTTATGTAAATGGTGTAAGAATAGAAGAATCCATAAAACTTGAAACTTTAGACGTTTTGAGAATTGGTAATTCATTAGTGGATTGGCCAAGGTTTTTAGCCGATAATGATAATCTCGAGGAGGTTTATGAAACCTTAAATGATGGGGCATTACCTAAAATTAATGAAAATTTACAAGGTTCACATCCGTCTTCTGAAAATGGAAATAATTTTGGTAATAAATTATTTAACAAAGTTATAAAATTCAAACTACCCTTTATTGTATGTCTATCTCTATTTTGTATAAGTTTTTTTCTTCCAGTATTAGAAGAATTTGATATTTTAGGTTATGAAGTGGCATTTTCAATTGACTCAATTGGTGGCGCTTTAACCACCTTACCTAATGTTTTAATTCTAATTACTTTAATTCTTAAAAAAAGTATTGATTATAAAATCAAAATAATTTTTTTAGCCATATTTTTCATATTGACATCAAGATTTCTTTTTAATTTTTACATATCAGAATTTTATGTAGGATATTTTTTATGGTATATATTTGGGACATATAGTATGTTATTTCTTGTTTATATAAATAAAGACAATTATAAAAAAGAATCGCAATACTTAATCCCAATTTGGCCAATTATTACAGTTGCTTTTGTAATTCTAATATCATTTTTTACAAATTTCATCATGATGAATAAATCAGCTCATTCTGACAATAATATTGTCAATGGTAATATCAATAAGGAATCATTAAAAAGTGATATATCGAATAGTTATCAACCAAGAAAACAGCGAACCGATGTAACCTATGATTTCTCATGCTTAAACTCAGACGGTGATTACGGAACGAATAAAGAAATTTATAACTTCGGGGAAATAACAAGAGATGTTCAAAGCTCTTTCTTTGAAGATATTGACATCTCTGTAAGTGATGAAGAAGAACAAGGTCAGATGCTCCTAGAGGCATTAAAAAAAGAATACCGATTTATTTTTAAAGGAAGTGACTATCAAAACTTAAATTCAATATTAAAAAACCTAATTAGCAGATTGGCCAAACCAAGAGGTTTTGACTACAAAATATACTTAATTGACGATCCAGAATTGAATGCATTCACTACTGGAGGTTATATTTTTTTCTATAAAGGCATGTATAATTTTTGCCAAACAAATTCTGAAATTGCCGCAATCATATCACATGAAATCGCACACAATGAATTAGGTCATTTAACTTTACCAATTAAAAAACAAAAAGCAGCTGAAGACTTTGGTGTTTTTGGAGAAATAATTAAAGTATTTGATGATATTATCGAAAATAACTTTACTCAAAGTTTTGGCCAAAAACAAGAGAGTGAAGCCGATTTGTTTGGGATGGATTTAGTTTATCCAACTAGTTTTAAAAACTGTCATGCAATAAATTTTTGGAAACGAATGAGTCAAAATGAAAACGAATATGATATGATTGAAAATTTTAGCAGATCCCATCCCTACTCCAAAAATAGATCATTATGCATAGACAACCACTTGAAGTCCAACTATAGTAAATACTGTTATTAATGAAATTATTTTTAAAATATTTTATTGTTATTTCAGTAATGTTGGGGGTTACCGCATGCTCCACGATCAAAGATCCAAAATTAGTGTCTATAGAAAATGTAGAAGTTCAGCCATTTGGAGAGTCTTTTATCATATTAACTGATTTAAAAATATACAATCCGAATAAGTTTTCATTGCATTCAAAGGACGTGAATATAGAATTATTTATGGGTGATTTATTTATTGGAAATATTAGTTTGTTGAATGAGTTTAAGGTCAAAAAACAAGACACTCTAAAACTAAGATCCAAATTAAATTTAGATCCTGGCTTGTTTAAGCAAAATATTAGTTTAAATGACAGCTTAAATTTAAGCCTTAAAGGATCGGCCAAAGTTTCATTTATTCCACTTAATTATAAATTTCACATTGAGCAAAAACTAATCTTATCAGATTTGTTAGACCCGTTTTTGGAAAAAAACTTAAAAGACTCCGATTTTAATTTCAAGTCTATAAGTATCCGAAATATCAAACTTTCTAGATTTGATATAGTATCGGCCTTAACATTTAAAAATAATTTTAACTTTGATTATTCTATTGAAAAATTGAATGTAGAAATTTATGATTCAAAGAGATACAATAACTTAATTGGAAAATCAAATATTGATGATCCTATTAAAGTAGAGAGTCAAAGTGAAGTTGATATAGAGTCTACTATAACACTAAATACTGCAAAACTTGGTAAGTCAATTTTAAAAAATATTTTAAAAAAGGGGTATTCTTTATTTGTCAAAGTAAATGCAATAGTAGATTTTAATCAAATTCAATTTCCAATAACTATTTTTAAAGAAGTGGAATATAATCCAATTACTCAAGAAGTAAACATTAAAAAATGAGTAAAGGTCTGAAGTTATATTTGTATTTAGATAATAAGTTATTTAAAAAAATAGTTTTTTCGAGCGATCGCAGATGCAATGTAATAATTGGCACAGGAAAAAATGCCACAGTCAAATTAAATAATAAATTAATCTCAAGCCACCATGCTCAATTTATTTTTGACACCAAAGACCAATTATATATACAAGACCTCAACAGTACAAATGGCACCTTTTTAAATGGCACAAAGATATCTCCATCTGAAGCACATATGGTAAAGCCTAAAGATACCATTCAATTGGCTTCTACTAATGGCATATTGATCGTTGTTGAGGAAATTAAAATTGACTCATTTGTTGAGAATAAAATTAATATATTAGAAAAGCTAAAACTGAAACCTAAGCTAATAATTGGAAGAGCCAAGGAATGTGATATTTTTTTAAATAGTGGATCTGTTAGTAGAAAACATGCAGAAGTTAGCAAAAACTCAAATGGGGATTATTTTATTAAAGATTTAAACTCATTGAATGGAACATTTATCAATGGCAGTAAAATTAAAGGCATAATCAAAATCTCACTGTCAGATAAGATTTTTATAGGAAAATTACAATTATCTTTAAAAGGCAATGCTAAAGATTTATCAGATGAGTTAGCAATATGTACCAAGGGGATTCAAAAGATCTTTATTAATGGTAAAACAACTACAAAAATTTTAAATAAAATTGATTTAGCAATTCCTTCAAAGTCACTTCTAGCAATAATGGGGCCTTCGGGTTGTGGCAAAACAACTTTAATGAATACATTAAATGGAGTATCTCCAGCTACAAATGGAAAAGTATACTTATTCGGGCAAGAGCTTATTTCAAATTATGAATACCTCAAAACTCAGATAGGATATGTACCTCAAGACGATACCATTCATCGACAGCTAACAGTAAGGCAATCGCTATACTATACAGCCAAACTACGTTTAAATAATTTAACTGACATTGAGATTGATACTAAAATTGATAAAATTCTAGATCAACTTGGAGTTTTACATGTCAAAAATAATTTAATTTCAAAAATAAGTGGTGGACAACGCAAGCGTGTTTGTATTGCATTAGAATTATTATCTGACCCATTAATTTTATTTCTTGATGAACCCACCTCTCCCCTTGACCCACAAACAATTGAAGATTTTTTGAATATTTTAAAAGATTTGTCCAGTAGAGGTACCACAGTTGTTATGGTAACACACAAACCTGAAGATTTAGAATATATGGACGAAGTTATATTTTTAGCCGAAGGAGGATATCCAGCATATTTTGGGGATTCAAAAAGCTATAAAAATTATTTTGGAGTCAAAACAGCAGTTTCTGTGTTCTCATTACTTTCTGACCCTGACTGGATTAGTAAATATAAAAATCCAAGACCGGTTAGTGAAATTAATAAAAAAGAAAGTAAAAAAACTAGGTCATCAAATAAATCATTTTACCAACAGTATTTGTGGCTTAGTAGACGCTACTTTAAAATCAAGACAAATGACAAAATTAATTCTGTTGTAATGCTCCTTCAGGCGCCTATAATAGCTATCCTTATTTGTATTATTTTTGATGAGATTAACTCTGCTGTGCCATTTATCACAGCGCTTTCCGCTATTTGGTTTGGAACCAATAACGCAGCAAGGGAGATTGTAAGCGAACTGCCCATCTTTAAGAGAGAGCGTATGTTTAATATGGACATTAGTCCTTATGTGCTTTCCAAAATTTCCGTATTGGCATTTTTTTCAATCATACAGTCTGCAATATTTATAGGCATATTATATCTTCGCTACAGTTCAAGTAATCTAGTAGCGTATAATGCACCTTTTTCTGCCTTTATTTGGATGTCCTTTATCTCTATAGCAGCCACATTTTTAGGACTACTGCTCTCAGCCAGTCTCTCTACTGCTGAAAAAGTTATGACGGTAGTGCCTATCGTACTTATACCACAAATTATGTTGGCTGGTTTGGTAGCAAAAATTAATACAATCGTTGTTGAACTTATAAGTTATCTCACATTTACTAGATGGGGAACTGAAGGATTTAATGCAATCCAAGACCAAATTGTTGTATCTCAACTTAGTCAAATGGGAACAATTGAAGAAGTTGAATCTAATGCAATTGTAGAATTAAAAAAGTCATTCTATAAAGAATATCCTGAATGGTTTGGAGATTTTTCAGGAACGCTAATGTTGGATTTAATGGCAGTTTTGGTATTGGTTACAATAATGACTTATTTTATTTACAAACAGCTAAAAAGAAAAGTTGAAGTGCTTTAACAAAAATAAACATGAAGGGATTAGAGCGTTATAAGAAAATTAAAAATCTTGGTGAAGGTGCACAAGGGAATGTGGTGCTATCAGAGGACACTTTACTTGGTCGTAAAGTTGCAATAAAATCACTTCACCAATCTTTGATTAGTGATGTAATTCATGTTAAACGCTTTGAGGAGGAGGCTAAAACTTTAGCGAATTTTAGACACGATAATATTATTAATGTTTATGATATCATTGCCAATAATGAAGGATGTCATCTTATAATGGAATACTTCGAAGGTTATCCATTAAATCAATACATAAAAAACGTAACTGGTCCAATTCCAGAAAACAAGGCTGTAGACATATTTATTATGATTTTGGATGCTATGAGCTACATCCACAAGAAAAATATCATTCACAGGGATATTAAGCCTTCCAATATTATGATAAATGATAAATCTGATATCAGACTATTGGATTTTGGAATTGCAAAAAATACAGAAAAAGATGCAATGCTTACACAAATAGGAGGGTCTGCAGGATATACACCAATGTATATGAGCCCTGAGCATTGTAATGGTACAAAAATAACGAAGTATTCGGATATTTACAGTCTAGGCGTTACTTTGTGGCAAATATTGACCGGAAAAGCGCCTTACGAAGCTTTTACACAAGGACAAATTTATTTAAAAGTAGCTAATGAACCACTTCCATCAGCTCAATCAATATACCCAAATATAAGTAAAGAAATAAATGAAATCGTTCAAAAAGCAACAAAAAAAAATCCAAAAGACCGTTTCTCTTCATGCCATACTTTTAAAAATGAATTATTAAAACTAAAGAATAACAAAAAAGAGTCTCCAACTTTAAAAAAAGTTTTAGAAAATAAGAAACTTGAACTATCTTCAATAATAAAAGAAATAAAAAATAGGATAATTCCTTATTTAAATAATATTAAACCAAATTTAATTAATCTTTTTGTTTATCTAAAGCTCAATAGCTTTTGGACAATAGACACTTTAAAATTAAAACTCAATAAAAATCAAACAGAAACTATAAAATTAATCCGAAAAAAAAGGAATTTAACAAAAAAGGCCATTGATAAAAGTTCTAATTCTATTAAACCTCACAAAAAAGAATATGTTACCTATTTACTAATATTGTGTTTGTTTATAATAAGTATTATGAGTATGATCGTTGGGGAAGAAAAAGATACTAGAGATAATAAAAAATATCCATTTGTCAGTTTTGAAAATACTGAATCAGAAGGTATGGAATCTCAAACCTCAGTTAAAATTCCAATAGTACTTTCACAAGTTTCGGATTCAATTATTAAAATTCCGTTGCTGTTTTCTGGTACTGCTACTGATAACGATTTTAGAAAAAAATCAGATACAATTGTGATTCAACCTAATCAAAAAATTGGGTTTATTGAACTTTTGGTGTCTGATGATAAAGACGTTGAATCAAATGAAACTATTATAATTGAATTACAAAACAATACAAATTTTACTCTGGTTGAAAAACAAAATTATACTTATATTATTATTAACGATGATAAGAATCCTATTACTAATACAAAAAAGGGGAACAACAAAAAAACTACAACTACCGTTATAAAAAAACCAACAAAAAATACCAGCTTTTCTAAAGCCAAAACAAGAACAAAAAGCACTAGGTTATCTGCGTATCAAAGAATAAGACAAGATGAAACTCACGATGAATATTCAGATGTTTTTGGTGGTAAATATTTTTTATTAATTAGAAAAAATGGGAATAAAAAATATCTGTCTGTATTTGATTCTAACTCAGGCGATCAAATAGGTCGTATATATGAAATAGTAAATGATGATGCTTTTAAGAAAAATATACTCAAAGACATTAATTATAAAAATCATAGGTTGTATACAAACAGAGATGCAAAAGGTAGAAGTAGAGCTCATTTAATTGACATTAGAAATCATAGTTTAAGTTTAATAAAAGGACCAAAAATAAGAAATGGATACCTTGGTGATGGAACTGAAGATAAACTCACTCTATATTCAAATAATAAATGAATATCATCAATTATATTATAATTTTAATTTAATCTTCAAATGCTTCTCCTATTCCCTCAAATGCCTCGCCCATTTCTAATAATTTTTTTGCAGCCTCACAATTTTCAATAAAAGATTCTTGAAACTCATCTTCGTTATACTTGCTAATAATGCTTTCAACTTCTTTGTCCATTTCTTCCATTTCAGCTTGTAACTTTTCAAGTTCTTTTTGAGCTTCTTTTTTAGAGCTCTCATCTCCAAACCCTGCCTTCATACTTAACTCAAAAACATTAGGCATCATTTCCATTGTTTTTGTAGTTAGAGTACAAACTTTCTCAACATCAGTCTGAACATTAGAGCAAGAAGATAGAATTAGAAAGGGAATAGATAACAATAGTAATTTTTTCATAGTTTTTTTAATTTGGTTTAAAACTAATGAATTTATACCAATATTAAATTCATTCGAGGTCTTTTGTTATAAGCTGTCTTAAATAACTTGATAGTTTTAATCTGTTTTTGTTTAGCTTTTCTAATACAATTCTTTATCTTTAAAAAATTAATTTAAAAATTCAAATAATGAGATTATATAAACTAAGAATTTCCTTGTTGTTTTTAATTTGCCTAGCATTATCATTTATTACATGTAGTGATAGTGATAATATTGTTCAGGAAGAGGAAATCAACGAAGTAATGATGACTATGTCTGACTTGATGGCTCGATATGATGCACATGGCAACGCAGATGAAAGTCAAAATTCAAGTGGAAATATGGCTATAGATTTTTGTTTTGAATTTGTGTTTCCTATTGATTTTCAGATAAGTAATAACACAACAAATACGATAAACTCTCTTGAGGAATTAGTTGATTTATTAAATGAATCTAATGTTAATCCCTATATAGTCGATATAATTTATCCATTTGATATTTTGGTATTTAATGACGAGACGGACACTATTGATATAATGACGATTCAAAATGAAGAAATCTTTGGTAGCTTGTTAGATGATTGTGAATTTGACTTAGACGAGGAGAATATTTGTTATGAAATTTACGATCCAGTGTGTGTAGAAATAACTAA
>Ga0115013_10001475_pt1 | contig 13572 bp, 8 predicted proteins | sample SouAtlMetagenome_2_FD_88686 | JGI IMG/M metagenome (GOLD analysis project Ga0115013, IMG submission 88686) | Marine eukaryotic phytoplankton communities from Atlantic Ocean - South Atlantic ANT15 Metagenome | ecosystem: Environmental > Aquatic > Marine > Oceanic | place: South Atlantic Ocean...
CGATTTATTATTCCCCCTTCGTTATTAGTTTCTGCTGTTATCGATTCCTCTTCGTAGGCCAGCCAATTGTCGATGACGTAGTTTACAGAGTTACCAAGACGGGTACCATATTTTGGATCTAACGTAACATTCCCGGTAACACCAGTAAAACTGGTGTTCAAGATACGGCTGAAAAAGTTTTCTCCACCCAATACCAAGACATTGCTTGATTGGGTATCGTCTCCACCAGCAGTGGCAGTAGCAGCGACCTCACGACAAGCACTCAGTCCCATTAGGATCGTCGCATCGTAGATAAATTTGAAGGAAACAGAGGCCGCATCGTCCACATCGTCCACTGACGTGAACCATGATGCTTCATCGAGAAATTCTTTATCCCAATCCATAGGAAGCAACCAATCGTTTGTCGCAATTCGGTCATCGTTTGTAATTTCGTTGTTTCGTTGGTAAAATTCCCTCTTTGTAGCGACCAATTCTTCTGCAAAATGTTTGAATGCATCTCCCTCTTTTTCAAGTGACTGGTGAATGTACGCAACGCCGTCCAAGGTCTTGACTAAAGGATCGTTTGGTTTTAGCTTTCTATCATTGAGATCTAGGTTTTCGTAAAACCACCAATTGTATGTTCCTCCTTGGTCTGTATTATTTGGAGTTCCAACCAGACTCGCATTATAGGCAGTTTCGATGACAACGTTAACTGCGTCGTTAGCGCCTAGATACAATACAAACCGATAATCGGAGCTCTTGAGAGAGGCAAGGGCAACATCCAGCAACCCATCGTAAGTCTCTTCGTTGCCACTCCGATCACGGGCACGCATGACCGTTCTTTCTTTGACATACATCGCGTCAGCAGAATCCATTTGCGTGGGAGATAGCCCCAATTCCAAAATGGCTCCACGGAGGCTCTTTGCGACAGACTTGGTAAAGGGATCATCCTCAACAATCACAAACAGATGTTTCACCCCTAATTCTTCATACAAAAATCTCACCAGGGATTTGACCATGGCTGCGTCGCTGGGAATCGTCCTGGCAAAGTACTTGTAAAGTTTATCTGAGTCGAGCTCGACATTCGTCGAGGTTGGAGAAATTTGAGGAATCCCCCGCAATCCGGTAATTTGCGCCGTGGATTGACTATTGAGTGAAGTTATGGCGCCAAGAAAGCATTATTGTTTCTGGAAATCGTCGTAACGTTGTCGACGACCTCAAAGGCGTATTCCGGGGAAAATCTTGTGTCCAGAATCGACGCTGAAAATTGTATGGGGCAGGTATGGTTAAGACCTTCCACTTCAGGAACTATTATTCCATTTCCCTCATTTAAATGCTTGATAGCTACTTGGATGGCCAAGGCATTTTCGTAGGCAAAATTTGTACGAATCGTGGACGGGAGCAACCCATAAAAGTGACAAGTGCCATCATCGCCAAGAAGATTGGTAAACCTATTCGCCATGATGCTCAACAATAATCTTCGCTTGAATATGGGAAACTGTATCAGATGCTTTCGGGTGAGTAATCGTTCGGTTTTCTTAACGCTTGGTTCACCTGATAAGTTCAACACCGATACCAGTAAAAATTCCGAATGGTGTTTGAAGTTTACGGGCGAAGAGAACATTTTTTTCTAAAAAACATAAAATGTTCGAATTTCAAATAAAGTCCTCCCGCCATGAAAAGCAAAGAATGTTCTCTTTTGATCCCAGATACCGTGATGCATTTTACTATCCTGCACCCATCGATGAGAAAATGTCCCCATCAGTTGGATATGGTGATGAGGAATTTAAGCTATCCCAGCTTTCTACTGTTGCTGCCTGCACGATTGTTTCCATCGGTGAGAGGGTGGTGCCATCGGCTTCTAAAGAATAATCTGTTTTTATTTTTGTCGACATGTAAATTGAAGTGTCTGGGATTATCTCGTCCATGAGCAAGTTGCGTTTGCCCGTGTACACTGGGTGAGCGAAAGCCACACCGAGAAGAACGGTATTACTTGAATCATGATCGTCTCCCTCCATCTCGAGCGTACTGTTTCCATCATGCTGTGCGATTTCCGAGAAGGTATCAGAATCATTTATTTTGACACATGGACACGGATAGAAGAAAGGAAGCCGTAGGATTGGAGAGACTTGTTCACCGTGACAGGTTTGGAACCTCTTCTTTTTACAAGAGATTGAAAGTTTCTTGAGTACTGCATTTTTTATTGCTTTACTTGGGCGATTACTTTTTGTTCCGATGCTTTCGCCATCTTCTACTCTAGATGCATTCATAAGCCAAACAGAGCCGGATTCATCTGTCGATATTTTCTGAATACCCAAAAATCGAGAACGACGAAAATTGCTCTCTGTTGTTGGTCCTGCAACCACCTTTTCTATTCTTGTCGTTTCATCAGCGGATGTATCATCAGTGCTCTCAACAGTTGGTTCCATTTGTTCCGAGTCTAGATCGCCAACAATACCGTAGAGAGGTTTCAATACCTCATCATCTATACCTGATCCGAGAGCATCATTGATCGACAAAAAAAGCCACGATGATAATACAGAGATCAATCTATATTGACCCTTCTTTCCATCGCTAATTCTGATACCTTTTGTTTTCAAAAGCTTCGGCATTTCTAGCGTTTAGTTTGATGCTGTTGAATGCGTTGTGGATAGTGACATCGAATATTTTACAAGTAACTGTAAAAAAAGTTTTATGACAATGACATTTTGACAAAGAAGAGATATTCGCACAGAAATAGGTGCAAACGGATCTCTATAACTGCGTTAGTGCTATTTTAAGATTTAAAATAGCGAGTTTGGCGCAGCAGTGGTGCTTATGTAAGGAGTAACGCTCTCCCAACTATGGTTTTATTTCATCGTAGTCGTAAGCGTGCAGGCGGTATTATACGCTTTAACAACTTGCTCGGCTTTCTTTATTCAACGCATGCCACCGTTATGAAAGCTTGTCTTGAGACAGAAGTGAACTTCAACAATTGGGTCACATTCTTTGGCATTCACTGCTAGAGTGCAGGAGTCGGCGTCTCTTCTTTCACAAACGTTTCCCAAAACGTAGCGGATAACTTGTTGGGATAAGGAACTTCCACCACATGCGTCTCCTCCATCTTCTGCTTTGTAATCTTGATTTCTACTCTGAAACATCCTATGCACAACTTGTTTTTGACACGATTGCGAATAGATCGTTTCAGTTTTAGATATTCTTGTTTACAAAAAGCATCTCCTACTATAGGGAAGCCCTCCTTACGAAAATAATGACGAATGCTGCTTGTTGATGTTTCATGAGTGACAACTTGCAATGTAGATAGTCCTATGCTTTTTCCTGAACTCTTTCCATCAGTTAGAGATCTGGATTCTTTCACCATGACCTCAGCAGTCACAAACTTTTGAATCGTATTTTTGGTTTCTGTCTCTTCTTGGGGTTCTGACGAACGTTCTTCAACAAGCTTCCGCTTCTTGTTCCTTTTCTTTTGCCTCCACTTGGCCTCAGATGCCAGTAATGCAGTTCGAGATGAAAACCAATCGTCGCTGGTTGGGATGCCATGGACAAGCACTGTTAATGTGTGCAATATGGAAAACTTTTCATCAATGCTATTGTCATGGAACTGCGATGCTGACTCTGTTTCGTTACAGTTAGTATGGGCTAGTACACACAGACCCGAACAAGAAGTCTCCAACGACGAAATGCAGGTATATCTCTCCCCCACTTGTTCTGAAAGAATTGATTCCAGCGTGCCAGGGATCTCCCCCCTTGCTCTCATACCTGAAGGTTTCATTGCAACCAACCATTTAGGGGAAGATGTCGACGAGCGTTTTAAAATTTCGATTCGTGGCCTCTTTGGTCCCATTTGAGTTGTTTTTATCGTCGAATTCCCGCGAGGATCGTGTTCTCCTGCCGCATCTTTTCGCAATATTTTTACGTCATCTTGAGCCCGAAGTATTCTGCTCGAGTCAAGAGCAGCCTGTCCATTCACTACGACTAGTCCTGCTCGTATTGTCGATTCTGCAAGGCTTTTGGTAAATTTGAAGCCACTGATTTTTGAATGCTGCAAGAACCATCGTAAGCGCTTTCCGTCGCAATCAACGGAAACTGTGATGCCACCAATTTTAAGATTGTCATTATGCACCTGTTCTGGCTTCGTTTTCACCGAAGGTTTAACGATCGGTGAAGAAATATGTTTAGCATTCAAATCTTGCTCCGATTCCTTTCGAAATGATTGTTTGTCACCACTAGGAACATTGCTTGACCCAATCGCGTCAGAAACCATTGGAATGCGTACGGGAGATTCTAGATGTAGCCTCAACTCACTTATAGTATCGAACGATTCCTCACAAATCGCACAAACGTATGCCTTGTTCCTCTCCTTCGTCAACGTTTCTGGTCCAACACTATCGTGCGTCTTGTTATCCTGACGACCACTCGAACATAATTCAGCAAAGACAAAATGCATTGATTCGGATACGTTAGCATCTTTAGACGATCCTTTGAAGAGAACTCCTTCGGTACGTCGATGTCTATATCCATATCGTGACAGAAAATGGCGACCCAGTTTACCGTTGCGATATCTGCGAGGAGCGGCGAAGTGGGGTTCCACTTTGGCAGCTTCTGGCAAATTCTCATAACGACTGTCCATATCTGGATTTGATGAAATATCACAGTGATCTTGATCCACGTTAGTCCATACTTTTGCAAAAGGGTTGGAATCGGAGAATTTTTTGACAAGTTTCAAATTTTGGAGTTTTGCAGCCTCCATGACTCCCCAAGTAGTGGGCTGTGTCCCTGCCAGACACACATGAATCAACTTAGATATTTTCTTGGCCGAATGAAGATAGTGACAAAGCAAACGGTGGTGCAAAATTGCACGTGTCGATTCGGAATCTTTCTCAAGATTGGATACTCCCAAATGAGGGTGATGAAATGCAATCAAATCCCAGATTTTTGATGCTCCGGTTTCTTCTTGTTCACTTTTGTTTTCGTTCGTCTCTTTTCCCAAAGAGGCACACGCCGTGTGCAGTTGGGTAGCATCTACGCCGTACAGTACGGTCACATTCCTATGGCATAATTCTTCCAGTGGTGCCTCAGGAAACACCGTTAGAAATTCCTGGCGGCCCGATTCGAGAACCGATCCCGTGACATCGACGTATTCACCATAGGCTCGACTCAACGCCAATGATAGTGTCAAATCGCCATCACCTACGCACAAAATCTTCTTCCTACCTGCATCTGTCATTTCTCAATTAAATTAGCACTTCGTCCTCCGTAGTCAGACTCCAAGTTCATTCTGTCCAAAGCAGTCCATCGGCCGATTGAGCATGAATCTAGACCAAAGGATTCTTTTGCTGACTGCTCACACGTGAACAATGCCGAACACAAATTCCAATCTTTCTGTCCGTGGCCAGACATCCACGCTTTGAAGAAAGAACCCGTATAGATTACTTTCAATGATGATACACACAATAGGTAAGCCCATTAGTTAGCAGAGGATTGAAGCATACAAATTCTGAAATGGTCAAAGTTTTTGATGTGTTTCTTTTTTTTCCTGGGTGATGGCGTCTGTCTGTCATTACGGAACCCGAATTTTTCTAGCCCAGTGATTTTACGCGATTCCGTGCTGGATCATTCGTGCCTGCTGATGCTGCTGATGGAATTTCGTTGGTGGTTCGATTATCCACTTGGTGACCAACATCGTTTTCGGATGTGTCGATTTCTTTCTATCCAGTAGCACTTCCAACGCCATCACGATAGCAACAACGCAGAACTCGGCCGATTTTGTCTTGATTGCCGACATTCCTTTCCAACCATCATCTCGACCTCGCAGGGGTGAATTATATAGTCTTAACAATCATGCCTTTACTATCTCAACGGAGGAATTCTTCCTGGCTACTAGCCGTGTTGCTGGTGCAAATCACCATGCAGATCATCTCGGTTTCCAGTTTTCAAGCAAATATGGTCAGAGCTAGAACGTTCCTACTTCGGTCGTCAACAACATGCCATGCGCTTAGCGAGGATCAAGTTAGCGATTTTGAACGACCGGGCACCTTTTTGGACGAGGACGAGGAGGACGATGGCGGCATTAACATTGTTTTTATCAACGAAGACGATGACGCCGCCGAGGAAGAGGAGGAAGAAACCAAAAAGTCGAAAGGACAGGGCAGGCAACGATGGGAGAATTTAAAACCAGCGGTGAAAAAGCGGCTCATTGAGGAGGGTCAGGCCAAGGCGATTGCTAACAAAAAGAAACGCGAACCCGCCGCGGAAAAGAAAAGACGTGAGTCCCAAACGCATCATCGCTTTCGTTTCTCCCAATGAAATTGTGGATATTGGAGATTCACAATTTTGCATTGTGGATGGAACGCTATTCACCGTCAACATCGGTATTTTTCTTGCCATTCCTGCTCAACGATTGTATTTTTCTATTTTTATTTTTTTAGGTATGATGATGAAATTCAAAGAACTGCAACGAAAAAAGCAACGCAGTTCTAGGGTGAAACGACCGCTAAAGTTCGACGAACGAGCACCACTAACTGCCTATTCTCCCGGCATGGAGGTCACTGGAACAGTGATTTCCCTAACCAATTACGGAGCCTACGTCGATGTCGGGACGGAGTGCGATGGTCTGTTGCACGTTTCCCAAATGACTCGCAAGTTCTTTGTCGAGCATCCCCGACAGGTTGTTTCCCCGGGCGACGAGGTGACGGTCAGGGTCCGTTCGGCCAGTCCCGAGCTGAAAAAAATGCAGCTGACCATGCTGGATGCCGCGGAGATGCTCGAGGACAACTCCCTGCGCAGCAGCAGCAGTGACGATGACGACGAGGAACGAACGCCTCTGGCGGAATTTGAGCTCGACGATGAGTTGTGGGGGGAGTTGAAACGGGTGACGGATTTTGGAGCATACGTAGAAGTCGGGGCCGAGGTCGACGCCTTTCTTCATTTCATGGATCATCCCTTGTGGGAGGACGGAAAACTTCCCGCCGAGTTCATGGAACGAGGGCAGCGTGTTCGAGTTTGGATTGCCGATCTCGATATGGAAAAGAGACGGATTCGTGTGACCGCTTGTCGCCCAAGAGACCTGCCGGGACCGAGACTCTATAGTTAAGTTTAAATATACATATAAAATGTATCCATAAAGTCAGATGACAATAAGAATCGGCTCTAGTTTAATTTGTGCAAATTGATCACGAAATTCCCAAAGCAATCAATCACTATCGAATCATCAACGTTTCTAGATAGACCAGTAGGCACATCTATACATTGGGTTTAATGATGGTCACCACCTCCGTGTTTTTCATAGTATTCCGCTAACGCTTGTTTCTTGATCGCACGCTGTTTTTGGTTTTCGGGGTCTGTATGGGAGATCCGAACAAGTTTCAGAAGCATGGATTTGTGAGAAAGTGTGCGACAAATTGAAATCTAATGCAATGCAACATTATGAGATACTTACGGCGACGAGCAATGTAGGTACCGGTGTACATGGTCAAAGAGATTGCAAGCATGGAGTGGAATAACAGAGTTGCCCTGGAGAAGATTGATGTGGTAATAGAGTGACGAAACAATGGTGTCAGATATTTTATTATGAGTTTCGTATTTCAAAATGGATATTATCATAGCATCAGAGCCAAGATTTGTTCGGCCAACACCGAAAGATATTCGGTCACCATAGCAACAACTTACTTGTTCGCACGGACCGTAGGATGGTACTTGGCGTACGCACTGGTAACAACGTTGGCCCACTTTTGCTTGTAAAAAGCTGGGTTCATTAATTTTGCAGCAGCTGCCGACATGATAGGGATGATAATTCACAAAATCTGATGATTGATCAACCTACGATGTTCGATCGGAATAGTCTTTCAGATTGTCTGGATCCACCAAAACGTTGCCCTTACTACGTTGAGGAGGAGCTATGCCTGTGCCGTAGTTGCTGCTGCTGAGCTCGTGGCAATGTATGCAAATGCACGATGCTGCGCGCAATCGCCGAATGATTCTCGACTCCTTCGATTCGCTCTTTGTTTTGTGAATGAGAATTACGTTTTTGTTCGTTTTCTCTGTCCGATGATCATTATTTCCATCACATGAGATGATTTGACTAACGCAACGGCGTATAATCGCAGCAAATATTTGCTAGATCGCTCTTAAAATCATGTTTCCACTTTCCTTTTGGACACCGGCGGCCGAATTCGAATCCAGGCTGAAGACAGCAGAGGCTAAGCTCCTGGAAATCGCTCGGCGATATAGCACGATGCCCATCGATTCGTGGGAGTTGAAAACGTTTGATACCTACATTCCACGATCGGCTGTTCCTTGCCTAGAGCCCCTGGAGAGAGGAGAGAGTAAAACATTAAAGATGCATTGCGTCCAAGCCACAGTCACGGAACAGATTCATGGACCACCAGGCAGTGCAACCACAAAAATACCGCTCGTCAACTTGCACGGGTATATGAATGCTGGGGCGTATTTCTACCGTAATTTTGGAGGACTTTGCAGGCATTTTCAAACCGTATACGCACTAGACATGTTGGGATGGGGTCTATCATCGAGAGTACCGTTCGAGGAAGTGAAGGAAAGCGGGACTATCGAGAGTAAAAGCGATGGGTCGTCGTCAAATTTACACCCACCAATACCCATAACCGAAGTAAATACATTTTTGGTGCCCAACGCAGGGCATCTCCTGATATTGCAGAATCCTAAACTGGTAAATAACTGTATGATTGCTGTATCAGGGGGAGACGCAGAAGACGACGAAATGCCTGATTTGATGGACATTGACGAATCAGAGGAACTGAGCGAATCATGGCTCAGTCGGGCGCGAGAAATATTGAAAGGCAGATGAGAGTGGCCCCTCAAAAGCTATCTCAATAATTTGTGGAATGAAAACACCTTCAGAAATGCTTCCAGAGATACTTCCAGAGACACTTCCATGCACACTTCATATGTGCTCTAACCAAACAAGAAGTTAGATTAGCTGCAAACCCCAAAGAATATTTCAGTTTTGAACCATTAAATATGATGATTTTGTAATTTCAGTAATTTCTATAGCTCCTAACTCAATTAGTGCCCCCCTGGGGAATCAACTCTGAACCACACTCTGTTGCATCAAAACACGTGATGAAACTACAAGTGTGGTTTAGATTGATATTATTGCAGCACTATAGTGATAATAGAACTATCAACTTGTGTCGCGAATTTAGTTGTATTGAGAGATACAGTTCAGTTTTCGTAGTTGTGAGATGCATTGGTCGTCGGAAAACGTGTGATTGGGGGGGTGGGGGGGAGGGGGATGGGCATGCACCCCCATTTAGGTGGTTGTTCCCCCGCCCTGAGCCTGGCGATGCACTGACGTTTTCATCGCTCCTGATGTAACCAGAGAAAAAAAGAAAACTGAAATAACTTCCATAAACATCATCGATCGAAGAAGCCATCCCTTTAGTTACCATTCTCCTAAACCAGAGGTAGACAAAGCATCACGAAAGCCTTTGACAGATTCATATCGCTACACCAATTTTTTATTGCCCCGAAACAATAACATTATCCCTGCCGGGATAATCGAACAATGAGCTCATTAACGTTTATAGGCCTGGCCTTACTCGCAATAAATACTCTTCAGAACGCACCGTCGTTTTCATTTTCATTCGTCTACAAATCGTTAGCAACACATTCTCATCGAAATCGAAGGCCCATATCGCGATATGATCATCGAATACAAATGGCGGTTTCTTCGCCGCCATCAACATCAACATCTGTGGATGGGAGACTACCCGATACATCTCAACCACTTAACCCAAACACCTTTGCTGGTTTAATCGAAAAAGAGCTGAAGGAAAGATTCAATGAAGCCGATATCGAGCGCGTTTTAACTTCTTGGAGACTTGTGGATCAGGGATATTATCGAAAGGAATATGTGGGCGACGGAATTGAGGATGGTGGGATCGAGGATGAGGACACGTATATGATTCAAGAATGTCATTCCTATGTCCCTGGCTTAACCATTAAGCCCTTTTGGGATTCTCAGGAGTTTGATTGGGCGAAAACCTTAGAATCATGTTACTCTGAAATCCGAGAAGAATTTGATTCTGTCACGGGTAACGCGAAGAAGCTCCAACGAGAAGGAAATAACGTCTGGGCCGGGGCATTGACAGAGGATGCAAGTTCTTACGGAAGAGGATGGAAGACTCTTGTCCTGATGGACCGAGGCCGGTGGGACCCAACAAATGTAAATTTGTTTCCAAAAACAGCTAAGGCTATACATGCCTCGGGAGTGCCAGCAACGGAAGTATTTTTTGCATGCATGGAAGGTCCATCTTCCATTCAAAAACACTCTGATTTTACAAACTTTGTTCTGACATCGCATCTTGCTTTGGATATTCCTTATTCGGGTGAAAACAAGTGCCGCTTGACTGTAGGGAATGAAACTCGCGAATGGATTAATGGGAAATCATATGTGTTTGATACATCACTTCAACACGATGCTGAAAATGAAAGCGATCAAATGCGATATATCCTGATGATGAGGTTGTGGCATCCAGATCTAACAAACGTAGAAAAAGAAGCACTCCAATTTACATTTGACTGCTTGGAATTCGACCAATTGTTAAGTGATAATGAAGAGGAACGATTTAAGGCCGAATCCATCGTAGATATATCTCGAGCCTTTCCCATAATAACCGAGGACAAGTCTACGGGAAACGGCTTTCGAGCATCCATAAAAACGCCAGAAATAACAGCTAAGGGATTTGGAGGCAAAAAGAAGCAGAACAAACGCAAAAAGAAAGGAAAGAGTGGCGGGAAGAAGAAAGGTTTTGGATGAAAATGCTATCGCGGGTTTGGGGATAAGTATATTGATTCTCAAACCTAAGATTTGACAAGCTTACTACTACAGTACAAATCAAGATAAATAGAAGATAGTAAAATTTATTTTTGAGTCTAGGAAGTTATTTAGTATTATGAGCGCATCGATCTATGTTGTGAGTCGCTGACTTCATTGTTATTTCAGCGAAGTATGAAGTAATTCGTGGCAAATTCAATGCATTTAAACCATGCTTCTCTTTCTAAATGAAAGATTCTTTTCGGCTTTAAGCACTCTTGTAAACTCCCGGCTAGCAATGCGGACTTGAAGCTTTGGTAATGATGATGGTCCCTCGATTTGATGCCGCAAATCATCAAATGATTCGTAGAGGTCTTCCCATCCTCCAATGAGACATTCAGTTTCACACGATCTACTTTCATCAATCAACTTCATTTTGTCGGTAGCGTATACACCCGAAGCTGCTTTTGCTGACGCCATTAACGCTGACAATTTCTTCGGCAAGCCACCTAAATGGTTTCCGAACTGTAATGTCGTCGCGTAAAGCGAAGCCTCGCACGGAAGCTTTCGGCCCGTCAGCGAGTCGACAAGAAAGAGCAAAAATTTGAATTTTTCGGCGTCTAGTTCATCCAGTGATTGTCGTGTGATAAGTCCATTCTCTGAGTATGATATGTGCGCAACTAGGCCCATCTTCAGGGTTAGGTGCATGCTTTCAAAAATCTTTTGGAAAGTGGCTTTTGACGGAATATTTCCTTTCGCCATCACACTTATTAAAACCCGACGTGCTAGCTCGTAATCGTCAGCTTGAATGGAATCTTTAAACAAGGCTTCGTAAATTTTGTTGAGGAGTTTTCCTTGTATCTTTCCTGCGACTGTTCCTTTCTGCGACAACATCGCTAGAGCTTCATCTCCTCTCCCTGCCAGCGACAACGCCATGATTCCCTTGGATACTGCATAAGAATCGGGGTTGCGAATTTTTTTATAGATATCGATAGCAAGTTCTGGCTCTCCGGCCGAGAGACAAGCACTTAGTAAGGCAGTCATAGTCTTCTGGTTGGGCTTGATTCCAAGAGAATTCATTCTTGAAAGGAGTTCCAAAGCCCGGGTATGGTCCTTCATTGCAGCAGCTGCCGTCATGGCAGTTGTGTAGAGATATACATTTTCCGTCAAGCCGACAGTCCGTCGATCAGAACACGCCGATTCGAAAAGTGTAAGGCAAGCACTTGGATTATCAGTATCAAGCAAACCTTTCATTAAGAAGCCATATGTCCACGCATCTGGAGAAACTCCCGAGCCCTCCATGAAGTTGATCACTTTTCGGGCTGCGGATAGTTTTCTTTGTTCACAAAGATATCGGACGATAGTATTGAAGGTCATAACATCAGCAATTACTCCCTCCTCTCTCATGTCAAACAAAAGTTCTTCGACATCGTTGTCGTCAACCATGACAGCTTTTGCCAGTGCAGTATATGTGTATTTATCGGGTTTGATATGAGTCTTCTTCATTCGGTAGAAAGTTTCGATTGCTTCTTCATACTGCCCAAACTTTGTCAGGGCTTTAATTATAGCGTTGTAGGAAATGACATCCTTTACCAGGTGACTCTTTGTCCCCGGATCGCTCAATCTATCGAACATTATTTTTGCTAACTCAAGCCCTTCTTCAACGTCTGAATTTGCTGCTGCGGTAATGGCCACATTGTAACACAACTTATCAGGTTTCAGTGAGCCGTCGGAAACAGTTCCCGGCCACGAAGCAATTTCATAATCCTCAATTTTGACTCCACCATGGCCTTCCAAAATAGACAAAACTCTTTGCATGGCGACAAGATCGCCATCCAAAGCATGCGCCTTCATGAGAGCACCGGCTGTATATATGTCCAAGGCATCTAAATCAGGAGTGATCTGATTTCCATCTTTCCCGACCAAAGGATCATCTTCGAGATTTTCATTGCTAATACTCTGAACTGGCCCGTCTATTCCATCAGCTCGAAGGCCGACCACTGCCTCAAAAACACGGATGGCCATTTCAGGTCGGCGACATTTCAGGTAAGAAGTCATAAGCATCGATAAAGTCACGCCATCAACCTTGGTTTCGGCACTTGCAAGAGCATTTACGACTTTATCAGCAACAACACCCGGTAGAGAAAATTTGTTGACATACTCCTCATCATTTTTGTATCGTCTCATGATTTCTTGACACCGATCGAGTAAATTTCTATCAAAACCTGGAATTAATACTGAAGCCGCATCTTTTGCAGCACTAGTAGTCTGCGATGCCATTTTTGTAGACGTTTGCCCATCGCTATTCGTTATCGGTGAAAACATTGTGTTTGTACTCGAAGTTGTCGCTTCAATTGGATCGATAGCAGTCACTACTCCATCATTCCCTACTATGGAATTTGAATCAAAATTACTTTTTTCTGTTCTTTCAAAACGAAACGTTATCTTTTGTCCTGGTAATCTACCTGTTACAGATGATATTAATCCTTCGGTGGTCGATACGGGCCACATACGATCTCCGAGGGCCGAGTCAACCTCCAGAATTCGATCCCCTACCTGGATGGCACAACGGGCAAGTTTTGAGGCTTTTGGTGTAAAGCCTACAACCTCTACGTAACCATCTTCCGTTTCTGTCATTAAGTTCATTGGTCAGAAATATTTTGAATGCGTGAGTGGTATTAATTTCGATACAAACTCACTAAAGTCAACGCATGCTTTTCGTTGCTTACCTCTCAGGTTTAAACCAATTGGTCTTGTCAGCGTTAATTCGAATTGATTATCCACAGTCTCTCCGAGGC
>Ga0115013_10001477_pt1 | contig 13565 bp, 11 predicted proteins | sample SouAtlMetagenome_2_FD_88686 | JGI IMG/M metagenome (GOLD analysis project Ga0115013, IMG submission 88686) | Marine eukaryotic phytoplankton communities from Atlantic Ocean - South Atlantic ANT15 Metagenome | ecosystem: Environmental > Aquatic > Marine > Oceanic | place: South Atlantic Ocean...
AGAAATCTATAGCGATTTGTTAACATCACGACTAGTGTTTTTTGTAGATTTGAAGAACTAATTAAACTATCAATATTTATGAAAAAACTGATTTTTAGTATGTGCCTCAGCTTTGTTACTGTTGCTACATTTGCTCAAACCCCTGTGGGCGGTACGGTTGTTGATGCTGAGCTAGATAGCCCCCTTCCAGGGGCAACAGTAGTTGTCCAAGGTTCTTCCTCTGGCGTGTCAACTGATTTTAACGGTAACTTTACAATTAATTCGGATAAGTCTGGCGTTTTGGTTGTTTCGTACGTTGGTTATCAGACACTAGAAGTTCCTTTTACAGCTGGTCAGAATCTTGGGGTGATTTCTTTACAGCCTAGTTCAGAGCTATTAGAAGGAGTAATGGTAATTGCTTCTGTAGCCATTGACAGAAAAACTCCTGTCGCTGTTTCTACAATAAAAGCAACTCAGATTGAAACAAAACTAGGTACTCAAGAATTTCCTGAAATTTTAAAATCTACACCAGGAGTTTATGCCACAAAATCAGGTGGTGGATTTGGAGACGGTAGGTTAAATTTAAGAGGATTTAATTCCGAAAATGTTGCTGTGATGATTAATGGAGTTCCAGTAAACGACATGGAAAATGGTCGGGTATATTGGAGTAATTGGGCTGGACTCTCTGATGTCACAAGCTCCATGCAAGTTCAACGTGGTTTGGGAGCTTCAAATCTTGCTGTTCCATCAATCGGGGGAACTGTTAATATCCTTTCGAAAACTATTGACGTTGAAAGTGGTGGAAGTTTTACTACATCCATTGGAAACGATGGCTACCTAAAATATGGTGGAACTGTTTCAACTGGCTTGATGGATAATGGTTTTGCAGCGACCGTTTCTGCTCATAAAATTAGCGGAGATGGATACATTGATGGTACACAATTTGATGGCTACAATTACTTTGTTAATTTTTCTAAAAAAATTAATGACAGCCATGTTTTGTCTTTTACCTCATTTGGTGCTCCTCAGCGCCATGGGCAAAGACAAAACAGAAGTTCTATCGAACGTTACCGCAATGCTGAAAGCGGAAACAAGTTTAACCCTGACTGGGGAATTAAAAATGGTTCTGTTGTCAATATTGAAGACAACTTCTATCATAAATCACAAACATCACTCAACCATTACTGGACTATCAATGACCAGTCTTCTCTATCAACTGCAGTTTATGCCTCATGGGGTACTGGAGGTGGTGGTGGAACTGCTGGGGACGACAGAGATTTATTCAATGTTCGTTTAGGTGGAGATGATCAGCCTGTAGATTTAGACAATATTGTAAATGTAAATAGAGAGAGAGGAGAACAAGGCCTTGGATCTATTGCATATTTACGTGCTTCAAGAAATGACCATGAGTGGTATGGTGTACTTTCTACATATAAATCTGCGCTTTCAGAAAACATCTCATTTTTAGCTGGTCTTGATGTTCGTTCTTATATCGGTAAACACTTTTCTGAAGTAACAGATCTCTTGGGTGGTTCATATGTATATGAAGACTCCGACGCAAACAACCCTAATCGAGCAATTAAAGTTGGTGACAAAAGAGATTACTGGAACGATGGTGAAGTTGGATGGCAAGGACTATTTACTCAAATTGAGTACAATAAAGATAATTTATCAACATTTGTTTCTGGCGCTATTTCAAACACATCCTATGCTAGAATTGATTACTTTAATTACACTGATGATGACCCACTACAAAAAACTGACAAATATAATTTTGGTGGATTCTCAGTTAAAGGTGGGGCGAATTTAAATCTTTCTGAGACACAAAATATTTTTGCTAATATTGGCTACTTTGAGAAAGCAGCAGGTTTTCGTGCTGTTTTTCAAAATTATGATAATGAGCATATAAACGAAAATGCTGAGAATCAAAAAATATTTAGTGCCGAGCTAGGTTATGGTTTTCGAAGCGATAAATTGTTTGCCAATGTAAATGTTTATAGAACAGAGTGGAATGATAGGACGAATACGAAAAACTTTACTTCTGATGGCATAGATTATTTTGTAAACCTTTTAGGGGTTAATGCCATTCACCAAGGGCTTGAAATGGATTTTGTTTATCGTCCAAACGCAAAAATCACTTTAAGTGGTATGGCGTCAATTGGAGATTGGGAGTGGGCTAACGATGTTTTAGATGTCCAAGTTTATGATGAAGATCAAAATGCTGTTGGTAGCCCAATAAATGTATTTATCGATGGGTTAAAAGTTGCTGATGCTGCACAAACGACAGCTGCAGTTGGATTGGATTATAAAATGACAGATGACACAAGTGTTTTAATTGACTATAACTACTTTGGGAACATATATGCCGATTTTGATCCAAACAACAGAACTGTAGATAATATTCCACAAGCTTGGATATTACCAAACTACTCAACCTTTGACGCAACGATTATTCACCGCTTTAAGTTAGGTTCTTTAGACACCACCTTAATTGCCAGAGTGAATAATGCGCTTAATACAGATTACATTGCAGATGCTCGTGATGGCAATGACCATAACGCCGAAACTGCTACTGTGTGGTATGGGTTTGGAAGAACATTCAGTTTGAGTACAAAAATTAGATTTTAAAATATAAAATTACACTGATGAAAAAATTAGTTTATTTATTAACTGCCTTTTTTGCAATTACGCTAACCAGTTGTGAAGATCCTATGGAAGACATTCACAATGAAATTGATGCTAAAACTACCGTAATTACAGGTGATGTTGCATTTACAATGAGTGATGACGACTATGATTTTTTAGAGTTAAATTATGGGAACTTTAACAATGTAGACGATGCAAAAAGTATGATTCCTGGCTTACTTTCTGACAAGTATCCTATTTGGGGTAAAAGTTCCAGTGCGCTGGTTACTTTTAATGTTTACTCTCCTCTTAGAACAGAAAGAAGTTTGGCTAGATATACCGTCACTACAGCTGATTATGATGCAAATCCTGAAACAGCTCAATACAATAACTTTGACGATATGGATCAGATTTATACCTTCTTAGATACCAAGTATGATGATCCGTCTGACCGTTTTTTAGTCTCTTTAACTTATAAGTTTTATGATGGCTCTGCAAAAACATTAAATAATGGGTTTTTGTATAATAATGATACGTGGAACTTTATCCAAGGTTTTACTGATGATGAGTATGAAGAAATGGGTGAGAGTTATCCAAACTTTTCTTCCGAAGATGAGGCTGAAGAAAAAATACCAACCTATCTTAAAGAAAAATATTTCTTTAAAAATAGAAGTGCTGGTGACATTGAAAGCGTTATGTATAAATTATATACAACCGATGTTGACGACCTTGATGATGACGAAAGTACTAGTGACAGAACCACTTACAGCTATATAATGTACTTTGCCTATGATGGAACCGACTGGAATCCCTATGCGAATGAAATTCAAGAATCTGTACAGTTTGGACACGATGGGGATGTTTGGGTTCCTGATAATACAATTAAATATCGTTTAACAAGTGATGATATTGCTTTAATTGAGACCTCATTTATTGATACATATCCAGGTCCAGCTGATAATGTTGGGTACTTTGGTAGTTTTGATCGAAGATCTGGAAGCTCCAATTACTGGAGTGACGAGATGTTAATTGAAGCATTTAATGTTGTTTTAGATAACTTGTCGCCTGGCGCAGAAAACGGTCAAAAATATATTTTAACCTATTTAATCTACAATGGTTCAACTGAAGACGAATCTATGAGTGTGATTAAAACAGATGGTATGTGGGTTAAAAACTAACATATTTTTAAGTATGTTTAATTCGAAAAAACCCCGTATGAAAGGCGGGGTTTTATTTTTTCTATGAAAAAATTAATCTCAATATTGATTGTACTTTTATTTACTAACTGCAGTAAAGAAAAAGTTGATCCGCCTTCTGATTCAAATGATGATGATGATAAAGTAGTAGTTGTACAAATATCTGCTTCTGATGACTATGTGAATACCTCTGAAGACACTGCTGTTAGCTCTGGAAATGTGATGAATAATGATACCTTTCCTGAGGGTACAAGAATTAGTTCATACGATGAAACCAGTCTCAATGGTGCTGAAATTATTGATAATCGGGATGGCTCATTTAAATATACACCCGAAAATAGTTTTACGGGAGAAGATTCCTTTAGTTATACGATTTGTGACACGGAAAAAGATGCAAACTGTTCCACCGCTAATGTTTATGTACTTGTTGAAGACGAGGGCAGCCCTACGGCTGTTGATGACAACATCAATGTTGTGTTTAATACGCCCCTAACCATAACTAATTTACTTGATAACGATACTGTTCTTGATGATGCCAAAATGTTTTCTGTCGATAGCTCTTCAAGTAGTGGCTCTGCTGTTCTTAATGATGACCTAAGTGTAACATATACCCCCAAGTCGGATTCGACACAAGACGACTCTTTTGTATATACGATTTGCGATGACGATTCTCCAACCTCTTCCTGTTCATCAGCAAATGTTTATTTAACGTTATTAGAGCCTGTTGAATTAAACGTCCCTGATGATTTATTGTATTATTATGGAGATGTCATTTTTTCAACAGATCCTAGTGCCAATCACATCGCTCTACAAAATATTACACAAGCAAACCACACAACCATTCTTACTTATTTTCAAAGACATGATTTTCTGTATGATGCTGATGAAGATCTTTCAAATAACAGAAATGTCATATTGATGTATAGTGGCGAAAGTAGATATTGGAAAGAATATAGCTCCCCTTCAAACGATTATTCTCCACAAACCTTTAATAGCGAGCATGTTTATCCACAATCTAAACTAAACGATGAAAACAGCCTTACAGACCTTCATAACCTGAGAGTCTGTGATGAAAATGTGAATATCCAAAAAAGTAATTTTAGGTTTGTCGACTCATCTGGAGATTATAAAAAAATAAATCAGGGCTGGTTTCCTGGAGATGAGTGGAAAGGAGATGTCGCAAGAATAATTTTTTACCTGAATATTCGATACGACGAAATTATTAATGACATGGGTACGATTGAATTATTTCAGAAATGGAACATTGAAGATCCTGTTTCAGATTTTGAAAGACAGCGCAACTCAGTGATTGTACAAGCTCAAGGCAATCGAAATCCATTTATAGATAACCCATACTTGGTTACTTTAGTTTGGGGTGGAGAAGATGCTCAAAATCTCTGGGAATAAGCTAGTCAGGTTTTTTAATCCCCTTAAGGTTTAACTGTAAACTCGTTTTGCCATTCCACTCATTTTTATCAACTACATAGGCAATGTCACAAGACGAAGATTGCACGATGTCTAAGTCCTCTCCCAACCCAAAACCAATGGAATCAATCGATTGGGCACCCGCCACAAACGAACACTTGAGATGGGTCTCATCAGAACCAACTTGCTTGGCATAACCACGATCTGCAACTCCTTTTGACAACAACACCGGTCGCATATTACCTGGGCCAAATGGCGCCATCTGATTGATAATTCGATAAAACTTGGGTGTGATTTCTGCAATGGGAATTTCCATATCAATCGACAAGGTGCGCTCTTGTTGTTCGGGCTGTATTCGATTTGATACCACATCTTCAAAACGCTGACAAAAACCATCATATTGTCCGGGGCGAATTGTCAATCCAGCTGCATATTTATGACCTCCAAACTGAATCATATGCTCTTGACATGCGGATAGGGCTGCATATAAATCAAAGCCCCGAACCGAACGTGCTGAGGCGGTGAGTACATCCCCAGAACGTGTAAAAACCACCGTGGGTTTATAATGCGTTTCGATTAGTCGTGATGCCACAATCCCAATCACTCCCTTGTGCCAATCTGGGTCATAAACAACAGTACTTGCCTTGTCGGTTTGTCCGCTCTCTTCGATTTGTGCCAAGGCCTGTTCGGTAATCTCTCTATCCAATGTTTTTCGATCCTCGTTAAACACCTCAATCTCTTCAGCGCGTTTGGTCGCTTCTTCTATGCTGTCGCTCAACAAGAGTTCCACAGCATAGGTACCGTGCTTCATACGTCCCGCGGCATTGATACGAGGCGCCACCCGAAAAACCAGATCAGTAACGGAAATCGCACGTTGTTTTCGTTTGCCTAATAAGGCCATCAACCCTGGGCGTGGAGACTGCTGATAGACTTGCATTCCAAAATGGGTAAGCACTCGATTCTCATCGAGGATGGGCACAATATCTGCCGCTGATGCTGTTGCAACCAAATCTAAATAGGGCTGTAATTCTTGCACTTCAATCCCCATTGTACTTGCATGGGCTTGGATGAGTTTAAACACCACGCCACAACCGCAAAGCCCATCAAACGGGTAGTTGCAATCGGGGCGTTTGGGGTCTAAAACCGCATGGGCAGCAGGCAACTGTTCCCCCGGCGTATGGTGGTCACAGATAATCACATCAATCCCCTTTTGGTTGGCATCCGCAATCAGGTCTACCGCCTTGATCCCACAATCTAAAGTGAATAACAACTTCGCCCCTTCCGTGACGGCCTTGTCGATGCCTTGCTGTGAAAGTCCATAGCCCTCCGCATAGCGATCTGGAATGTATGACATGACCTCCATCTGTTGGTGTTGTAAATAATGTACGAGCAATGACACTGCACTGGTGCCATCTACATCGTAATCACCAAAGACCATAACGGTTTCTTTTTTGTCAATGGCTTGTTGTAAACGAGCAACTGCCACGTCCATGTCTTTCATCAAAAACGGATCGTGCAGATGATGCCAGTCGGGACGAAAAAATTGCTTGGCTGCATCAAAATTGGAAATCCCCCTTTGCACCAAAAGTTGAGCGATAACCACAGGCACGGCCAGTGCCTTGGCGAGTGATTGCACCGTCTCTGGATTGGGGGTGGGTTGAACAAGCCAGCGCATCTCAGTCTTTCCCTTGAATGACAAGCACAAATTCGCCTTTGGGCGGATGAGCCGTAAAATGTGCTTCGAGTTCTTCCAATGTCCCTCGTACCGTTTCCTCAAATGCTTTCGTCAACTCTCTGGATATCGATGCGGGTCTGTCAGGTCCCATCACTTCTGCACACTGAGCTAAGGTTTTTACAATGCGGTGAGGAGACTCATATAATACAATGGTTTTGGTTTCTTTTTCGAGTTGAGAAAGTCTAGACTTTCGCCCTTTTTTGTGAGGTAAAAACCCCTCAAAAACAAAACGGTCTGTAGGAAATCCACTTTGTACCAATGCGGGGATAAAGGCAGTTGGCCCCGGTAGAGTGATCACCGGAAGACCCGCTTGTAAACACGCCCTGACCAATAAAAATCCTGGATCGGAAATCGCAGGGGTACCTGCATCCGAAATCAACGCCATGGACATCCCTTGATGGAGTTGATCGACCAAACCGTCTACCGTGCGATGCTCATTGTGCATATGATACGACTTGGTTGGAGTATCGATATCATAATGGTTGAGCAACTTGCGACTGACCCGGGTGTCCTCACACAAAATCAGCTCCACTTCCGACAAAACGGAAAGGGAGCGACGGGTGATATCGGCCAAATTGCCTATGGGCGTTGGAACGACATAAAGTGTGGATGGCTCAATTTGCAATCTCTTGTATTTAGTGGGCTTATATATGTTGAGTATTAAAGATAAGTCATTTCTTTGGCAAATAAACTCTCGCAAAACAGATTGTCATAATTTATCCCCAGCTTCATCATTTGGTGAGTTGATTTTAATACCTTTGTTAGGCGGGTAAATCCCAAAAACATTTCATATGTTTCTCGAAAATACGGTAAATCAAAAAGAGCAATTCGGTTGGATCGAAGTGATTTGTGGTTCCATGTTTTCTGGAAAAACAGAAGAGTTGATTCGACGACTCAAGCGCGCAAAGTTTGCCAAACAAAAAGTCGAAATCTTTAAGCCGACTGTTGACAATCGCTATGATGATGACAAAGTGGTTTCGCACGATGCCAATGAAATCCGCTCAACCCCCGTGCCTGCTGCGGCCAATATTCGCATTCTCGCCGATGACTGTGATGTGGTGGGGATTGATGAAGCGCAGTTTTTTGACGACGAAATCGTTTCGGTTTGCAATGACCTTGCCAACAAAGGGATTCGCGTGATTGTCGCTGGTTTGGATATGGACTACAAAGGCAACCCCTTTGGCCCCATGCCCAACTTGATGGCTACCGCAGAGTATGTCACGAAAGTACATGCCGTATGTACACATACCGGCAATCTCGCTCAGTACAGTTTCCGTAAATCCGATGACGACAATTTGGTTTTTCTGGGACAAACTGGCGAATATGAACCCTTGAGCCGAGCCGCCTATTATCACGCGATGGGTATGGACAAAACAACCCCCAAGAAAACCGGCAAGCGGAAAGACAACAAAAGAAAGAAAAGTGGCTGAAGGAACGCATTTTGAAATTCATCTGCCCGCCCTGAGACACAACTTCCAGCAGATTAAAAAACAATTACAAACCGACACCAAAATCTTGGTGGTGGTCAAAGCATTTGCCTATGGATCCGATGCCACAGCCATTGGACGTTTTTTGGAAAAAGAAGGGGCAGACTACCTCGGGGTTGCCTATGTACGGGAAGGGATTGCCTTGCGAAAAGATGGGATTCAAATTCCAATTTTGGTTCTTCACCCCCAAATTCATGAGCTGTCAAACTTGATTGCGCATCAACTCGAACCCTGTGTGTATTCTTGGCGAATTCTCCATGCCCTTGAAGCGGTTTTGACAGCGCAAAAAACAAAAGCATATCCCATTCACCTAAAGTTTAATACGGGACTACACCGATTGGGCTTTTCGGTTTATGAACGGCACACCCTCCAACAACATCTCAAATCGTCATCTGTTCATGTACAGGGTGTATTATCGCATCTGGCTGCAACTGAAGACCCCGCTGAAAAGACCTTTACGCAAGGTCAACTTGAACAATTCGATTTGCTCAAGCCCGTCTTTGGAAACAATCCAATCTATCATGTCCTCAACACCTCGGGCGTCTTTAACTACCCCGAAGCACATCACGATATGGTGCGCTGTGGGATTGGGTTGTATGGCTATGGCAATCAAAAGGAAGTCAGTGAACTCCTCCGTCCAGTGGGGGTATTGAAAACTGTAATTTCTCAAATCCACGAGGTCAAGCTGGGAGATGCTGTGGGCTATAACCGCGGTTTTGTCGCCGAAAAACCAACACGGTCTGCGACCCTCCCGATTGGTCATGCCGACGGGATTGGACGACTCTATGGCAAAGGAAAAGGAGCCGTTGTGATCCACGGACATAAAGCGTCAATCTTGGGCAATGTGTGTATGGATATGATTATGGTTGATGTCACAAACATCGACTGCCAAGAAGGAGACGAGGTCATTCTTTTTGGAGACACACAAGCCAGCGCAGAAGAGGTTGCCGAACACGCCCAAACGATTTCTTATGAGCTACTTACTGCCATTTCGCAACGCGTTCCTAGAGTGATTGTTTCTTAATTGTTATATTTATAACATCTTGTTATTTTTTTGAGTTTTCAAAATCTTTTCGCTAAGGGTGTTGGTTTTATCTTTATTTTTGCTCACCTAAATTCAAAGAAATGAAAGTTGCAGTTGTCGGCGCCACCGGAATGGTTGGTGAAATCATGCGAAGTGTTCTCGAAGAACGAAATTTTCCCATTACAGAATTCCTCCCTGTCGCTTCAACGCGTTCGGTTGGAAAAACGATTTCTTTTCAAGGAAACGACTATACCGTGATTGGGATTGAAGAAGCCGTTGAGCGTGCGCCAGACTTTGCGTTGTTTTCTGCTGGGGGGCAAACTTCCCTAGATTGGGCACCCAAATTTGCTACCGTCGGAACAACGGTCATTGACAATTCATCTGCTTGGCGGATGCATCCCGATCACAAACTCATTGTTCCCGAAATCAATGCAGATCAATTAACCCCCGATGACAAAATTATTGCCAATCCAAATTGCTCTACGATTCAAATGGTGATGGCACTTGCGCCCCTTCACAAACGATATGGAATCGAGCGTGTTGTCGTTTCAACCTATCAATCGATCACGGGAACGGGAGTTAAAGCCGTACAACAACTGAAAGACGAATACAACGGAACGGATGGTGAAAAGGCCTATCCGCATCCGATTCATCGAAACGCCTTGCCGCACTGTGATGTATTTATGGACAATGGCTATACCAAAGAGGAAATGAAATTGGTCAATGAAACCCATAAAATTTTGGATCCCAATATCAAAGTCACAGCTACGGCAGTTCGTATCCCTGTGGTCGGGGGACATAGCGAGTCCGTCAATCTCACCCTTTCCCAAGAGGCCGATTTGGATGAGGTTCGTGAACTGCTCAACAATACCCCCGGCGTGGTAGTTGTTGATGATTTGGAAAACAACAGCTATCCCATGCCCCTCGATGCCGAAGGCAAAGACGAAGTCTTTGTGGGGCGTATTCGCAAAGATGAATCGCAACAGAATGGCTTAAACCTATGGATTGTTGCCGATAACCTCCGCAAAGGGGCTGCAACCAATACGGTTCAAATCGCTGAATTTCTGATTCGTTAATCCGAAAAACCAATCATAAAAAAAGCCCGCTATTGCGGGCTTTTTTATTGGCTGTAATTGTCGATTACAAAGGTTTCATTTCAAAGTCTTCCATAAACTTTGTGGTGTAATTCCCCGCAACGTAATCGGGATGGTCCATCAACTGACGATGAAACGGAATGGTCGTTTTGATCCCTTCAATCACAAATTCATCAAGGGCACGTTTCATTTTATTGATGGCCTCTTGTCGTGTTTGTGCAGTGGTAATCAGCTTGGCAATCATGGAGTCGTAGTGAGGGGGAATCACATAGCCCCCATAGACGTGGGTGTCCAAACGAACCCCATGTCCGCCAGGCGTGTGCAAGGTTTTAATCACTCCTGGAGACGGGCGAAAATCATTATATGGATCCTCGGCATTGATACGACATTCGATAGAGTGGAGTTTGGGATAATAGTCTTTTCCGCTTAATCGATGACCAGCAGCCACTTTGATTTGCTCAGAAATCAAGTCATAGTCAATCACTTGTTCGGTGATCGGGTGTTCAACCTGAATCCGCGTGTTCATTTCCATAAAATAGAAATTGCGGTGTTTGTCCACCAAAAACTCAACTGTTCCTGCCCCTTCATATTTGATATATTCGGCGGCTTTTACAGCGGCTTTCCCCATTTTTTCCCTCAATTTATCCGTCATAAACGGTGAAGGAGTTTCTTCGGTCAATTTTTGGTGACGACGCTGGACAGAGCAATCTCTTTCTGAGAGGTGACAGGCCTTTCCAAATGAGTCGCCAACCACTTGAATTTCGATGTGTCGTGGCTCTTCAATTAGTTTTTCCATGTACATCCCATCGTTTCCAAAAGATGCTTTGGCTTCTTGTCTTGCGCTATCCCATGCTTTTTGAAGATCGTCTTCTGGCCAAACTGCGCGCATTCCTTTTCCACCGCCACCAGCTGTGGCTTTCAGCATGACGGGATATCCTACTTTTTTGGCGAGTTTTTTACAATGTGTAAAGTCTTTAATCAGTCCTTCTGAACCGGGAATCGTTGGCACACCCGCGGCTTTCATCGTTGCCTTGGCTGTAGCCTTGTCGCCCATTTTGCTGATCATATCGGCTGATGCACCGATAAATTTAATCTTGTGTTCGTCACAGATTTTGGAGAATTTGGCGTTTTCAGACAAAAACCCATAACCTGGGTGAATGGCATCGGCATTTGTGATTTCGGCTGCTGCAATGATGTTTGGAATTTTGAGATAGGATTCCGCACTTGGTGCAGGACCGATACAAACGGCTTCGTCTGCAAACTTGACGTGTAAGCTTTCCTCGTCCGCTTTTGAGTACACGGCAACGGTTCCGATACCCATTTCGCGACAGGTTCGAATCACACGTAAGGCAATTTCGCCACGATTGGCGACTAGTATTTTGTTAAACATCTTCACTTGGTTTGGTGATTATGAAGGGTCAATGACAAACAGTGGCTGATCAAACTCAACTGGTGAGGAATCGTCCACAAGAATCTTGACAATGGTACCTGACACTTCCGACTCAATTTCGTTAAAAAGCTTCATGGCTTCTACCACACAAAGGACTTGACCTTCGCTGATTTGATCGCCTACTTCTGCAAAATTTGGTTTGTCGGGAGATGGTTTACGATAAAACGTACCAATAATCGGCGATTTGATCGTAATCTGATTGTCGTTTTCTGTCGCAACAGCTGCTGGTGCTGGTTCTACGGGTGTCGTTGGTGTTGCCACAGGCGCTGGTGCAGGAGCTGCTTCAATCGCTGCGGGCGTAGTAACCACCTGCTGAACCACATCACCACCTGTTTTGATGGTAACTTTGGTCTCGCCCATTTCGACATGAACTTCGTTGACACCTGACTTGGCGACAAATTTGATTAGATTTTGGATTTCTTTAAGTTCCATATATTGTTTGTGTTATTGTTTTAAGAGTTATAAGCCCATTTAAGCCATGCTGCACCCCACGTAAATCCACCGCCAAAAGCAGCAAACATCAAGTTGTCTCCTTTTTGAAAGCGGTGTTCAAAATCTGATAAAATCAGCGGTAGGGTTGCGGCAGTCGTATTGCCGTAAGATGAAATATTTGAGAGCACTTTTTCGGGGTCAACACCCGTGCGCTGTGCGGTCGCATCTATGATTCTTTTATTGGCTTGATGCGGCACAAAAAAATCAATATCGTCTGCTGCTAATTCATTTCGTTCCATCACCTTGGTCGCTGCATCTGCCATATTTGAAACGGCAAATTTAAATACCGTTTTCCCGTCTTGACGCAGAAAATGCTGACCGTTCGATACAGTTTCTGCCGATGCTGGTAGCATCGAACCCCCTGCTTTGATATAGAGATGCTCACGGCCGCTGCCGTCGGAACGAAAATACTCATCTTGAAAGCCAAGGCCTTCTTCATTTGGCTCGAACAAAACAGCACCTGCACCATCTCCAAAAATGATACAAGTGGTGCGGTCGCTATAGTCGATAATCGAAGACATTTTATCGGCTCCGATGAGCAACACGCGCTGATAGCGCCCCGAACTGACATAGGCAGCTGCAGTGGACAACCCATAAAGAAAGCCCGAGCAAGCCGCTTGCAAGTCATAGCCAAAGGCATTGGTCGCCCCAATTTCTGACGCCACATGGGCGGCAGTAGCTGCAATCAACATATCTGGCGTTGCGGTGCTGACAAGAACAAGGTCGATAGTTTTTGGATCGATTGACGAACGCTCGATAAGATTTTTCGCCGCCTGAATTGCCATAAACGAAGTGGGTTTGTCTTTTAACATTCTCCGTTCTGAAATCCCGGTTCGGGTGCTGATCCAGTCGTCAGAAGTGTCCACCATTTGCTCCAAATCTGCATTGGAAAGCACTTCATCGGGAACATAAGCTCCCACGGCTGTAATCGCTGCGGTTCGTCCTATACTCATATGCGCTGTTTTTTTTAAAAATGACGCAAATTGGGGCGAAAATTACTAAAAAATGACCGTTTTTAGCCAAAAAAACCGATTTTTTTGGGTTTTTTGAAAAATAAA
>Ga0115013_10001478_pt1 | contig 13563 bp, 13 predicted proteins | sample SouAtlMetagenome_2_FD_88686 | JGI IMG/M metagenome (GOLD analysis project Ga0115013, IMG submission 88686) | Marine eukaryotic phytoplankton communities from Atlantic Ocean - South Atlantic ANT15 Metagenome | ecosystem: Environmental > Aquatic > Marine > Oceanic | place: South Atlantic Ocean...
AACACCAATCCCTACGGGAGTTTTGTCAATGACCCCTCTGAAAATTGGGCGGGGATCACGCGTGCTTTAAGCAGCACCAACTTTGATCAGTCCAATGTGGAGTATATCGAGTTTTGGTTGCTCGATACATTTTCTGAAAATGACGAGTTAACCGAGGAAAGTCTTGGGGATTTGATATTTGATTTGGGAAGTATTTCGGAAGACGTTTTGCGAGATGGCCGCAAGCAGTATGAAAATGGATTACCCGGAACGGATGGTTTGGCATTGACCTACGAAACGGGATGGGCGCGAACCCCTGCAACCCAGTCTTTGGTGTATGCTTTTGATGCAAACGCAGAAAACCGCAACTTGCAAGATGTTGGCTATGATGGGCTGTCTGATCAAGAGGAAGGTGCGATCTATTCCACTGCCTTTACTGCCGAAAGCAGTGATCCGGCAGGGGATAACTACCAATACTTTTTACAAGCCAATGGGTCGATTCTCAATCGATACAAGCGCTACAACGGCACAGACGGAAACTCGATCCTTGAAGTGACTGACAACAATCGTGGATCTTATACGGTACCCGATGCGGAAGACCTCAACAAAGATAACACCATGAATACCATCGACAGCTATTTTGAATATCGTATCCCGATTCAAAAAAATATGCAAGTGGGATCACACCCCTTTATTGCCGATGTACGGGTCAATAACAATGTGGAACTTGCTAATGGCGATCGAACGACTTCACGTTGGCTGCAATTCAAAATTCCTGTTGTACCAGAATACTATGACAACCCCAGTTTACGCCCCTATTTTGAAGCAGTTAATAATATGTCAGATTTACGTTCCGTACGCTTTATGAGAATGTGGCTTAAGGGCTTTACCGATCCAGTTTTCCTTCGATTTGGAACATTGGATTTGGTTCGTGGCGATTGGCGGCGATATACCCAACCGCTTAACACGGCGCAAATCAGTAGCGCAAATACCAGTGTTGACGTGAGTACCGTGAACATCTTAGAAAACGAAAATCGCATTCCGATTAACTATAAACTCCCACCTGGTGTGGTTCGCGAACAACTCAATAATTTTAATACAGTGATTCGTCAAAATGAGCAGTCCTTATCCTTACGAGTCCAAGACCTCGAACCAAAAGACCTGAAAGGGGTCTATAAAAATATCGATGTCGATATGCGCCAATACAAACGAGTCAAGATGTTTGTCCATGCGGAATCGATCCCAAATCGAACACCCTTACCAGGCGAGGGCTCCCAAGAAAATTTTGACAAGCGCATGGTTGCCTTTATGCGGATTGGTACCGATATGACGGAAAATTATTATCAAATCGAGGTACCCCTAAAGCCAACACCTTATACCGAAGGAGTCTCCAATAACATCAGTGCGGACGATGTGTGGCAAACAGAAAGCAACTCCATTGATATCCCATTGTCACTCCTCACAGGAGCCAAGGCAAAAGCCATACAAAACCAGAGTTTGGTCGGGGCAACTTATTTCGATGAAGAACTCAACCCCATTGATGAGTTTAGCCCGATAAGTAGTTTACCCGGAAATAAGAAATACAAAATTGCAGTTCGTGGTAACCCGACTTTGGGTCAAGTGAGAACCCTAATGGTTGGGGTGAAAAACCCTTCCGAATCACCAGGGGATTACCTCCATGGAGAGGTTTGGTTTAATGAACTGCGTTTGGCAGAGATTGACAACCAAGGAGGGTGGGCCTCCGTGGCTGAACTCGACGCAAATCTTGCAGATTTTGCGACAATCAATCTCAATGGGAATATCTCAACAGTTGGCTTTGGCAATATCGACCAAAGTCCAAACCTGCGCAACCAAGACGATACCCGTGGCTATGGCATCAATACCAATGTGAATGTGGGACAACTGCTACCCAAAAAATGGGGAGTTCAGTTGCCGTTGAGTTACAGCTTTGCAGAAGAATTTATCACCCCCAAATACGATCCGTTTTATCAAGATTTAAAACTTCAAGACCGTCTCGATAATTCCCCAGACCAAGCGACCACAGATGCAATTCGAAATCAAGCGGTGAGCCAGTCCCAACAGAAAAGCATAAACCTAGTTGGGGTGCGTAAACAACGTGGCCCCGATCAACGCAAAGACTTTTTTGATATTGAGAACTTTGATCTGTCCTATGCCTACAACGAGGAAAAGCGAAGTGACTACGAAATTGAGGACTACAGCTTTAAAAACTTGCGGATGGGTGCTGGTTATCAATATGGATTTGAACCATTGTCGATCGAGCCCTTTTCAAAGCTCTCATTTATCAATACCAAAAGCTATTTACAGTGGCTGAGCGCGATCAACATTAATCCGATTCCTGCGAGCTTCTCGCTCTCCACCAATATCAATCGAACATTTAACAGTCAGCAGTTTCGAGAGGTGTTTTTGGAGGGATTAGATGCTGGGCAACAACTCGCACTGCCCAAATTGCAACAGCGAAATTATATGTTCGATTGGATGTTTACACTCAACCACAATTTGACCAAATCTCTACGATTCGATTTTACCGCATCGAGTAAGAATATTATTCGGAACTATTACTTTGATAATTCATCAGACATAAAAAAGGTAAACCAAGAACTCGATATTTGGGATGGACTTTGGGATGTTGGAGACCCAAACCAGTTTAGTCAGCGACTCGGACTGACGTATAACCTTCCTTTTCGACTTCTTCCATTGGTGAATTTTATAGATGGTACATACAGCTATTCGGGAGATTTTAATTGGCAACGAGGATCGGAGTCTCTCAGTGAAGTAGAAGATGAGTTTGGCAATGTACTCGGGGTTGTGAATACCATACAAAACGCTAACACACACAACCTGAATACCACATTTAATTTTCAAAAAATTTACCGTGCGCTTAAGCTCGAAAAAAACACACGATCCCGAGACCGAAAATCCATACAAACCCAACTCACAAATTCGCTGATTGGTCTTGCCACTGCCCTTAAACGTGTGCAATTGACATACAGTGAAAACAATGGAACAGTATTGCCCGGCTATACCCAAAATGTCGGGTTTTTGGGTACTTCTAATCCGGGTTTATCCTTTGCATTGGGTAGCCAAAGCGATATCCGTTATGAAGCTGCAAAGCGAGGGTGGCTAACCGAGTTTCCGAGTTATAACGGACAGTTTACACAAGTACACAACACAGACTTGACCTATTCTGCGGAAGTCAGTTTTCTGGAGGGCTTACAGCTCGATATCAGCGGAAATCGCAGTCTGTCTGAGAATCGTGGTGAGAACTATATCGTTACGGATTCGAGTTACAACGCCCTCAATCCGAATACCTTTGGCAACTTTGAAATCTCAACCATTTTGATCAACACGGCATTTGGTTCAGGTACAGTTGACGATCAATCCTTTGAAAACTTAAAAGCTAATCGGCTGATTATCGCAGAGCGGTTGGCGAATGAGCGAGGTCTTGACCCAGCCAACGTCGATGCTGATGGGTTTCCAGTGGGCTATGGAAAAATCAATCAAGCGGTATTGATCCCTGCTTTTTTGGCGGCATACTCTGGTCAAAGCCCAGAAACCGTTCCCTTGACTGCCACTCGTAAAACCCCACTTCCCAATTGGGCGCTGCAGTACACAGGACTGATGAAAACCAAACTCTTTAAAAAATATTTTCAGCGGTTTTCCATCGCTCATGGCTATCGAGCAAGCCATACCTTGAACAACTATCAAACCAACCTAAATTATGACCAAACATTACCCGGTCAGCTCGATCAAGGTGGTAATTTCCTCAATGAGACTTTGTATACAAACATCAATTTGGTTGAGCAATTTAATCCATTGATCAAGGTTGACTTTGAACTCAAAAACAGCTTCCAGTTCAGTACTGAAATCAAAAAAGACCGTGCTTTGGCATTGAGCTTGGATAATAATTTACTTACCGAAACCAGTGGAAAAGAACTTACGCTAGGGGTAGGATACCGTATTAAGTCTGTTCCCTTCCGCACCAACTTTGGTGGCAAACGTACAACCCTAAAAGGAGACATCAATATCAAAGGAGACCTATCGGTTCGCGACAACATTACGATCGTGCGCAACCTCGACTTGCTCAACAATCAAGTTACAGCAGGGCAGCGGTTGTGGTCACTCAAACTTTCTGCTGATTACGCCTTATCACGGAATCTGACGGCCTTATTTTTCTATGATCATACCTTTTCAAAATTTGCAATCTCAACGGCTTTTCCACAAACCAATATTCGTTCGGGTGTGACCTTGCGGTATAACTTTGGTAATTAATCACAAAATCCGTTCTTTTACAACACATAATTTTTTAGCATGAATATTCTAGAAAACCTCAAATACACCAAAGATCACGAATGGGTTCTTATCGAAAATAATATTGCCACTGTCGGGATTACCGATTTTGCACAGGGCGAATTGGGTGATATCGTTTATGTGGAGGTTGATACACTCGACGAAACGGTAGAATGTGAAGCGGTTTTTGGTACGGTTGAAGCTGTGAAAACAGTATCGGATTTGTTCGCACCCTTGACGGGAAAAATTACTGCCTTTAACGACGAACTTACCGGCACGCCCGAACTTGTCAATACAGATCCTTATGGACAGGGTTGGATGGTGAAGATCGAAATCGAAAACACAGATGAAATCGAAAACCTATTGAGTCATGAGGCCTATTCTGCGCTTATTCAAAGTTAGAATTGCAAGAGGAATAACCTTTATTCTGATCACAATTGCGATTGTGGGGAGTCTAATGCCACCCCAACAAATTGAGAAACTTACGTTTTCGCTTTCAGATAAGCTCATTCATGGGCTGTATTACGCGACTTTGACTTTTTTTTGGCTCCTCAGCACCAAAACACATACGACCCAAAAACATATCCAAGCTGGTCTGTCCGTTTTCTTTCTGGGGTTGGCACTGGAAATCATGCAAGATGTTCTTCCTGTTCAAAGAGAAATGGATTTTTTAGACGTATTTGCCAACACGGTTGGAATCTCGATTGCCATCGGAACGGCACGCTTTTTGGGCATTCGTTAATTAGATTACGTTGAATGGCATAAAATCGTTATTTTAGCTAACTCCATAAGAATCAATTATGAAACCGAAAAAGAACCCAAAAGCGGATTTAAACAAAAACAGCAACCTCTATTTTGTAATTGGACTCTGTGTGATTTTGTTTGTGTCATGGCGATCGATTGAGTGGAAAACCTATGAAGCATCGGACTTATTACTACAAAAACTCAATGTAGATGACGACGATGATGAAGAAGTTCCACTGACAGAACAAATCAAAACTCCACCACCTCCACCACCTCCACCAGCTCCTGAAATCATTGAGATTGTTGAAGACGAAGAAGAAGTGGAAGAGACGATTATAGAGTCAACAGAAACCACACAAGAAGAAATTATCGAAGAAGTCGAAGTTTTGGATGACTTTGATGTCGATGTGCCATTTGCGATCATTGAAGATGTACCAATTTTTCCTGGATGCGAGCGCGTTTCAAAAGACAAACGCAGAAATTGCTTCCAAGAGAAAATTCAACGTCACATCAGCAGAAACTTCCGCTATCCCGAGATTGCGCAAGAAATGGGGATTCAGGGTAGAGTCTATGTGCAATTTGTGATTGCCAAAAATGGTGATATCGTCGGAATTCGAACGCGAGGCCCTGATAAAAACCTCGAAAAAGAAGCGCAAAGGATTATTGGAAAATTACCCAAAATGATCCCAGGCAAACAAAGAGGCCGCCCCGTTCGAGTACCCTTTAGTATTCCAATCACCTTCCGTTTACAGTAACATATAAACCCGGTTTTTACCGGGTTTTTTTTATGCAGAATCATTGCCTAACGTACTAAGGTGCAGTATCTTTGTTGCCGAATTGCATAATGATTAAGACAACGACCTCACATTCAGGATTTCTAAGCTTAGCATTGGTCTTTGCTCAACATTTTGCGCAGCTGACAAAAGCACGTCTTAGCTTTAGCGTTGTCTTTTCGAGTATCGCTGGCTATATTTTGGGTTGTGAAGTGATCGACCCAAACGAATTGAGTTTACTTCTGTTTGGCGGCTTAGCGATAGCAGGAGCTTCGAATGCGTTTAATCAGATTATTGAACGTGATATTGATGCCCAAATGCATCGCACCAAAAACCGACCTCTACCATCGGGTAACATGAGCCCAACAACGGCTTTTTGGATTGCTGTTGCTCTCTCTATTTCAGGCTTGTCGGCTCTATATTCAATCAATCCCAAAACCGCGATGTTTGCTGCTATTTCCATGTTTCTCTACACTAGCGTTTATACGCCTTTGAAAACAAAAACACCACTAGCTGTTTTTGTAGGGTCCTTTCCAGGAGCAATTCCTTTTATGCTTGGTTGGGTCGCTGCTACTGGTTCTTTTGGACTGGAGGCAGGAACCCTGTTTATGATTCAATTTTTTTGGCAATTCCCTCACTTTTGGGCGATTGGTTGGTTGATGTTTGAAGACTACAATCGCGTGGGAATCAATATGCTACCCAGCGGGAGGCGAGATCGAAAAACGGCTTTACAAGCCGTCCTTTACAGTGTTTGGACACTCGTAATTTCCGTGTTCCCAGTGTTGGGGATTACGGGCTCATTACAAATTTCACTTGTCGCAGCGATTTTGGTTGCATTGTCTGGATTAGGACTTATTATTTCTGCCATGCGCCTGTATCAAAAACTCGACCATCAATCGGCAAGACAACTGATGATTGTCAGTGTGATTTACATCTCATGGATTCAGATTATTTATGTAATTGATAAATTGATATAATGGAACAATCCAAAAATATTCGCGCAAAAAAAATGATGCTTTGGTTTTCAATGATCAGTATCTCGATGACCTTTGCAGGACTCACCAGTGCTTATGTGGTTAGCAAGTCAAGGCCAGACTGGTTGGAGGACTTTAGTCTCCCCCTGTCTTTGTATTTGAGTACGCTTGTGATTCTGTTGAGCAGTGTGACTTTCTGGCAAGCCAATAAAAAGTTGACGGCACAACCCAAAGCAACAGCGAGCTTGTTATGGGTGACCTTAGCCCTTGCGTTGGCTTTTGTATTCTTGCAATTCCAAGGCTTTTCGAGTCTGGTCGATATGGGGTATTATTTCACTGGTGCGCAAAGCAATGTCACGACTTCGTTTTTATATGTCTTGGTGCTGGTTCACCTCGCGCATTTGGTCGCAGGTCTTGTCGTCGTATTGGTGGTAATTGCCAATCATCGTCGTGGGAAATATGCGATAAATCCTCTTGGATTTTCCCTCGCACATACCTTCTGGCATTTTTTAGGGTTTTTGTGGGTGTATTTGTTTCTCTTTCTATATTTTTTACGATAAATCACTTATTTTTGTACAACCAAAACAGTAATGCATTCTTATGGACGCAACGTTGACAAACCAATCAGAAAATGAAAACATTTGGGGAGGCGGGAACAAACCGCTAAATGCGAGCTACGGGAAAATGATGATGTGGTTTTTCATCGTTTCCGATGCCCTTACCTTTTCGGGCTTTCTCGCTGCCTATGGCTTCTCTCGTTTTAAGTATATCGAATCCTGGCCGATTGCAGATGAGGTGTTCAATCACTTTCCTTTTTTACATGGCGTAGATGCACCTATGTATTACGTGGCCTTGATGACATTTATTTTGATTTTTTCATCGGTAACGATGGTACTCGCGGTTGATGCAGGTCACCATATGAAGAAAAATAAAGTTGCGTTTTATATGCTCCTTACCATTGTTGGGGGTGCTATCTTTTTGGGCTCACAAGCATGGGAGTGGAAAAATTTTATCAACGGGCAGTACGGTGCTGTCGAAACTCGTGGTGGGCAGATTTTACAGTTTGTAAATGCGGAAACGGGCAAGCGTGTCAACTTGAACTCATTTGCGGCATCAATCCCAACAGATCGATCCCAACATGAGGCCAAAAACGGCGTATGGTATGTCACAGAATCCACATTGCCGACTTATTCCGTAGAGGAAATTACAGCCGGGTTTTTGGCCAATGAAAACTTGCTGATTAAAACCCAACAAAATGATGCCAAGGGACATAAAATCGTATTGGATCGAGAGGGTTCGATCAACAAAATCACCCAAGCCGTACATGTGGTTGAAGGAGCTAACCTCGTTCGAAACGAATATGGAAGTCCGCTCTTTGCGAACTTCTTCTTCTTTATTACTGGCTTTCACGGCTTTCACGTTTTTACAGGGGTGCTGATCAATCTCATCATTTTCTTCAACGTTGTGATTGGAACCTATGAAAAACGTGGACACTACGAAATGGTGGAAAAGGTCGGATTGTACTGGCACTTTGTTGACCTCGTTTGGGTCTTTGTATTCACATTCTTTTATTTGGTATAATCATGGCAGTAGAACACAAGCTATCAATTTTTCGCGGTCGTTTAACCTTTAAGTCGGTTACCCAAAAAATATGGGGCGTTTTGATTTTTTTATCGATCTTAACCGTTATCGAAGTTGTACTTGGGATTTTTAAGCCACAAGTCCTGATGAATACGTTTTTGGGAATGAAACTTCTCAACTGGATTTTCATCATTCTCACAATCATCAAAGCATACTATATCGCATGGGATTTTATGCACTTGCGCGACGAGCGAAGAAGCTTTACAAGCTCGATTGTTTTGCCGTTGCTCATACTGATTCCTTACCTTATTTTTATTCTTCTTCTTGAAGCCGATTACATCTATAATGTGATGTCTGATGGTTTTGTGTCTTGGGATTTCTAATCTTCACCACGTGAAAAAGTACATCGTACTTACCGTGCTATTTGTACTCCCTCTAGTGGTGTATCTTTTCTTTGCCTCTGGCATTAATCATTTTGCAAAACTTCCTGTGGTTACCAATACGGTTGTCGATATCGCAGCGTTTTCAGGCGAGAAATTCAAAGACAACATTACCATTGTTGGATTTTTGGGATTGGATGTGTCTCAACAAAAAGGGAATGCCCTTAACCTAAACCAAAAAATTTATAAGCGATTTCAAGAATTTGAAGACTTTCAGTTTTTGATGGTTCAGCCAAAAGGAACAGAAGGGAGTTGCCAACAGTTGGTAGAGGAGTTGTCCCGAAGTACGCAAGTAGATACCACTGGATGGAAGTTTGTCTTCTTGGATCCTGTTCAGATCCAACTGATCTTCGATCGGCTCAACACCCCTTTGGTGTTGGACGAAACGCACGCATCGCCCTATGTGTTTATCATTGATAAAGATGGTGCTCTTAGGGGTCGTGATGATAACGACAATGTTGGGTATGACGCACGCTCTGTTGCTGATGTTCACAACAATATGGTCGATGATGTGAAAGTCATTTTGGCGGAATATCGTTTAGCCCTAAAGAAATACAACGCGGATCGAAAAATATAAGCCGTGAGAAAAAACGCATACATTGGGATATCTTTTATTCTTTTGGTTTTTGGGATTTTGTTTGTACCCAAAATCGTCAATCGCATTCAACAGCAAGATTGGGTGTCTGCCAATCGATTGAGTATTTCTCAAGAAGAATTGGTCTATATCAACTTGAACGGGGACAATAAAAAAGTACCTGACTTTGTGCTGACAAATCAAGATAGTCTACTCATTTCCAACGAAGATTATTTTGGAAAAGTTTATCTCGTTGAATTCTTTTTCACAAGCTGCCCAACGATTTGTCCACGAATGAATGTCAATATGAAAAAAATTGAGGCGGTTTTTGGTCATCGAGATGATTTTGGAATTGCCTCCATAACAATTGATCCCAAAACAGACACCCCTACACAGCTCAAAACCTATGCTGAGACCTATGAAGTGTTTAGTCCAAACTGGCACTTTCTAACTGGTGAACAAGGTTACATCTATGACCTTGCAAATCGTGGGTTTAACATTTTTGCAGGCATCAATCCTGATGTGGCGGGGGGCTTTGAACACCAAGGATACTTTGCTTTGGTCGATCAAGAAGGATTTATCCGATCGCGCACCGATAGTGCTGGTAATCCAATTGTTTACTATCTTGGTATAGATGAAGAGGGTGTTGACCAACAAGGTACAGACATGCTGTTGGAAGATATCCCAAAATTGCTAGAAAATGAATAAGAAAAAACTGTATAATCGACTCATCACGGTGACCTCAATCGCCATCCCTGTTGTGGTTGCCATTTTGTTTCGTGTCCGAATCCCAAATGTAGAACCGCTCGACCAACTTCCACCAATCTATGCTGGAATCAATGCCTTGACAGCGATCTTTTTATTGATTGCATTGATGGCAATCAAACAAGGGAAGCAAAAGCTGCACGAACGCTTAATGAAGGTCAATATTTTGTTTTCCCTCGCTTTTTTGGTGATGTATATCGCTTATCATATGACCTCCGATCCAACCCCTTATGGGATTGTTGATGGGGTATTTGTGGCTAGTCAGACCTCCAAAATCATTTATTTTACAATTTTGATATCACATATCATTTTGTCAATTGTACTCATTCCCTTGGTGTTAGTGGCGTATTCAAAGACGGTATTGGTAGATTTTGTGGCTCATAAAAAAATCGCACGGATTGCCTTCCCCATTTGGCTGTATGTAACCATTACAGGTGTCGTTGTTTACCTCATGATTTCCCCTTATTACACATGAAATTTCTGAGAAATTTACTGGGATGTAGTATGTTGTTTGGAAGCGAGCTTGTTTCTGCGCAATGTTCGATGTGTAGAGCGGTGTTGGAATCAGGAGCAGACGCAAAAATGGCCGAACAACTCAACGATGGAATCGTTTATTTGATGATGATGCCCTACTTGCTTGTCGGAACGATCGGATTTATTGTTTATCGTAAGTTTTACAAAAAACAATAAATTTATTGAGCTAGTTATGCCAAACTAGAAATTTTAATTGTAAGGAAATTAATCGCTGTTTCATATTTAACAATTAAATCTTATAAGCGTAAAAAACTACTAATTTGTTATAAATATTGCCTTTTAATGCTTTATCTTTGTAAAGACCAAATTCTATAAAACCAAACTACTTATGATTCACCTCACCGATATTTACAAGTCTTATAATCTCAATACGAACCCATTACACGTATTAAAGGGGATCAACTTGTCGGTTGCAGAAGGTGAGTTGGTTGCGATTATGGGTGCATCAGGGTCTGGAAAATCAACAATGCTCAATATTTTAGGAATGCTGGATGAGTCAGATTCGGGTACCTATACCCTCGACAGTACCCCAATTGTAAAATTAAACGAAACCAAAGCAGCGCAGTATCGCAATAAGTTTTTGGGCTTTGTATTTCAGTCATTCAATCTGATCTCTTATAAAACTGCGCTCGAAAACGTTTCACTCCCCCTGTATTATCAGGGTTTACCGAGAAAAGAACGCCAAAAAAAGGCAAAAGAGCAGCTGACCAAAGTCGGCTTGGGGGAACGGACTCACCATGTGCCAAGTGAGCTCTCGGGAGGAGAAAAACAAAGGGTGGCAATTGCTCGTGCGCTCGTCACGAATCCAATGGTGCTTCTTGCCGATGAGCCAACAGGAGCCCTCGATACCAAAACATCATATGAGTTGATGGCATTACTACAAGAAATCAATGACAAAGGCAAAACGATTGTTGTCATTACACACGAGTCAGATATTGCGAATATGTGTAAACGGATCGTGTATTTACGAGATGGCGTGATTGTTGAGGACAAGAAAATCAAACAGAAAAAAGCGAAAGATTATGTGGAATAGAGATCGCTGGCTAGAGGTTTTCGAAACCCTTCGTAAAAACAAATTAAGAGCAGTTCTTTCTGGGTTTACGATTGCATTGGGGATCTTCATTTTTGTCACACTTTACGGTTTTGGGAATGGACTGAAAAATGCATTTCAAGAATTTTTTCTTGACGATGCGACCAATACCCTTTGGATTTACCCTGCCCAAACCACCAAACCCTACAAAGGGTTTAAATCACGACGCAATATCGAATTTAAAAACGATGATCTGAAAGACTTAGAGACGGATTTCAGTTTGTTTCTTGAAGGGATTACACCGCGAATCTCTAGAGGTTCGCAAGTCAGTTATCTTACAGAGAGCAATTCTTACACGGTACGTGCTGTCGGTCCTGTGCATCAAGCGATTGAAAAATCTTTGGTCTATGCGGGGCGTTATATCAACAAAATCGATGTTGAGCAATACAGTAAGCACGCTGTAATTGGCCGCCTTGTGGCAAAAGATTTATTTAAAACCGAAGACCCACTCGGTAAGTTTGTCGTTATCAATGACATTGCCTTCAAAGTCGTTGGTCTATTTTATGACGAAGGTGGAGATAACGAGGAAAGGATGGTCTATATTCCATACACGACCCAACAGAGATTGTTAGGCGGAACGGATCGAGTCGATCAGATCGTATTGACGTTTCGTCCTGAAATCGGATATCAAGGGGCATTACAACTCGAGGCGAATGTCAAAAGGTTTTTAAAACGGAAACACCATATCGATCCAAATGACCCAGCTGGGATTTATGTTCGAAATGTAGCAAGCGACCTCAAGCAGAACCAGGATTTTGCCAGCGTATTGCAGTATATCGTAACCTTTGTCGGGATGGGAACGCTAATTGCAGGCATCATTGGCATCAGCAATATCATGGTCTATGTTGTTCGGGAACGCACCAAAGAATTGGGGATACGCAAAGCAATAGGCGCAACACCTATATCGATTATAGGGATGATTTTACACGAGTCCATTTTTATCACTTCAGTAGCTGGCTATGTGGGTTTGCTTGCTGGGGTTGGTACACTGGCATTGATTGGTGACAAACTGGAAGATTTTTTTATATACAATCCACAAATACACATCGGAACAGCCATTTTTGCCACTTTTTTGCTGATTGGTTTTGGAGCCATTGCGGGTTATGTTCCAGCCAAGCGTGCAGCACGTATTAAACCGATTATAGCCCTAAGAGACGAATAATGTTTAAAATTCTATTTGATCGAGATACCTGGCAGGAGATTTTTGGGTCGATCCAAAAAAATAGACTCCGAACGATTGTGACAATTGTTGGCGTGTTATGGGGTATTTTTATCTATATCACTCTTTCTGGAGCTGCCAAGGGTCTTGACAATGGGTTTGACCGACAATTTCAAAATGTAGCCATCAACAGTATGTTTTTGTGGGCGCAAAGTACAAGCATGCCCTATGACGGATTTAAGACGGGACGAAACCTACAACTCAAAATGGAAGACGCACGGTATATGTATAATCGTATTCCTGAGCTGCAATATATCGCACCGCGAAACGCAAGAGGAATTTTTGGGAATGCTGCCCCGCGTGTCGTTCGCAATAACAAAAGTGGAGATTATTCGATTTATGGGGATTACCCAATTTTCACGAAGATTGCCACAAAATTCATTTATGACGGGGGTCGCTTTATCAATCAAGCCGATATCGACCAAGAGCGAAAAGTTTGTGTGATTGGCGAACGCACACAATCCGAATTGTTTGAAGATAACGAAAACCCCATAGGCGGTTATATTGAAATAAGCGGTGTATTTTTCCAAGTCGTAGGCGTGCACAAATATGTACCGGGAGGTGGTTTTGAGAGTGATTCGG
>Ga0115013_10001479_pt1 | contig 13562 bp, 9 predicted proteins | sample SouAtlMetagenome_2_FD_88686 | JGI IMG/M metagenome (GOLD analysis project Ga0115013, IMG submission 88686) | Marine eukaryotic phytoplankton communities from Atlantic Ocean - South Atlantic ANT15 Metagenome | ecosystem: Environmental > Aquatic > Marine > Oceanic | place: South Atlantic Ocean...
CCCCCCCCCCCCCCCTAACCGCAGCAGCCCCACCCGTGGTGGCCACCACCACACCAGCGCAGCCTTGGTGGGCCAGCTGCTTGGTGCAGGTGCAGAGGCCTACTAGCCAGTGGGGCAACCCTTTGCTCCCCAAATGCTCTTCTCTCCCCGTGAGCTGCATTGCAGCCCCAACGACAGCAACCCACCACCCCAGCACAATACTGGGAGCTGGCTCATGGGTACTGTGGTGGTGCCAGCGAGAGCCAGCCAGGAGCTGTTGTGCAAGTGAGAGCAGCTGCAAATGGCAGGGAGGCATGCAAACAACAAAAGATCAACAAAGAGCCACAAAACAAAAATCCATCAACTTCCAACGCAAACACAACAGGGAAACCTGCCCCAGGTCGCTGCAAATACCGCTGTGGTAACCAAAGTGTGACTCAATATTTTTTAAGACAAATTTATATTCCTTTTCTGTTGTTATTTTCTTCTGTTACTCACGATGAAATCAGTGTCATCGAAGATTAAACCATTGCTGACAAAATATTCGACAGGATTTGGCTTCTCGTTTCAATCCTTTCAAAGAAATAAAGAGAGAGGTCATTTGAAGCACAGATGACGTGAAACACATGAAAAATTGTATTTCATCACCAAAACTGGAAATTTGAAGCATTAGTTGTCTTTCCCAAAGACTCCGCTCATAATGTCATTGTATTGTGCCTGATGAACAAGAGTCATACCAGTTGCGGGAGCTGCACTAACAGGTCGGCCAACATATCTCGGACGCATCTCATTACCATTTATTTCACGTGTGGCCGTCATTATTCTCGGATTGATGTAGGAGTATGCACCCATGTTCTTTGGCTCTTGCTGCGCCCAAATGACCTCAGCATTTTTATACTTGGCTGCCATCTCTGCTACACGGTCAAAGGCAAATGGAGCTATTTGTTCAAGACGAACCAAAGCAACATCTTTAATTTCTCGTTTTTCTCGTTCAGCAAGTAGCTCAAAATAGATTTGACCTGAACAAAACACAAGTTTCTGCGTCATAAAAATAAAGAAATTGTAGAGGTAAAGTCGCCGTGTTTATTAGAAAGAGGATTGTCAAGAAAATACACGCCTCTGTAGATAAAGATAAACTTACTTTCACCTTTTCCGAGTTCTCAGATATTTCTGGATCTGTCTCAGGAATCAAACGCTGTCAATTAAATTGAATCATGAGTAACAAAAAGCATTGAAAACCAAAATAAAAAAGCGGAGGAATATCTAAGCCAAAGCACATACCTTAAACGTAGTGCCTGGCCCCATGTCTTCCAGAGAAGAAACACATCTTCTATTACGAAGGAGATTCTTCGGAGCAACCACGACGAGAGGTTTACGGAAGTCACGATGGATTTGCCGACGGAGACAATGAAAATAGTTGGCAGGAGTACTACAGTTTACGACTTGCCAATTGTGTTGTTGGATTTGCATTCGTTCATCTTCTTTGAATTCAGGGACAAAGTGTGGGTCCTCATCAACCATTTGTAAAAAGCGTTCAAGGCGACAACTTGAGTGTTCTGCACCTCCTCCATCATATCCATGTGGCAAAAGCATTACCAATCCTGATTGGCGAAACCATTTGTCTTCCCCAGCACTAATGAATTGATCAATCATAATCTGGGCTCCGTTGACGAAGTCACCAAATTGAGCTTCCCACAAAACAAGAGCGTTCGGGTTTTCCAGCGAATATCCAAGTTCAAAACCCAAAACAGCAAATTCTGATAAAATCGAATTACGGCAGATGAATCCTGCTTGAGTATCCGGTCCTGACATGTCCTCCTTAGGACAAGAAGGATCCATTCGCTCAGTAATATAATTGAGAGGCGTGTAATCTTGTTCTGTATCTTGATCTTTGACAACTGCATGGCGATGGCTAAAAGTACCACGTTGAACATCCTGCCCAGTAATACGAACATGGTTACCCTCAACCAAAAGCGACCCAAACGCAAGGGCTTCTGCTGTACCCCAATCGATGCCCTCGCCCTTTTCAGACTGCTCACGGCGATTTGTGAAAATCTTCTTCATTTGACGATGAAGTTTGAAATCTTCGGGTACACTTCCTGCAGTTACTCCAATCTTGCGTAACAATTCAATATCCACTCCTGTCGGGCGAATTCGCGACATTTGAGTTGTACTTTTAAAACCAGCCCATTTACTCGATAGCCAGTCATCTTCTGATTTCTCATATGTCTTCGAGGCTTCCAGATCTTTTTCATACGATTCCATAACAAATTCTTTGATTTCGTCTATTTCCTCTGTGGTCATAGTGCCTTCTTTTACAAGTCGCTTTCCAAATAATTCCAGAGTTGTGGGATGTCGAGATATCTTCTTATATAGCTTTGGTTGCGTGAAGGCTGGTTGATCCATTTCGTTGTGCCCATTACGACGGTAGCAGATAACGTCAACGATAACATCAGTTCCCCATTCATGTCTATATTCTACAGCTGTTTCCAAAGCTGTGCTCACTGCTAAAGGATCATCACCATTGCAATGAAAAATTGGACAATTGAATGCCTTTCCTAGATCACTACAGTAAGGAGTTGAACGGGCATTGATAGGATTTGTCGTGTATCCAATTTGGTTATTCACAATAACGTGAATGGTCCCCCCCACGGCGAAGTCTTGGACGTTAGCTAGCTGCATAGTTTCATAAACTACACCTTGTCCTGCGAATGCAGCATCACCATGCAACAAAATCGGAACGCAGTTGCGGACATCCTCGGGGCTAAAATCAATGCATCGCGTACCGATTCAGCCGTATGACAATTCGAAGTGTAATTATTTGGTAATACAAAATGCGTGTTTTCATGAGTACGAAATGCGATGTAACAGCATAATAAGTAGCAACGGCAAGCCCATTTTGTACTCACCGGTCTCCTTGGTAATACTGTTTAGCCCTTGACTTTCCAATGACAAGAGGATTGACACATTCTAAGTGGCTTGGGTTTGCTACCAAACTCATATGAATCCGGCGACCATCCGGATACGTGCGGTCCATACTTGATCCTAAATGATATTTGACGTCACCCGAAAACCCATGATTATCATCATCATCCCCCTTATAGTATTCGTCGATCGAGTAGTGTGTTCCAGCAAATTCGCTGAAAATCAAGGGCATAGGTTTACGCATTACATTCGCAAGAACATTCAGTCGGCCTCTGTGTGGCATGCCCAAAACAAAGGAAGTGGCACCAAGTTCACTAGCACGATCAATGGCATCTTTCAAACCCGGAACAACTGCCTCGCCACCATCCAAGCCGAATCGTTTTGTAGTGTTAAATTTGTACGCCATAAAATTTTCAAAAGTGTCTGCAAAGCACAATCGTTCATAAATATGCGCCTTTTTCTCTTTATCATATTGGTTCCAAAGTGGATTTTCCATGCGTTGACGTATCCAATTCATCTTGTTGGGATCCCCAATATGCATGTATTCGACGCCCAAAGTTCCACAGTAAGTCTTTCGTAGTTCTCCAAGAATAGATCGTAATGTTACCTTATCGGGCGCCTTAGCAAGATCCTCTAAGTATCCGCGCTGGCCTCCGCTAGAGCGTCCTTTGAGATGTAATTTTCGATCTAGATCTTCTTCCGAAAAACCATAATACTCCAACTCAAGGTTGGATGGATAACCATCAGCTTGTGGTTTAGGACGGTAAGGGAATGTATCATCATTAAAGAGTTCAAGAGGATCTAGATTCGCAGCTTCATGGCCATTTACTTGATAGGCACGAATGAGATGCGATATAGCCAAGGAATCAGATGGAGCAGCACCCTGTAGAAACAAAGTTGGGTTTAAATTGGTGTAAGCATACGCGAAGAGAAATGATTTGCTACAAAGACATCTGCAAAATTTGGTAAGCACAGACACGTACCCCTGCAATGGCTGCCGAGCGTTTTCCAGGAATGCTCGTAGGTTTGTTAAATTCGTTTCTATCGAAGGGTATCGCGTTTTCCTCGTTTTCAAAGTATGTGCGCCAAGATTCCTGAACTGATGAAGGGTCCTCTAAATACATTTCATACATTTGTTCAGCATACAAAGATGATGTGCCGTTCAAAAATGTCTCCAACGGCGGTGCCGCATTTTCCACCTTCGTAGAGAAAAGCCCAGAACTTATTCGTTTGTTATTCTTTGCAACTCTAATCGACGATGCGAAGACATGTCGCCGCGACGACAAAAGAATCTTCGACATTGTAAATCGTTATCAGCGCTTCTCTGAAATTGAGGGAGGTTTTATAACTTGTATTATCAGTAGATGTCAGGGTTGTGAAGGTATCTCGTGTGATTGTTGCACATCTGCGTTTGAGCCAATCAATAATTTTATTGTTCTTCTCCCTTCTTCGCCAGATTTCCGAATCCCGAACGCTTTTTTTTTTGTAAAATCAAGCAACTTTTTTCACAGTCGTTCGACTGATGTGACTCAAGATAGTAGATCATTTGAAAAAACTAAAAAAGAAACAGCTTGTACTCTTTGTAGATATTTGTCTAAACTACCCCAAATTGATTTCTAGATACTACAAGAAATAGAATTACTGTTAACGGAATATTAGTCAACTTAAACGCATCTTATGGTGTTGCATTGATGATGATATGTATTACAGATCAAGCTCTTCCAACTTAGCAACCTCTGCATCAAGCTCTACCCAACTTTCCTCAAACAAATCCCCACTAATTATTCTCTGTATGGTTCATGTTTCAGTCAAAAGTATCATAAAAAAGTTGCACGTAGTATGAGCGATTATAAAAAAATTCTAGTATTCCTCGTATTGTTTCCACTACCATACGTACCTTTGCCATCGAAACTTTTGGTTCTTTATGCAGTGGGTTGTTGCAGAGATCTATAGTTTTTGAATCCGCCTTTGTTTCCATGGAACACCACGATTCACACCAAAGCCATTCCTGTGGAAGCGAAAAAATTGGGACGTAATGTTGTGAATAGTTAGGCAAATCTTGGTCTAAGTTTGCCAGGCTCCCTGGATCAGCTGATAAAGCCTGATACTGAGACCGCAGAATATCACCAACACGGTCCTTTCTAAACTTCTCCAAGTCAACTACATAAAGGGCCGAGATGTGGTATGGTTTCCCTCTCAAATGATTTTTCCCTACACGAAAAACAAATAAGATAATTAGGTACAATCAGAAAAGTTGAACCATGATAGACGATTGGTACTTACAAAAACCTTGATTCCAGAATTGAAAGCCCAATGTGGCCTCATTTGACGAGCACATTGGAGTATAGCCGTATGGTGCTCCGTTCAAATCCATGTCCCTTAATTCTTTCAAGTCTCCTCGAATCACCTGATCAGCATCGACATATATAATTTTCTTGACGTTCAAAGGGAATAGAACGTCTAGGAAAAGAATTTTGTATCCCCAAATAATCCTTTGTTTTTCACTTTGTCCTCGAAGCCATTCAGGCCACTTGTAGGTAACAAATTCCACCTCACATCCTATTCTCTTCGCCATTGCTTTTGACGAGGCTTTGAAGGTCGGAGATAGAAAGTTTTCGAACAACCAAAATTTAACCTTTGTAGAAGTACGTTTTGTTACTGATAGCATCATAATTTTGAGAAATCTTTCATAGAGATGACCTGTTGCAAGAGAAAATACATGGACTATATCGTCATCTTCATGGGACACTTTTTTCTCGTCTGTATAAAATAATGTTGCCTTTTCGTATCCTGGCTTTCGTTTGACCAAAAGCGTCTGGTCATTACTGTGTCCAACAAAATCACGAACAAAAAGTTCTTTCTTGTTACTTGGTATTGGATTAGTCACTCGGACACCTCCAAGCTTGATTTGACCTGCAACCATCTGAAAAATGTCAGCACCACGAGAATCTTCATTTATCTTCAGGTCCCAAATACCGGGATTTGCTCGAAGTTGCCAGTATCCAACAGTTTTCATAACAAGAGTGTCAGAGTAGTGCCCATTATGCATGTCTTTAACGTCCCCGTCTTCTATCTGAATTGAACCATCCGCCTCTATGTCTGCAGAAACAGAGTTGCTAGCTGCCCCCGAGCTTTGAACGGCGTTTTGCCTGGATAATACTAATTGAAGTCCATTAGGAGGTGACAGATTCGTTTCATAGCACCGTCCAAAAACCAGGAGATGTTGAAGACCGTAAACTACATTTGTGACATGCATTTGTCGATGCATCTCGACTTCAGTTTGAGCGTGATCGCCGCACCCAGACTGAAGGTCACAGCGTAAGTTGTCCGTGTCTTGGATTGCGCGTGTTTGCTGAACGTCCCATGGCTCAGGGACATCCATACGGAGGGTCAGGATATGATCCGTTGGAAGGTTCGAAAACTGGGCCGTAGGAAAGTTCGCGCCGTCATTACCAGATTGATAAGCAGAAGAATCTGCTACAAAACGATAATAGCTAGAAATCGGAATGTCTGAATCTCCGTCAAGTTCTGGACGTGGCGCCAGTATGAGATCCAGGGGCAATTTCAATTCATCTCTGATAGTTATTAGCAGAGGCGATAATCGCTGCGCTGTTTCAGTAGTTGGGTCAACAATTGCAACGACTTTTGTTCGTAAACCTTCACTTCCCTTTTTGCTTGTGTTCCACGAAAATCGGAGAGGATTGTCATCTATGTTTTGCTTCATTTCCATGGATTCGACATAATGGTTAGGTCCAGTCCTCTTTTTCGCCCCATGCTTCTTTATCGACAAGAAAGTTGTTGTTCGTCCAACAGCATCATACATTAAACTTTCGTTCACGTAGGGTTTCAGCATTTCTGCCACTTTCGTGCTAGAGTGAAGGCCCATACTCGCCAATAGCTCAACATCAATTTGGCTTAGCGAAGTTTCATCAATATTGTATATTCTTCCATTGGCCGTAATGAAGTTCTTAGATGGTAAATCTTGTTGAAGGTATTCAAGGTCACGGCATGAAGAAGAATGGTTTAAATCTATGAAGTCGGTCATCGTCACATCGGATTCCTGAATTAACTGTTCGACGATTTCTTTTGTTTTTTGGAAACCAAGCTCTCCCGCCAGATTCAAGACTTTGCATATGTCAGTGTTAGCACTATTCACTGTACTTGGAATGATTCGATACTTTATTGCTATTGTTGTATCCCCGATATTGTTCGGCATTTTATTCATAATGTTCAAGAAGTCAAGTGCAAAGCTCAAACCCTTTTGAGTGTCAAGAGCCAGAAAAGCCTCGTAAATATACACAGCATCGGAATTTAATGCTGCGCTATCACTGGTCATTGACGTTGGTGTTAAGAGAGACTTTGCTTCAAAACTATGCGTGATATCCAAATACGAATTTTCGTTGGTTGTACCAGTTAATAGAGGGTGCAGCCGAGGGTATACATTCTTCTTCTCTCCTTTTATTAGCTTGTAATAGAAATTTCTCGGTTTTGTATCAGTTATTTCATCATTCACAATCATCTCGAAGACCATACTTTGCTCTTCGTTGAAAATCTTTTGAACTGTTTCAGAATCATCCTCGTTGGTAGGTAGTGGTCGTCCGTTGACAAAACTCATACCCGGCATAATTCCTTTATTAGCTGCGAACATCACCGCTTTTCCATACGAATACATCGAGTCTTCTTCATTCATCTGCAGAGCTTCTGCAATATCTTCTAATTGATCTTTGGTTCCTACCATTTGCGCAAGTATTTCATTGTGAACAGTAAAAATGTCAAAAAGTGAGTGAAACCGCCCGTTGCTTGGAGGGTTTTGATGAAGAGAGGCTGGTAGGTATAGATGATACATAACCAGTGCTTGGCCGTTGTCTTTAAATTTTTGTTGCATATATGCATAAAGTCGATGTATATCACGCGTCGTGGCTTTTATTTCCTTGAGTGCGTTCGTATTTGGAGGATCGTCTTGGTGCAGCCAATGATCAGTTGATACCGGGCAGGCTTTGCCATTTGCAATAAGACGAGTGCAAGCTTCAACATCTTCTTGACTGACAACTACTGTTGCCAGCCTGGCAGGGAAGTCTTGTTGAACAAGCTGACCAATCAGCTTTTGTCCGTAATTGATACCAACACTAGAACTTTCATCTTCTAGGGGATCGACGACGGTCAAAATAGTGAACAAGTTTCTTCGGACGGAAGGAGGCATTCCATACTGCATAGCCATCAGCATATTTTTTACGCTTGAACTCAAATGGGAATAGCTTTTGTCTTTTTCTAAATCATTCACGTAAATGACAGAATCTTTATCTGCTGTCGCAAGATCTATTCGATATAGGTTCTCTCGGTTTGTATCCTTGGCCATGTCATCATCGTCATCTTGTGCGTTATCGCTTTCGGAAAGAAAGGAATCCACTTCAATGAATGCATCTTGGATCCTCTCGAGAGCTTCGCCGACAACGTGTGGGGATAGAATTGGTTTAAGCCGACGCTCCAGTACATCAAGCTCATCACTTTCATTTTGCAAGAGCTGAATTAGTTCAAAAACATTGAAGGAAGGCCGTTCTATATTCATAGATCTACCGTTGATCCAAAATCCACCCCCACTATCCCGGATCAACTGCTGGAGTGGCTGTTCCATAGACTCAGCAACGGTTTCGATTTCTTTTGGAACATTTACATGCACCAAGGTTGATGCTGTAGAAGGCAGATTTTGCGATAAATCTTGCAAGGTAACGAGGGGATCGCGTGAACCAGCAATTATAGTGGCGGCCTGTATCGATAAATGGCGACGTTGCCAGGTGGGAGGAATGAGTTGACTATGTTTTTCGAACCGATTGTGTATTGTCCAAAGTTTTTGCTGTATATTCCCGAGTGATATATTCTCACTTTCAAGTTCATCTTCACCACTGGACAAATCCAGTGCTGTCAAATTGATACCAGCTAAAAAGTGAGTAGTCAACGGATTTTCTTTTTGTAGGTCCTCTGAATTGCACGAACCAGTCCCAGCATCGCAGGTACCATCGGTATCATCGCTAGCACTAGAACCATTATCTATAGCAAGGTCAATATGAGTACCTAGAGTTGTCAAATTTAGCATCGCATTGTCGGTTCCGACAGCATTATCATTTTTCTTGTCATCAAACACCTTGTATTCGACATTGCGAATATCGAGTCGAACTCCATACCCCTGAAGGATAGATTCCGCATGGTCGTCGTCGATCGATCCCATGTGTCGAACCACAAACGGAATTTCATTTTCAACTAGTCTTTGGTAAAAAGTTGGAAAAGAATGACCTCCAAGTTGGGCGTACAAAATAAGAACTCCAGGGGTCATCTCTGAATTGTCGCTATCCTCGTTTTGATTATCGTCCTTGTTTACTATGACTGTTTTAGATCCTTGCCGGAGTGTCTCACCCGGTAACAATAATGCGTTTCGTTGTGCCTTTGTGATGTTCGGCATTTGTATTGGAGATTTCGGTATGTCAGCCGAGGTTTCCACCATGAACTCCGCTGTTGTATTTGCGTTGCTGTTGTAGGTAATGACCCCAAAGGTCTCCAAAAAGTCGACGTAGTCTGGATATCTATCGTATGCAATGGAACGATGAAATTCACAAGCAGGCGCCATTGCTCGCATCGTCAATGCAAATTTGAGCAAACGAATGTTTGAATTCATTGCCATCGGGCTGCCGTCAAAGTCATCTCCGAAGTCGAGTCCGGCAGCCAATTCGAGAGCGTATTCAGTGGAACGTTCAAAAGTGACCAAGTGATCTCTACCATGGCTGTTTGTCAGTGCTTCTAGAAATGAATGATCTCCTTTCAGAAATAAAAAGGCTTCGCACAACACGGAGTGCTGAGAAGACGACGGCCAGGGTGCTTCAACTGAAACTTTAATTTCTCGATTGACAATAGGAGATACAAGTTCGTCCATTTCCAGATCGAGAACCGGATTTTCATCATCCTCAACAGGCGTATCCGAACTACCTGAAAGGTAAGACCAAATCGTCGATGCTTCACCAAATGAACCATAGTGAATCGTCGCCCCCAAAATACAGGCAAGTAGAAATCCAAGGATTCCGATGGACATCGATGAGCGACTTTGACGCATGCGGAGCATTTTGTTTCGTTTTTTTCACTGCTAGCCTCTATATCTCTCTAGTTTTTTGTTTGGGTGATTGAAGAAAGACTTAGCGTATCGCCAGTTCGTACAAGAAATGGAACCCTCCACAGTGTAGGCTAGCTTACTTCTAATCCAAAAAATTGAAGCACTGACGGTTGTCGTCGTTCCCGAAAAACTCGCGCGCTCTGAAATCTTTTCGTTATTGTTGCTGCGACCGCACAGATTTGAAGATCGTTGATTGCACCCAAAAACAATGCCAAATAATCGATGCTGGCAATGGGAACTTGAACGAAAGAAACCAAAAGAATTGCAATATCAATAGAACAGAACTGTTACAGCGACGCATTTTTTGGGTCCACGCATCAAATTCAGGAGAGAAAAGGCATCCACCCGAGCAGTAAGCAATACCTGGGAACAGAAAATAGTATCGGTCTCGCTACAGGGATCTGTTGATTTAGAAATCTTCAGTTTTATCTATCAGGAGTGGCTTCGAATATTGGTGATTCGATCGAGATATGGGTACTATTGAGTTTCGATTGATCCCAACACCAGGGGCGAAACCCGAGTTTTTAGCTGCAGTCGAACCCATTGAAAAGGGCAACAAAAAATTATTTCAATCAATTGCAAGTCGTAATAAAATTATTGTCTTAGAGGGCTATACCCGGGATTCCTGGGCGCTAGATACAGCTGCTACAAAATGGACTCCAATACAAGTGGAATCAATCGATGGGCGAAAGAAAGTACCTGGATTTGTCGATTACTTGCATGAACGGAAAAAGAGGTGAGTGTCTCGCTTCTGATGAGTCTAGTACATTTGATCAGCCGACATTACTTTTCCCAAACAGCTTCTCACGATTTTCGCTCCTGTGCTTTTGAAAACCAAAGTTGTTTTGGGCGCTTCATTATGGAAAAGACTACTGACAATGGAAAGAGTCTTACGACATACGTATGGGTTATTTCTCACAAACAAACTAGCTCTTCGCGCTTATCTTGTCGTGTGGCACCTATTGATTCGATTCCAAAATGCCCCCTCCGTCCAAAGTCGGCAACGATGATTCCGATGAAAGGTAGCGAGGCAAAACCAGTCGTTTCAGCCAAAATGCCATCTACTGCAACCCAATCTTCCACAAGCAAACCTAAGAAAAAAGGGTTTGGTTTGCTTGGAAACCTAGTGGGGGCCCAGCGACGTACAAATCACCAAGTGGTAACTTCTAACGCGCCTCCGGTTAATACCCAACGAGTAGCAAGTGAATCCTCGAGTGACAAGAACGTCGCAGATCAGTCCAATGAATCCTCGAGTGACAAGAATGTCGCAGATCAGTCCAATGAGACCGCCGAAACTACCACGGGAACTTCCGAGGAATCGTTACCATTACTTACATCTAACCAGATCTTAACCGATTTTAGAAACGAAATGGAACAAAAAATGCTTGATTTCGATATTGCACCCGACGTTTCTTTGAAAGTTCACGTAAAATTATCAGACCAAACGAAAAGAGTACAGGAGTCTGACAAAGGCAAGATTACTATGGAAGTTTTGAAGTATATTGTTTATGAACAAGCAGAAGAGGTCAACGACGAATGGATCGCCCAAAAGGAACCAGGCGAATTTACGGACGAAATTACGGTAGCAATCTACAAAGATGCCGACTCTGCACCTGCCGAGGTTCTCGAACAAATCAATCAGGCGGAGATACCTGCAGAAATGAGGGCCCAACAAATTCTTGCGGCTCAGAAACAGCGTAAGCAAGAAGCCGATGCCTTGCGCATCCAAGAAATTCTTCAACGGCAGGCCTTGCGGAAGATGGCAGCCGGGGGCGGTGGCCAAGAGGGTGAAGGGACAGCAGAACTTTCCGTTTTAAATACAGAGAAACGAGACCTGCGTACCATTGAAGAAATTCAAAAAGAAAGCGCGAAACGGCAGAAGATTGAATAGTAATCTGACGATTATGCCGGGGAAATAAAAAATTGTTCCATTGATTCAAAGACAATACGATAACACAAAATCTTTCGTTGCACATATCGAATTCGGTAGAGATTTGGAGGAAAGAATAAACGTATGAATCTACAGCGAAACACAGGGAATTTATCGTGAAAACCAGTTGTCGATTGGAGCTACCAACTCTAATGTGCAATCTCGCGTTCGATCTTTATCATATCAATGTAAAGATAGAATGACTTCCAATAAGATCTTTAGGGCACAATTCAAAGAGTAACGTTTTTATTCGTATGAAGCTACTGTTGAACATCTTCTCAAAACAATTGACAATTAAAGAAACTTTCAAAAACGCCTATTCTCCCTTGAAGATCCTTTGCATGCAGCAATATTGATATCATAATCGTCCTCAATTAGACAAGGTTATCCGGTAGGTTGCTATGCGACATCATCGAAACTTGTTGAGTATTTGTAGGTTGTTGCACCAAAATTCTTGCTGGTGATGGTTGTTGCGGATTGTGGGTTACCCGATGTGGTTGGGAGTAACCATTACTCGAATCAGGAACCAGTGTCGCCTGAACCATGTGTGTGACATCCTCCTGTTGGCTCAGGCCGAAATTTGCCTGTGAGTTCTGGTAATTATTGCTTTGATTAGTCCGTGACTCGATCGTGAGAGTAGATTGCGGTCGACGATTCCACCTCATCCATAATTCTTGGTATTGCATATTGAATTCGTGTATCCCCTCTTTCAGTAGACGCTTTCGTCTTTTTGTTTGAGCACGATGCCGGGCACCCCAGAGCACCAAAGGCAATATGAGCGGACCTGTAGCCAGCAAAACACCATCGATGGCCCCAGCCCGACTCCGTCGCAGTCTTTTGTTTAAGTTCTCTATCGCTTCTGTGTATTGCTCCGGTGTCATTAGGCCGTGCAATTCGACATCATAAGGGTCTGTTTCGAATTTTGAGTCTTCAAGGATGGATGAAAATCGTGAGCCATCAACAAAATCGCCCAAAAGGTCGGCAGAGAATAGAAGGATAAAATCTACTACCATTCAATTTCAGTAAATTGCATTCTTGATACTTACCTAGACCCCCGCTAACAGTCCTCTGAGGAACGACAATACGTATTCTACTTCTAACGTCTGCCATCTTTACTTCTTAGAAGTACATCTGATCTCAAATGAACAACGCTAAGCGTTCGGATCGCAATGCAACCGTCGAAAGATATCGTTAATGAGCTTTTTGTGATGCAAGAGAATCAAGGCAACTTTTGTCGCGCGCAGATTTTGTCGCGCCATTTGCCGATGAAGCGCCATCGGTCCTTCTGTTTCACTCGAGGTACATTCGCTGCTTCCGACCCGACAAGAAGCAGTGGAGGCAACGCCATCTCGAACGGAGGTGTCACCAGGTATGTTGCATTCGTTGTGTCTGCAATTGTTTGATTCGTCTCCTTTCCATTTGAGTCGGATGGCATAGAGACAGCGAACATGTTGTTGAATTTGTCATACAGTTGGCGCGAATAAATTAGCAACAATGACAAGCGTACTCTTGTTTGAATGAAGACTACTTCGTTTATTAAATACTGTTTCTCTACTATACAAATTAATGTAA
>Ga0115013_10001481_pt1 | contig 13546 bp, 8 predicted proteins | sample SouAtlMetagenome_2_FD_88686 | JGI IMG/M metagenome (GOLD analysis project Ga0115013, IMG submission 88686) | Marine eukaryotic phytoplankton communities from Atlantic Ocean - South Atlantic ANT15 Metagenome | ecosystem: Environmental > Aquatic > Marine > Oceanic | place: South Atlantic Ocean...
CCAATTTTGAAACAAATTTGTATTTTGCCTAAATTTAGAGTACTTAACTTTCACAAATTAATTTTTATGAACAACTGCTGCCCTCTTAAATCAGTGGGTGAAATATGGCATGCGGAAGGGATGAATGGCAAGGGGTGGCACCGAGTCCAAAAGCGATTTCACAGCAACAGAGAACAACACCTAAAAATGTTGCGTCCATTATGAACACAACAACAAAGAATGGCGGTTGGATATTTCACAGTTCACTGGCGCCATCTTCATCATTGATGGAGTGGCTCTGATAAGCAAAGTAAGACTACGATAGATTTATTTCAATTGCATTCTATTTGTGCTATGAAGATTAAACTAAGGACTGGAAGGCCCATAAGAACGTCTGATTGCTTCTAAATCACGCTTCTTCTGCCTTGTAGAAGATATTTTGGTCTTGTCGGAAACATTTTTGTCATTCGTGGTGATGTCACTTCTCGCTTCGAAGCCATGACGACTCAAAACTTCCTCTACGTCTTTTCCAAGCTGAACATTTGGATGCGCAAGAACTGGCACAACTTCCAAAGAGGATATGGAGTCTTCTGGACTTCCAGCAATACTCGACGAAGTTTGTGAGTCTGAGAAATCTGCCAGCAAACCACTTATTGCTCCGGTTGGTTTCCAACCATCAATCGAGATTGAATTGTTGCCGATATTGTTGGATGTATTCAATTGCGAGTCTAAGCCTACTGGTGCTGATACCGGAGCGGAAGTTGACGAAATTGAAGATCGCATAGGCGAAACGGGTTCGCATTCTTTTGGCTGTGTTTCAGGGTCTATCGCGATGGAAGATACCAAAACATCTATAGTATCTACAGTATCAGTACCATCACACACGTCGCTAGTGATCATTATTTCGTTGGATTTCAATGGTGGACGACAATCGCTTGAGGGCTCCCCGGCATGTTGGTGCCTCGGGTTGCCTTCACTTTTATCAACACAAGCTTTCGTGGAAGCAAGTACATGGGCACCACTGGATTCGCCCGCGGAAGACATAACCGTTGTTCCCGGATAACCTTGATTGCTTTCTGATAAAGGGCCACTGATCACGTCAGACGGTAAGGAAAAACCTTTACTACAATTTTCTGTCATTGCAGTACTCGTTGAAGTAGCGGTTGCATTGGAAACGTCGGGAGAATTAGATCCGTTACTTTTCAGGTTGTCGGTGATGTTTTCACTACTGCAAGGCCGAACATCAGAAACGCTTTCCAAGCAAGAATTACTCGGCTTGGAATTTTTCGCTGTCATCATGACTTCTGATTGCGAATCTTGAATGTTATCTGTTTCAATCTTCTTATCAAAATCTTCTCCGGCGCTCTTACTGATGCCAGACTGAAGGTCAGAAATATCTTCCAATAAAGTCATTCTGAGTTTGAATTCTTCCGCCATCAATATTGCTTCCATTTGAAGATCTTGAATATGGTCAGATTCTATCATCTCATTTAAATCTTCCATCTCACTATTAGGTTTCTCTCTCGTGTCATGAAAATTTTCGGAACAAGTTGAGGCACTTTCTTGCCCTGTGGTCCCAGATTTGGATTCGAGACTGCCTTCTTCCTCTTCTACTCCTGAAAGTCGATTGCTACCGTAACCATCTAGTTGAAGAACTGCCATTTGAGTAGAGCTGCCAGCATCATTTATAGACGCACTAGCATTTTCAATAAAACAATTATTTTGTTCTGGTTGGTTCAACGTTTGAAGATGATCGTCAGTTGCAGCTTCCTCACTTCTAACCTCGCATGTTTCCTCTTTTGAACCAAGGTGACTGGCTGAGGTAGATTCGACAAGTTCAACAGAATCAATCATTTCAACAATCGACCTGACACTTTTTCCTGAAAAAAGACCCTGATCATCAACTTGAGAAAACAATTTTCCTTCTTCTACTCGTATTTGCTTTAGGTCGTCCATATCAATGCTCAATTCTGAGACACGAGAATTCAAGCTTCTAGCAATGACGGTATCGATTCCATGGTTTTTGTATTTATCATCTTTTAAGTTCATGTCAAAAACATCGGATTCCCTCGTTTCCGACAGGCTTTTTTCGGAATCCTCTAACATTCTTAGACTCATCCGTTTTTGCGACTCAGATATTTCTTTTGCAAACAAACCTCCCACAACAGCTAATTTTTCCTTTTCTGTCAATAACCGAAATTTCTCTTGCAGTACTCGAATATCAATTGCTAATTCTGTATTGGATGTATTGTAGCGTATTAGCCGATTCTGAAGATTTGACACATGTTTTTGACTCTCCAGCTGAAGAAAGCAACATAATTGAGATGATCAAGAAGCTTTATAAAGTAGTCAAATAATGTGAAGTGTGAAACCGCTAAAGACTTACCTTCGGGTGTTTTAGGACCTTTACGCCTGGTAGTGATGGGGTGGACTGTGCATCAGATTCGATTTTGTTTCCAAATATAACACTTTTTCGAACATACCACTCTTTGGGCGCAAATATTGCAAAGGCAGACGCAATCGAGCTAGACGCTATAATCATCAGAAATGTGGCATATTGTGCTGATGGTTGCTCATAGAGAACAAAAATAACTGGACCTCCAATTATCCATGCTTCAAAGAACGGTACAATACACAATTGAAGCCATTGCATTTGATGATACTCAAGAACCAATAAGCGACATCTCAATGCTTGAAGCATGGCCACAAAGCAACAAATTAAATTGAAGACCAACAAAGCAATTGCAAAACCAACATATGTGGATTTTTCCCCCTTGCAACTTCCGTATGATTCAACAGTACCATCTGGGAATGTTGATCCATTTGTCGTCTTCTCTATTCTTGACCATGTCAATGGGTCTACTATTGTCCACACACTTAATAACACTCCATTCAACAAAAATAACCTGCTGAAGAGTTTCAACGCATCTTTTGGTTGAACCATCATCCTTTCGTATTTTCCAGGATGCGTGTATATTTCTGTGCATACTTGTATTTTTGAGTATATGGAAGAGAAAAAAATGGTATAGCCAAACACATAAATCCATGGTGTTGCCATACACGTTATATCAAGGGTCGCCTTATCGAAGAGAGAATCATCAAACCCAAGAGGAATGAGTGTTGCGCCCATAAAAAAGAGCCCCACGGCGCTCTGAATTAGCAAAAACGGCTGGAAAGCTTGCATAACTGGTCTTTTCCGATTCCATAAAATCCATAATATCACAGCGATCGACGAGAAACAAATCAATACCGCCGCTCCCCATCCGGTGTCCCGATAATTCCTGTTGATGTAATTCATGGAGACATCTTCGTACCCTTCCGGATAAGACAAAGACGACTGATAGTTCTTGATTATAGTCTCAGAGTTCCCGTCAGCGATGATATCTCGTATTTTTTTGTCCATATTGTTTGTTGTTACTTCTGATCGAAGTGCAGCATAATCTAAAAAGTCGTCACTTTGGCTAACATTTACACCGCCATTCAAAGACAAAAGGTACGCATTTACTTCTTGGTTGATTATTTCACGAATTGCCGCCCCTTGACTAATTCGTATCTCGCTCGCTGTATTTTCTGAATTTACTTCTTTTATGGTCTCTGTGTATTGCGATGCTGTGGCTTTATCGAAACCTGCACCAACCCAAACTGATGCTGCGGTTTGGGAGTATCGATACGGACTAACAAAATGCGACCTTTCGTTGGGCAACATATCCGAAATTGACTGCACTGGATTCGAAATGTAAGAAAAGAAGTCAGCCATGTCACGTTGGTTTGAATTTGTTGCATCAATGGATACTCCTCCGACCCAACCCCCATAGGCAGCATAGGATGGCCGATTAACTATTCCTATGCCATCATAGTGTATTCCATACGGACACAATTCTGGTGTACAACTTTCCAAATTTCCCGATGTCCTATTGAGAGCATATTCCGACCCTGGAGTTTTAGCAACTCCAACCTTGTTCAAGTTTTTCAAATCATGAAAAATTGGAATCGTCAATTGGTTGGCCCAACTAAGAGTCATTGCGCAAGAGCCTTCGTTCAACTTCCAGCTAAGGCCTCGTAAGTCATTCAGTCTCCAACTAAGGCCCTGAAGACCATGTAATTCTCCACCAAGATCTTGGGTATCATATAAGCTATGGCTCGTGCGGTCACCGCTGCCTTCACTTAGCGTTGCCTCTTGCGCCAAGATTTGCAATGTTTTCTCCATTGCGTCCCCTAAGATCGGTTCTACGGTTTCTGGATCAAGCAGGAAGCCCATCGAGGTTTCCATAGTCTGTGTCATGGTAGACAAAATTAGTGATGCCCAATAAGCATACATATTGTTACTTCCATCGTCGGCTTTACTCGTCCGTGCGACACAACTCCCAATCATTGTGGTATTGTTCGGTCCCCATGGTTTGTCATGAAAAAATCGTGCTACTTCCAGGTAATCATCCCAAGTCTTTGGGATCTTTATCTTGTGCTTCTCGAATAGGTCTTTTCTATAATAGAGAGCTATTACATCCCCATCCAGCGGAACATAAAGCGTGGAATACGGACGGGATGCGTCTGATTTCTGATCGTCCTGTGATTCCCACAAAGAGGACGATGAAGCTCTCGCTGTGCTCGATTTGTCATCAAATCGAGTTTGAGATCGAAAATATGGTTGAATATCCAACCAATCAATACTTCTGGAGTTTTGATGCTGCAATAAATAGTCACTCAAATCCAAGAGTCGGCTAGACTCCTTCAGTGCACCCACCAGGTGTGCTGGAAAAACTACTCCATCCCAATACGGCAACGAATACGATCCTGTATTATCGATACCGTTAATATAATCAAGCAAGCTTAATCCATTAGAATTAATGCTGTGCTCGAAAACATTGGGAGCGGACGGGGATGACGGATGAATCTCTCGTAAAGTAATCGAAATGTCTCGTCTCAGTTGTCGGTAGTTTGCCACGTGGTATTCTAGGTATTTCCTGAATTCTTCTCCTTCGTACAGGAGAACAAGGTCTCGAACACAGCACGTTGCGTCACACTTCGATTCATTCTCGCCATCCATTTTTCCATGAATGTTGCTTCGCTTCCTACTCTCCGTGTCGGAGACGGAAAAAGAATACTCCGGGCGGTTTGTTTGTTCGGTCGTCCCTCCGTGTATCTTTAACAAGAGCCCTCTCTCCTCTCTAGAGCCTTTGTCGGGACGTATTTTGAAGGCAATCCAGTTGCAATGTTTACTATTGGTGCGTGCAATAACACCGACCTTGATAATTGTTCAGGGGGTTTCTGAATTTGCGTTCCTACGTAAATCGTAGTACCGTACTTACACGAATTAATGGATTTTTCGCCGAAAAATATGACTGCGATTGCGCGACGCGATCTCCAATGGCGGGAGTAGAATTTTTACGTATTCTACTACTTCCGCTCAGGAAGTGTTTCGAACTTTTTGCATTCCCTTTTGTATTCTACTCAATTTCATTTGCAACAGGTGGTAAAAACAATCACTAACTTCGACTTTATTTAGATAGCCATCAAACTATGAGGGAGTGGGGAAATTAAACTTCTGAAATTTGCAAAATGAAAGGTATTGAATCGAAAATTGTTTCGACCGTCGCGACCGTTTTGATGCTTGCGGGCTGTGCGTCCGCGACGGTTTCAACATTTCGAAATCGGAACTTGGCTCCAGCGGAGCCGGAGCGAATTGAGCAATGTTGCTCATCATGTGAAGATCAAGCAAACCTAACGACGATGTCATTGATCGGAGGTGGGGTTGAAACTAACTCGGATAATTTTCAACCAGACGGCGATTCATTCGGTTGGAACAATCAGCTAGATGTCGAGACTTTCGTAGGAAAAATATATTGTGAAAACGACAATAATAATTTCATCCGGATTCTGACATGGGCAGAACCAACACCTGAACTTCAAATGTATGCTGATGCGTATAAGCAGTCATATCCGGAGGCTCCTACTGTTTGTATAACCAGTGTACCCTCCATGAAGGAATTGAATTATGAAGTCTCTTCTGAACTACGACTAGGATCAACTATGTTAGACGCTTTCGTTGTTCCGCCTCTTTTGATGGGAGAGATGTTGCGCCAGCGTAGCGGTCAGGCGCTCGCAAGTTGGACAAAAGAAGATATGCTTACCTCGTCAGGTGAAGAATCCCTGCTGGATGATTTGTTACCGTACTATCGACATAATGTGGCAACATATGGTGGCAGAATTCGAGGGTTACCAATTTTATCGGGATCGCAAGCTCTTATTCTTTTTCGAAAGGATATTCTCGACGCCTTGAATCTTCCGACTCCAAAAACATGGCAGGACTGGACGATCATCGCATCGGCGTTTTCAAACCAGAATGTGACACTACCGGTTGTTGGGTCTGCTGGAAACGAGGAAAAAGTTTATGGAGCATGTCTTGGGTTACTCAACGAGGCTGGTTGTCGAAAACAAAACAGTCTAGGTGAAAAGTCATGCAATAGCCAAAGCATGACATATTTGGGAATGGTCATGGCGAGTATGACTCAATACGAGGGGAGTACTTCGGGATATATGTTTGGAATAGACGATGCTAGCCCAAATGGCCTTGATCAGATTTTTGGGCTGGCCCTTGAACGAACTCTACAATGGATGGAAATTCATATCAAAAATAGCGGCCCTGGTGTGCTCACGGACGACTCGTTTGACAGCATGGCACAATTTCGAGATGGGCGCTGTGCATGGACCGTTTCAGTAGATCACGACGAAGATTTATTGAGAGATGATAATATCGGTTTTGTACCGCTTCCAGGATCCAAGCAGGTGCTAAATCGAGATCCAGCCATTACTCCACATGTCATCACAAATTGCACTACTGCAAATTGCGATCAAGATTGTCAACGCACAGAATCTGCTGTTGTTTGTCCATATGGTAAGGACTATACGAACTGGGGTCGTGTTAATATGGTACCCTTTGGAGCTGTGGATGCGATGGTTGGAACTGTGTCGGCATTGGTATCGCTTGAGCGGCAAGAAGAGGCTAAGAAGTTTTTCAAATTTGTACTGGCGTCTGATATTGGCGAAGGTGATATCAGTGTTGGTGAAACATCCTTTAGTCGAATACAGCAGCCGTTGACATATTCTGGACTGGAGAAATTCGATGTACCAAACTACCAGGAGATGATGAGGTTGCTAACAAGTAGTCTAAATACTGCTATACCATTTCGCGTTCCAAATGCATTCAATCTCTTGTCGGACCTGGATGATAGGGTTTACAGTTATTTAATAGATGGGGACTACTCTGATGAAAGACGCAAACAGGTCTTGCAAGCTGCTCTGAAGTCATGGCAAATGATGATTTCAATGTACGATTCTCGAGAGCGTCAGAATAGACAGTCAACTTCAATGTTTCATGAACTATCATCAGGCACACTGCCGGTGCCTACTCCAGCTGTCGATCTGCACATTGGCTGGGCAGCAAGGGGCCTCTTATGGATTCTTGCTGGTTTGAGCTGTCTTGGGTCCCTATTTTTTGCACTATGGGTATGGACTTACCAAGAGCAGAGAGTGATTCGAGGTACGTATATGCCTATGATTGACCGTCTTGAGGTTAGATTTTAAGCAGGTACATATTGACTTATACGTTTCGGCCCTCTAATTTTGTTCGGTTTCCCAACCATTTTACAGCGTCACAGCCAGTTTTTTTATATCTAATTTGTGCTGGAACCTGTGTAATGGCTTCTTCGGTATTCACACTGGGAATCGAAGACGATATTGCCTCAGTTGATGTTGCCGGCGCTTCTTGTATAGCTACATACTGGTTGTATTCTTTGGGGTTCACAGCCGTGATTTCAGCTCTTTTCTCGAAGATGTGGATGCTTGGTCAAGTAAGTTGGAAATACGAGGTTATTTATTCAAAAGTATATTGAATTTTGTTATTCATTTTCTTTAACATGTCTCATATGAATTTTGTGCCCATCTTTCACAAGGTTTTTCGGAGACCTCGAAATGAACAACGTATTCAAGTGACGCAGTTTGACATTCTTCTTCCGTTTTTCGTTACTTTTGGACTGGACTGTAGTGTCCTCAGTGCATGGACAATACTTGATCCGCTACAATGGGAAAGAACTTCTACAAATTCCAATGATCCGTACTCTCTGACTAGTGTCGATGAGTCGACGGAAGGCTGGTGCACATCTGAACAGTCGAATTTATACATTGGCTTAATTTTTGTTATCAATACTGCTATTTTGGTGCTATCACTTGTCCAATCCTACGAATGTCGAAGACTAACGACAGAATACGCCGAAAGCACATGGGTTACCATTACAATAGCTGCAATATCACAGACCTGGTTTATCAGCCTCCCCCTTTTCGTCGTATTGGATGATATCACTCCTACCGGTTGGTTTATATGTGCAAGCTCAACGGTGTTATGCACCACGTATGCAACTTTGCTTCTTATTTTTGTTCCAAAAATGGTTTACTTATACAAAGCGCTGAAAAGAGAAAAGAAAGCTAGCTTAACTCCTGAAGAGACCAGAAGAAAATTGTTCGATGATAATATTGATAAGTCTGGAGATCTTGCATCTGAAGACCTACTAGATCTTGACCATGCAGGTAGCCTTCACAGCACTAGAGAATCGTCAATTAGTACGTTTCCATTGGGGAAAGATCCAAAAGGTACGATCGGCATTAGAATTATCCAATTTACATTCCTTGACAACGAGGAGGTAAATGCATTGGAGGATGCTGTAGATTTTGCAGAGCATCGAAACAAAGAACTGAAACACATCATGGGTAGACTAAGGGACAATCTCGAGGAGCATCATTATGCGAAAAAACACTTATTTTCAAGGGGTCCGGGATATTCTTTCAAAGCAAACCGCCGTAGTAGCGACATCAGCATTATCGAGGCGAAACCAGAGGCTGTAAGGCACAGCAGACTTTCTAGGGCCGAAACTTACCTGTCTTAGTAATATAGATTCTAGTATAATATGAATTGTATTTAATTGCTTGCTATGGTACCCTTGTAGTAGTCCAAGATCCATCATTCTTGATTGTAGAGTAAGAGTAAAGGCCTCTGTAAATTCATTCCCCCCCCTTATTTTGGTTTCCCTTTGAACAAAGCATTTATCCCCACTTTTTGGATCATGAACCACCTCATCGAAAAAAATTTCTCTGGAAGGACTTCGTGATTTTAATCTCTATTACCATATTTGTGTCGATCCCTTGTCATTTCATTATAGAGATACAGATTAATATAACAATGGATGTTGCGGGCAAAATTTTTCGTCACTCGAGGAGACAAGCGACAAGAAGACCTTTTTTCTTGCGAACCGTTGTAAGAACAAGGTCGGACGCAACAGCGAGTAACAACACCAACGAAAAGGGAAGGAATAATTCGATGGAAGGCGTGAAGGATAGACTCGCTCGAGCGGCGTTGAAGCAGGTGCCTCGGTACGGTTGGACGCAAGATGCAATTGCAGCTGCTGTCTCGGAAGACCAGAAACTGACCATATCAATGTCCGGTATGCTTTCTCCCCCCGAACTTGTAGGTTGGTTCATGGACGATATCAATCGTCAATTGCGGACGCAGAAAAGCGAAAGCGAAGGTAACAAGAACCGCATCGGTGATGAATCTGTACACAACAATGATCAATTCAAAGCAATCAAATGGCGATTTGAACAAGTCCTTCCGTTTGTCGAAAGCGGCCAATGGCACCGGGGCATGGCAATGGGATTATCTACTCCTTTCACAACACGAGGCCAACTTCATGAATTCATTGACATCATTGCTCCCGACAACTGCAGTGATACTTATCATATGGCACTAGGTACGATCTTCGTCGCGACCGAATTGCATCTCCTTGCGGATTCCTCTCCCAATTATGTTGATACCTGGTCGTTTCTTGAAAGTCGATTGAATGAATTAGAAAGTCAACAACAGCAATATGGTGACATCGATTATGCTCATTTTTTGATGCATCTCGCTTCAGTTCCGTCCCCGTCCATGTCGTCTGTGGCCAACATGACTAATAGCATACCTGTTGTGGCCGGAATGGCAGTAGCACAATCTCTGGTAGAAGGCGCCGCAAGTTTAGTCTTTCCACAATCTTCGAGCGTTTCCCCTCCTAACAAGGAAGAGCAGTCTCATAACACGAACGGAACAAGAGCTAGTGACTATGAAAGTCCTAAATCATCAACTCATGATCGAAAGTAATCCTAAAAGAAACACCTCTGTTTAAGATGTCCTTGAATATTGGATTGTTAGTTGTGCTGAAGACAGTGAAAGTATACCCCATGCAAGCACTTTGAAATTATAGTACAATATTCTTGTTTAATTCATGGTCCGTTAATCAGTATTTTTATTGTGGACAAATTTCAGTCTCTTCCATAAGTTCCTTAGTGCCAATCACTTTTGTTGCCCAAGCAGCGAACTGACTTGCCAATTCGGTCATTTGTTCCGAGCTCAGGGCACGCGGTAGGATCCATGTCACGTGAACGCTTCCCTCGACTTCATCCATTGTTCCCTCCATGAGTTTTACCGAGAATGCACGCATGATTACCCATTCGACCTGTTCGATAGGGATATCAAGGCCCTCGGCAATCTCGGTAAATGTAATCGTTCGTTCCGAAGCAGGCTTTGCGAATACTAGTTCGATTAAACCCAATAGCGTAATCTTTTCTTGCATTTGCTGACCCATATTCACTAGTGCAGGTTGTGAAGCAATCTGAGAAGGGTATGTGTCCTGGCAAAGCTTTTTGAAGTTTCTCACATCGCCAAGGGCACATGCCTTAAGCAATTCCACCAACCAGGCTTGAGGAGTCTGGTCTAGGGCCTTCAGAATAGGATTACTGACAACCTGGCCTAGATTATAAACCCCCTCGCCAGTCAATGCTGCTAAACAAAGGTCTATTGCCAACGTTTGGGATTTCGTGTCTGTCGCGGCGGCACCGCCCTCTTTGGGTTGATAATAGTTCAGATAGTCAACAGCCTCGTTATAGAATGCTTCTGGTGGGCCTACAATTTTGTAATAGGTCATTGATGTCTCATAATGAGCAGCATTAACAATCATGGCTTCTGGTGTATCGGAAACAAGCTGTTTTAGCAGCGGGCCGTTCGTCTTGATCACAGTATAGATCTCATTGAGACTTTCTTTTTTGGTTTCTGTGTCATTTTCACATGCCTGGAGGCTGAGAAGACTCAACTTTGATTGCAAATAAAGGTCGGCACCGACATTGGACGACTTCGTGGCGTCGAGCAAATCTTGCATAATTTTTCTTGCTTCGGCGGGGGTCGATCCCACTTCCAAACTGCAAAAGGCCACCGATGCAGCAATCCGAGCCAGCGACAATTGATTAATCTTTGTGGCCACAACCGAGACGACCTTAGTATATAGTCCTAGAAAGGTGTTTTTACTGTCACCGTCAGCGTTGGCTACGGGACGTAAGGTAGTTGATTTTTTATCGTCCGAAACAAAGTCTAAAATGAGTAGGGTCAATTGATGCCATAATTTCTGTTGGCAGTAGGACTCAATTTTGTCGTAATATGTCTCAGCAAGATCCGGAAACTGCCCGGCCATGGCCTTGCAATATTCTACTGAACCACTCGTTGCATCGACATAAGTACTCATTATTCGTTCTTTATTTAAGTTTTTTGTGTGATTTGGTGGTATAGTCTCGCTAGTAACAAATAATGCTGCTCTGCGAGGACCTACTTCGGGATTGTTGTTGAGTTCTCTCAATGGTGAAAAAGGAATGATACGAAAAGATTAAAAAATATTCGTCGGCTCTCGAAGCGCATCGAAGTTACAAAATTTTGATAAGCTACTTAGGGTTAGGGTTGGTGATCAGGAAATTTGATTTTGTGTTCGCGCCTTTTTTCACAACGTAAATTTTTCTTGTCATTTCACTCCTCTTCTGCCTGCTATTCTTCACAATCACCAACACTAGCTAGCGTACGACTACTAAGTTTAATATATCAGCACTATTTTGAAGAGGAAGATCAAGAGTATCAAAGACGTAAAAATTGGCAACTCCTTTTACGATAAAGATGACAAATTCCGATACCGAGATTGTGGCGCAGCTGAAAGCTTTCAATAGAACCTGGCGTGTTGATGTCGACGCATACAACAAAGACAACAAAGATGAGTCTATGGCTGCTGGTGCCGACGCCCGCATCGGCCCAAATAAAAGCTATCTAGTTCAAAACGAAAAAAAGGTGATGGCTTTGTCGCCTCTGGAAAAGGCCCGGACTACGATATCCAAATTATCATACGCATCGGGAGCGGCAGCTGCGACCGCGACAACAAGCGTTTCCATAGTTCAACATTTGTTTGCTGCGCTTAGTGAAGCTGTCAATGATACTAAAATGGCGGAAGATAGGACTAGCTCTGCCTCATCTTCCAAAGAATTGACACTTGGTACAAATAATTTGACGAATTCCAATAGCAAGCTAAGGCAGATCGAATGGCACATTGTCTTGACGTTAGAACTCTGGTCATGCGTATCACAATCTACTCCAAACGAAGAATTTCATTTAAAGTTGCTGGTGTTAGACGCATTTACTGATTCTATAATGTCATATCGAGATCAGTTACAGAAAAACGATAAAACAGTGATCAATAAGAATATCAAGTTTAAACCTCGGAAAAGAAAAAAGAATAAGAAGGAACCCAAAACTTCAGTAACGGAAAAGTCTGAAAAAGAAAAGGAAACACTGTTATTTGACCATTTGGTACAGGTCCTATCTCGTGCACCATTTTTACTGCCCATAAATTTCCCTCTCTCTGAATTCCTTATCAAACATATTTTCATTCAAGAGAGGAACTTTTGGAAACGGCTACCTTATGTGGTCTCGCATATTTTTGATGCATTCGAAATTTCTAATCCATACCTGAAGCCAACGGAAGAAGTCGTTGAAAGCGTCCCCGAGAAATCTCCACTATTACCATCAGGTCAGAAGGACGAAAATATCCACTCAAATCGAAGGAAGAAAAATAATATTACGGACACGACCACTGCCATGAAACGCAAAGCTTTGAAGGAGAAGATGGAGACGATTGCCAAGATCAAGAAAAGACAACGGCTAGCATCTCTCACGTCAAAGAAAAAGCGCAGAGGAAGTCATTTTCACAGGAATCTAGATGATATATCAAAATTGTTGGACAGCAAGAATGCAAAATCTATTCATCAGTCGTCTTCATCTAGAAAAAGAGTCGCAATGAATTCTCGCGATGGGATTGAAGCGACACTCAAAGAGAGAAAAGTGAGCGAGAACAATCCAGGAACAAAAAGTAGTCAAAATCGTTCTCATAGAATTGGTCTGCCAGCACGAAAGAAAATGAATAACCAACGACATAGAAAAAATAACCTCAATTCCAGAAGTCACAGCCAGGGAAATAATAATGATGAGGTGCGGCAAGGCGAAGTTACACAATCCCTGGGAGGAAGCAAGAACATTGGGGTCCTGCCCATGACTCCGAGAAAAAGTGTTCGTTCTGATACAAGTCTGGTTGTTGGAGAAACTCCTGTTCCATCTTGTGCTGGTACACTTTACGAGGCAGTGGCTGGAGAAACCCCAGTTACGCGTAATGACTCCGCG
>Ga0115013_10001482_pt1 | contig 13542 bp, 9 predicted proteins | sample SouAtlMetagenome_2_FD_88686 | JGI IMG/M metagenome (GOLD analysis project Ga0115013, IMG submission 88686) | Marine eukaryotic phytoplankton communities from Atlantic Ocean - South Atlantic ANT15 Metagenome | ecosystem: Environmental > Aquatic > Marine > Oceanic | place: South Atlantic Ocean...
TAGGGTTAGGGTTAGGGTTAGGGTTAGGGTTAGGGTTACGCGTAACCCTAACCCTAACCCTGACCCTAACCCTAACCCTAACCCTAACCCTAATCCGCGTCTCGCCAGCGGCCGTCCTCGCGACGGAAGATATAGGGAGATATACGGAGATATAGGAAGGCACGCCGAGCCGCGCGCTCACCTGGTGTGAGGGCTCGGGCTCTCGGGTGAGAGGGTTAGGGTTGGGGTTCGCCAAACCCTAACCTACACCCTACCCCTAACCCTACCCCTCACCCTCACCCTCACCCTAACCCGAGCCTCGCGCGCACCCAGCCCACGGCGCGGCCCAAGCCCACCCGCTCAATGAGCGAGGCGCCCCGCCGCCGGCCGCCCCGCCCCAGCCCGCGGCCCAGGCCATCGCCCGCGAGGGGGGGCACGCCACCGGCGGGGCGCACGTGCGCGCGCGCGTGCGGCGAGGGCGGAGGCCGGCCGCGCGGCGGGGGGGGCGGCCTGCGGGCGGGCATGCCGTGCAGCACCGCGAGCAGGTACGCGCCTAGTTAGGGTTAGGGTTAGGGTCAGGGTATGGGGTCAGGGTTGGGGTTAGGGTTGGGGTTGGGGTTGGAGTTGGGGTTGGGGTTGGGGTTGAGGTTGGGGTTAGTTTTAGGGTTAGGGTTAGGGTTAAGGTTCGGGTTTGGGTTCGGGTTGGAGCCGGTACGCGCCTCCGAAGGCGCGCGCGGCCGCGTAGAAGAGCGGGAAGGCCATGGGGAGCAGGGGCAGCCCGAGGCTCACGAGGCGCGGCAGCAGCTCCTCCGCGAGCCAGTGGGCGCGCGGGCTCGCACGGGGCGCCGACGAGGGCGGCAGCGGCGATGGCGGCGGAGGCGAGGGCGGGAGAGGGGAGGCGGCCTGCCGCCAAGGGAGGAGGAAGTGGCGCCAGGCGGCGGCGCACAGGCCGAGGGCGACGGCAAGCAGCCAGAGCCAGGGCAGCCGCGCACGCACCATCATCACCTCGCGCGCCATCGGCGGCAGCGGCCGAGGCGGCCGCCGGAGCGCCCTGGTCATCCGCCTGGTTAGCGAGGGTGAGGGTTAGGGTTGAGGTTAGGGCTAGGGTTGGGGTTAGGGTTAGTTGGGGTGAGGGTTAGGGTCAGGGTCAGGGTCAGGGTCAGGGTCAGGGTCAGGGTCAGGGTCAGGGTTAAGGTCAGGGTCAGGGTTGGGGTTCGGGTTGGGGTTGGGGTTCGGGTTCGGGTTCGGGTTCGGGTGAGCGTGTGGGTGAGCGCCTCGAGGCGACGTCCTCTCCGAGGAGGAAGGCGGAGGCGTCATGCGTGTGCGGGACGAAGGCCTCGCCCGCCTCGAGCGTGACGGGCACGCGCCCGCCCGCCGGCGCCGACGAGGGCAGAAGCTCGCGGCACCGTCCGGGCGCCGTGTCGCCGGGGCGGAGCCAGAGCACGTCGCCCTCGACGAGCAGGTTGGGGTGCAGCCGCACCCACACGCCGTCCCGCAGCACGCCGACGGCGTGCGGCGAGGCCTGGGCGGCCGTGCTGCGGCTTTGGAACGTCTGGTGCTGCGACACCTGGTTCAGCCAGCCGCGCGCGCGAGAGATGAGCTCAGTCGCCTCGCGGTGCTCCTCCCGAGCAGTGACCCAGGCGTTGAGCATGGCGAGCAGCAGCAGGCCGCAGCCGAACGCCGCAGACTGGGCCGACTGCATCGGGTCGCACCCGGTGGCCGAGCACGCCAGAAGCACCACGCCCGAGAGCACCGTGAGCAGCGCTCCTGGCTCGGTGAAGGCCATCAGCGTGCGGACCGGAAGGAGGGTGAGCCGCCGGCTTTCGAGCTGCAGCTGCTCGGCCACGCCATCGAGGAGCTTCTGCTTGGCGTGGCGCTGCGAGAGCGAGATCTTCATGAGCTCCAGCTCGTGCTTCTCCATTTTTGCGCCGGCGCTCCGAGCGCGCTCCGCGCCGCTCCGCGTCCGGGCGCGAGCCCTCGCAGTCGTTGGCTGATTTTCCACTCGCCGCTTGCCTTCGTCGACGTAGGCGCGCGTGAGCCTGGAAGTAAGCCTTTAGCTTTGCTTGCTTGCTACTTGGAAGCGGAGCGAGCTCCGAGCCGGCTGTTGTTGTCTCATTATCCACCCACACATTGGATACTCTCATATCGGTGACGGTGTGTACGGCCGCAGCTCATAGACGCGCACGAGCTCCGGCCCGTGCTGGTAGTCGAGGGTGCGTGACCAGACCTCCACTGCCTCGACCCCGGGCATGGGGTGCACCCCGTCACCGGAGGCGGAGGCGGCCGACGCGGCGGCGAGGGGCGGCGGCGCGAGAGGGTGGGTGGTGACGATGACACGCGTGCCCACAGGCAGGCGGAGCAGGCGCGCGGTGAGCTGCGGCATCAGGGCCTTCCACTTGGTGGCCGCGGCATAGACGATCGTGGGCAGCAGCCTCGCCGTGCCGCCGCCGCCGCCGGCCGCCGTGCCGCCGCCGCCGCCGGGTGCCGCCGCGACCCCCGGCGGGGCTGCGTCGTGTGCGGTCCACACGTGCGTGCCCGCTCCACTCTGCCCGTCTCCTGGCCCTTCCCGCCGGAGCTCGAAGCCCTCCCACCACGGCGTGCGCAGGATGTCGCCCTGCACGAAGGCGAGAGGCGCCAACCCCAACCCCAACCCTAGCCCTGACCCTAACCCTGACCCTAACCCTAGCCCCGCTTGCAGCAGCGGGAAGCGCGGCGGCTCGGCGAGGACCCGGGCGGCTGCCGCTTGCGACAGCTCGACGAGCGACGGCAGCAGCTCCAGACCATACACATGGCCCACGCCGCCGCCCGCCGCCGCCGCGAGCGCCGCGTTGCCTCTGCCCGACCCGAGGTCGAGCAGCACGTCGGAGCGCGTCGCGCGCACGCCCTCGCGCAACGCCTCGAGCAGCGAGCGCGCCGTGATCTCGCCGTAGGTCAGGTGTGCGCGGTCGAGGTCCAGCGCGATCGAATCGTTACAAGAGAGCGAGTACGGGCAGCGGTCGTCCTCATGGGCGAAGCGGCCTCCGAGAGACTCGAAGAGCGCGTCCACCTCCGCCTCCACAGAGGCAGCGAGCTTGTCGAACGGGCTAGGGCCAGAGGCGGAGGAGCAGCCTAGAGGCTCGACGGCAGAGCAGCCGGGCCCAGCGGCGTCGTACTGGGCGGCGATCAGAGCGTGGTCGTCAGACGGTTCGGCCAGGCTCCAGAAGCTGCTGCCACCAGCGGTGCGGTAGCGGTGGAGCAGCGGTGGAGGCGCCACGCTGCTGCCCACAACCTCGTTCGCAGAGGCGGGCTCTGCAACCACCTCGGCCTTCGCCGGGACCTCCTTGGCGCGCTGCGATCGGAGCCGCTGCGATCGGAGCCGCTGCGCCCGGAGCCGATCAGCCGCTGTGATCGGCTCCTCGGGACTTACTGTTCGAGGCGGTGTGTCTGGTGTGGTCACTTGCGACTCGGGCACCCACTCCTCAACGCCAGTCGACGATTCCACCCACGCCATTAACAGCCGCCTGCAAGACGTTGGCACAATCGGGCCAAGGCCACCTCGGGCCAACGCCACCCCGACGCGCTGCGTTGGCTAACTCTTTGCGTTCTACAGATGGACCTCAAGAAAAAAGTCAAAATTCCTACTTGGATTTATCATCGGCAACTGGGAATATTCATACGTTTAACAAGGTGGCTGCCTCCCTCCCCAGCGGGGCTCCAAGCGGGCGCGAGCTGCGCTACGCTGCGCGGCGGCGGCGCGGCGCTGGCACCGCCGCCAGGCTGATCGTGAAGTAACCGCGAGATCTTCCATGCTGCTCTCCGAGTACAGCGCGAAGCGTTCTTACACCACCCGCGCCAAGGAGGAGCAGCGGCGAACGTGAGCCTCACCACTCGCCCTGCGCTCCTTCACAGGCGACGCTCTCACCCAGCCACACCCTTGCTCGGCAGGGCTGCGCCCGCCTTCGTCGGACGAGTCCGGCCGTGGACGAAGCGCTGGGCGCCGCTCGGCCAGTTGACCGTCCCTCGATGGGTTCGCGCTGACGAGAAGTCGGAGGCCCTCCCACCTGCCGACAGACCGCCGGCTGCAGCGGCGCCCGTCGAGGCGGAGGCAGGGCTCCCCGAGGGCGAGCGGTACGAGGCGTGGCGGCTGGCGCGAATCAAGGACCGCGAGCTTGAGCTCGAAGAGTAACGCCCCTCCCAGCGCTGCCCTGCCCCGCACCCTCCCGCGCGCCCCCCTCCCTCCCCCCGAGCACGTGCGGCCCCGACGCCCCGCCCCGCGCTGTGGTCCCCGGCAGGGTGCGGCGGGTGCTGCGGGCGCAGCAGAATCAGGAGGAGGCGGCGCCCAGCGGCGCAGCGAGCGGCCCAGCCTCAGCAGGCAAGGAGTCCCTCTCCGCCTCACGCGCGCCCACCCCCGCGCCGCCAGCGCCGCACGCCGAGGCGGGCAGCAGCTCCGACCCGACCGCCACGTCGCCCGCCGCCACCTCGCCCGTCGCGGACATGGCTGCGCCCCCTGCGTTGACGCACGCGGCGGACGAGGCGGAGGCCGAGCCGGAGGCGAAGCGGCCGAAGCTGGCTGAGAACGAGGGCGCCTAGTCGCAGTTTGTGTGAATCCTACCCCGTACGACCACGAGTATGTGAATGTGTCACGTGAGCTAGAAAATATTTGCGTTCATGCTTTATCCAGATGGCAAGTAAAGAGCGTCGAGCCTAAAGTGATGCCCCTGTACCAGCGGCATAAATATATCGCTGTGGTGCGCCTCTAAAACTCACGACTCAGTCTAGCTCCCGCGGTGCGCCGGCCGGCGGCGGTAACCGCCCCGGCTCGCGGCTGGCCCCCGGCCGCGGCCGCGGCCCCCGGCCCCGCGGCCCCGCGCGCGGCGCCGGGGCGGCGCCCGGCGGCGGCGCGCGCGGACTTGGTACCGTAGTTGGTTGCGCGCTGCGAAGCGACTGTGTTATTATTGACTCAAACAAAGTTGACTACGTGCCCGTGCAGGGGTGCTACCTGCTACGAAGGCTTGTTCGCTTTAGCCGCCTTAGCCTTGGCGAGCATCTCACGGAGCACCTCCGGCGAGGGCACCGTCTCACCGTACGAGTTCGTCCTCGACGACGCGGCGGGGGCCAACGCGGCGGGCACGGTCTCGCCGTACGAGTTCACCACCGACGACGCGGCGGCGGCCGGCGCGGCGGTGGCACGCGCGGCGGGCGCGGGGGTGACCGTTCGTGACGGCGAGTACGGCGCGGCGCGCAGTGCGCGGAAGGAGGTCACCCTCCTCGCCTCCAACGCCTCCGCCGCCTCGGCCTCGCGCTGGGCCTTGCGCCTGTCGAGACGCTCCTCGAACTCCTTGCGGTGCGCCTCGGCCGCACGGTGCGCCTCCGCGGCCTCAGCACGCGCAGCATCCAGCGCCGCCTGCGCCTCCCGGCGCGCCACCTCCACCGCGGACAGCGGCGCTGAGGAGACCGCCGCCGCCGTGGCGTCCCCCCCGTCCTCGCCGCCCTTCTCACCCTCCTTCCCCCCGTCCGTCGCCCCGAGCCCGCCCTGCCGCTGCGCCTTCAGCTCCTCGCGCAGCTCCCTGCGCTTGGCCTCCGCCGCCGCGCGCGCCTCCTTGGCCTCGCGGTGCGCCGCCTCCGCGCTCTCTCTCTGCCTCTGCTTCTCCGCCTCGTTGATCGCCACCTGGTTCTCGTGCTCCAGCTTCCCCTCGGCCTTGCTCGCCTGCCGCAGCGCCCTCTCCTCGTCGCCCCTCACCGAGTGCACGCCCGACGCGGAGTCGGCCGCCGAGCGGCTGAACGACGCCGAGTTAGGGGCAGCCGGCTGGTGGAGGGCCCGGTCGCTTGCGGAGCTGGGGTCGGCCGAGCTCGGGTTCGCGGAGCTGGTGTTGATCGTGCTGCTGGCGGCGGCGTCGTGAGAGGCGGCGGCGGCGTCGACGCCGTCGCGCTGGACGCTGTTGCGCTGCATCCGCAGGCGCTCCTCGTATGACGCTTCAGCAGAGGAGGTGGAGGCGGAGGCGGCGGCGGCGGAGGAGGCGGCGGCGGAGGAGGCGGCGGAGGAGGAGGCGGCGGAGGCAGCGGCGAAGGAGGTGGCGTTGGAGGGGGAGGCGCCTGGGCCGTGGGCATCGATCGCGCCACGGCAGACCGGCGGGGCGATCGCTTCCATCCACGTGCCGTTACACTTGGGGTCGCACGCGTCCTTGGCAGAGTGGCACCAGCCCTTGCCGTCGTTGCCGCAGCCCCAGCACGAGTTCATGTCGTGCCCGCCGCAGCAGCCCATGGGCGTGGCCGCCTCGGGCGAGGACCTCGTCGACCTCCGGTCCGCGGGCACCTCTGGCTGCGCGCGCACCTCCGGCTCCGCCGTTGCGGGCTGCTCTCCCTCGGCGGGCGGCTGGGGGGCGTGCTCGCCCACGGGGTAGCCCGCGTCCGGCCCGCCTATCTGGATGTTCGGCTGCGACTGCTCCGTCGAGCCCGCACCTGTGCCCGGAGGCGGATCGGGCGCGCCGTTGGTGCTCGGCCCCGGGTCGAGGGAGGGCGGCGGCAGGCTGCCGTCCTTCCAGCCGTCGCCGTTCCTCCAGGCGTCGCCGTTCCTCCAGTCATCGCCGTTCCTCCACTCATCGCCGCCGTTCTCCGAGGGCGGGCTGATCGAGCCATCTGCGTTCTGCCGGCCTCGCGGCGCCTCGCTCTGGGGTGGCGCCTCCTGCTTGCGCTCCTCGTCGCCCGGGCACTTGCAGAAGTTGCGGTCGCACGAGTCGCTGCCCACGGGCCCGCTCCACTTGGACAGCCCACAGTTCTCCTTGCACCACCGGTCACTCACGAGCTCGGGCTGCAGGCTCGCGCAGTCCTTGCCAGGCAGGTTCGCCTCCTCCTCCGCCGCCTGCGCCGCCACGTGCGCCTCCGCCGCCGCCTTCGCCGCCGCGTCGTCCTCCTTCGCTGTCGCCGCCTCTGCGTTGGCGATCGCCTCCGCCTCCGCAAGCGCCGCCGCCGCCTGCTCCTCGGGCGACTTGACCTCCTCTGCCGCGCTTGCTCCGCCGCCAATCTTGGCGTCCGCCACGGCCTGCGCGTCCGCCGCGTCCGCCGCCTTCTTCTCATCGGGCGTCATGGTCTCCGCCCGCGCTCGGGCCTCCGCGTCCGACTCGGCCGCCTGCGCGTCCTCTTGCGCCGCAGCCGCCGCCCGCGCCGCGTCCTCGGCCACTCTCTCCTCCTCCGCCGCCTTCTGCTCGGCCACCCGCTCCTCCTGCTTCGCCTTCGCCTCCTCCTGCGCCTTCGCCTTGGCCGCCTCCGCCTCCCTCTCCGCCTGCGCCGCCTCCGCCTTCGCCGCCTCCGCCTCCGCGCGCCTCGCCTCCGCCTCCGCCCGCGCCGCCTCCGCCTTCGCCGCCTCCACGCCCGCCGCCCTGCGATCGTCCATCGCCTTGGCCTCCGCATCCAGCTCCGCCGCCTCCGCCGCCTCCGCCTCCGCCTTCGCCTGCGCCGCCCGGCCCGCCTGGTCCTCCATGGCCGCGCTCGAAGGCGCGCCCGTCGAGGTGGTGGCCGGCTGCCCCGCGTTCGGCCCACCGATCTGGATGCTGCGCTCGGGGTGCTGCTCCGCGTCCACCTTCTCCTGCTCGCGCTTGGGCGCCTGCTTAGGTTGGGTTTAGCGTTAGGATTAGGGTTGGGGTTAGGGTTGGGGTTAGGGTTAGGGTTAGGGTTGGGGTTAGGGTTAGGGTTAGGGTTAGGGTTAGGGTCAAGGGTCAAGGGTTAAGGGCTCGGGTTCGGGTTCGGGTTCGGGTTCGGGTTCGGGTTGGGCGCCTGCTCCCATGGGCACGCACAGTACTCCGGGTCACAGCCGTCGTCGGTCGAGATGTGCTGGCCATCGAGCAAGCAGCTCTGGTCACACCACTCGTCGTCGGCGATGTCGGCCTTGAGGCTCGTGCACGTCGCGCCCGCCACCGCCTTCTGCGGAGCCTCCTCCTCCTTGGAGGCGTCGCCCCACGCCTTGTCCCGCGAGCTGTCGTAGCCCGGAGGGTTGCCGTGCCCATCCCACGGCGCGTTGGGGTCGCGGCTCCTCTCCGCCTCCGCCTGCTCCTGCTGCCACGCCCGCTTCTCCTGCGCCTCCGCCTCCGCCGCGGCCGCCGCCTCCTCCCGCGCCCTGTCCTCCTCCCGGCGCTGCGCATCGCTCTCCGCGCGGTTCACCGCGTCGAGCAGGTCGTCGGGGCACGCGCAGTACTTGGGAGGGCAGTCCTCCTCGAGGTCCTTGTTGGCCACGTCGGTGGGGTCGCGCCGCGCGGAGGTCGCGCAGTTGAGCGTGCACCACTCATCGCTCGCGCGGTCGGGCATCACGCTCTTGCAGATGATCTTGCCCCCGGGGGTGGGCAGGATGGCCTCGTCCTGACTGCCCACGTCCTGGCCGAGCTTCTTGGCCTTCTTGAGCCGCTCGGCCTCGGCCTGCTCGATCGTCGCCTCGTCAGGGCCGTAGTAGCTGGCGCCCTCCCCCCGCGACTTGGAGATCTCCAGCTGGGACACCGGCTCGTTCCACAGCACCTGGGGGAGCTGCGGCTTGACCTGGGAGTGGCCGGCGATCCCGGGGACGCTGCCGTGGTCGTGGTCGATGACCGTCTCGACGCCGCGGTAGAAGGCGGGCATCAGGCGCAGGTAGGCCGCGGGCAGCCAGCCGAGCGAGCAGCGCGCCATCCAGCCGCCTGAGTTGAGCAGCGTGTCGAGCACCTGGTCGTCGGGCGCGCGCGCGTTGCTGCCGTACATCATGGCCTCGGCCCACGCGGTGAGCAGCTTCTTGGCGCGGTACGTCTGGTTGAAGTAGGCGACCGCGCTGCCCACCGCCTGGTCGGACATGCGCATCGTGTGGTTGGTCGCGTTCGAGTGGAAGTTGAAGAGCGCGACGTCGCGCGGCCCGTCCGGCCAGCTCCCCGGCAGGAAGAGCTTCGGGAACTTGTGGAACTCGAGGTCGACGTCGAGGTAGACGACGGGCTCGTTGGTCTTCTCGAGCTGGTCGAGGATGAAGAGCGGCTTGAGCGCGATCACGCGGTAGCGGAACTCCTCCGAGCCCTCGGGCGCGCGCGCGCCCAGCGCGTCGGGGCGCATCTCCGTGGCCTTGCAGCAGACGCCCAGCCGGTTGCACGACTCGACGAGGCGCGCCGCCTGGTCAGGGTTAGGGGTAAGGGTAGGGCTAGGGCTAGGGTCAGGGTCAGGGTTAAGGTTAGGGTCAGGGTTAAGGTTAGAATTAAGGTTAGGGTTAGGGTTCGGGTTCGGGTGTGCGGAGCGCGGCCTTGTCCTCGTAGCGCGGCGAGAAGAGCGAGACGCCCACGAAGCGGATCTGCGCCGAGCGGCAGTACGTGCTCATCATCACGCGCAGCGGGCTCTCGAAGACCTTCTTCTGCGCGGCGAAGGCGGCGGCGGCCTTCTCCTTGGCCACGTAGTGCGGCAGCTGCGCGTCGGCCTCCCACACCTTGGCGCGCGGCCCCGCCCGCCACACCGCTGAGTAGGGCACCCAGTTGAGCAGCGCCGTGTGCACGCACGAGTCGGCGCACTCGGAGGGCTTGTCGTACCAGTTGCTCGGCGAGCACTGCCCCGCCTTGGCGCCGGCGATGCACTCGTACGCGGACTCGTTGCTGCACTTGGCCTCAGGGTTGGGGTTCCACGTGCACGCGGGCAGGCCAGGGTAGAGCCTGCCGTTCTCGGCCACCGCCTCGACCAGCTGGTCGGTCCTCCGCGGCAGGCCCGAGGCGTTCTGGCTGTAGTCGGGCACGGGCTCGACGAAGTCGTTGATGCCGATCGCGTCGTCGTCGCAGATGCAGTTGGCGTGGAACTCGGAGGCGATCACGAAGGGGCCGTAGTCGTCCCTCTTGGACGAGGTGACCGCCGCCATCGTGCACCAGCTGTCAGAGACGCCCTCGTGGGCGCCGTAGCACTGCCCCGCGGGGAACATCTGGTCGCACTCTGGCAGGTCCTTGTAGCAGACGCCTTCCGGGCAGAAGCCATTGCAGGCCTCGCCGCATTTGACGGCCGCATCGTCCCACGACTTGCCGCACCGCAGCGAGACCATGTCCGCCCCCTCTGCGTCCCTGATCTTCTTCTTCTTAGGGTGCGCCTTGTTCCACTCCCACCTCTTCTTGTTGGCCTCAGCACGCATCTCCCACGGCTTCTTTTCTTCCGGCTTCCAAGGCGCCTTCTCCGGCGCCTTGTCCGCCGCTGGTGCTGCGGGTCGCTGCTCTTCCGTCCTCTCCGGCGGCAACTCCCACCCCTCCTCACGCTGCCTCCACAGCTTCTCGGACGGTTTGTTCCGCAAGGAATGGAACACCAGATCCCCGGTAGCCTTGCTGAACTTGGCGTGGGCCCATGCGCGCCTCAGGCCCACGCTGTGCGAGAGGTACTCCACGATCGTCTCTCGGGGCAGCTGTTGCTCAGTCAGATCGGCAACAGAGGGCTGCTGTGGCAGCTCCGCCGGGGGCTTCCGCTTCAGCTCGATGTACCGCCGGTAAGACTCGCTCAGGTTGTGCTGTGCAGCGGAGCTGATTTGGAGAGGCACGTGCTTCCCTCGGCCGAGCTCATGCTCTGGGAGGGGCGAGAGGACGCGCCCAGGCCTTGTCACAGGTCGCGCGCTGGCCGTGCACCACAGGCAAAGGAACGCCGGGATCCGGCCCATCACGCTGACGCCCATCACGCTGACGGCCCAAAGGCGCGGCGCCAGGTAGAGAGGCGACTCTCGTCGACGAAGTCGTTGCCTAATGCGGGACGCTGAATAAATTCAGCGACACACCCATGGGGCGCGCGCGAAACTCTGCGGTACGTGTTGCGCCACACGCCGGGGATGATGCGAGGTACCCCAGGTGCCCATGCGACCTAGAATACCCCTGTGCCCCATGCAGTGGCTCCGTCTGAGGGAGGGAATGTGGATGGGAGCCGCATCGCGTAGCGGGCGGCGCTAGTATAGGAATGATTTACGAGGGCGCTACGCATACCGTCCGCGTTACCCCTGCCTGCGGCGCGGGCGCTGGAGCGCCGCGCTCGCTGTCGGGGCGCGCGGCTCCATGCCGCTCGCGGGCAACCGCTTTCAGACCGTCTTCATCGGCAACCTGTCGTACGACGGCACGGAGGACGAGCTGCGCTCGCTCTTCGCGCAGGTCGGCCCCATCTCGACCCTCCGCGTCGTCGTCGACCGAGAGACCGGCAAGCGGAAGGGCTTCGCCTTCCTCGAGTTCTTCGATCAGGACACGGCGCAGCGCGCGGTGCACGAGCTCAACGGCGTCGAGTTCTACGGCCGCGCGCTCCGCGTGAGCATCGCCGAGCAGGACACGAAGCACGGCGACAGCAGCAGCGCGCCGGGCCCGTCGAGGAAGCGCAAGGGCGGGCATGCGGGGCCGCCCGGATCGGACCGCGTGGCGGCGGTGATCGCGGGGACGGCGAGCGCGCAGCTCTTCGAGCTGCTGCAGCAGGCCAAGTCCCTCGCCGCCCACCAGCCGCACGACCTCCTCGCGCTGTTGGAGCACCAGCCCCACCTGCTGCGTGCATTGCACCTGGGCTTGGACCGGATGGTGCCGCCCTCCGCCGAGCAGCAGCAGCAGCAGATGCAGCAGCAGCAGATGCAGATGCAGATGCAGATGCAGAGGGAGCAGCAGCGGCAGCAGCAGCAGTATCAGCACCACCAGCAGCAGCATCAGCCGTTCCTGCCGCCGATCATGCAGACGCCGGCGCCGGCGCCACAGCCGCAGCCGCAGCCGCAGCAGGCGCCCCAGGCGGAGCAGGCGGGCGAGACGGAGGCGATGCTGCGGCAGGTCATGTCCCTCACGCCGCAGCAGCTCGAGGCGCTGCCCGTCGACCAGCGGGAGCAGCTGATCGCTCTCAAGGAGGAGCTCCTCCGCAGGCAGGGCTAGGGCTAGGCAGGGTAAAATAAGTACATCTTCAGGTCACCTGCGCGCCGCAGATCACGTGGCGCGGGTAGTCCAGACGAAATGCGGGAGCTTACACGATATGAGACGTCCGAGAACAAAGAAGCCGGGTTCTCGGCTCTCTTTTTGCGCGGGGGGGGTGTCCTGTCGTATATTACACCCGCGCGGCGCGCGCCCGCGCGCCGCGCCTCTCTCTCGCGGCGCGCGCCGTTGCACGTATTATTTTTTTTGTCTTACCATGTATCTTTGACACAGCGCGCCACATGGCAAAATGAATGATTGCATGAATGATTGAGAGAACAACACGCAAGGAACAGCGCGGGGATAGAAGCCGGTGTGCGCGCGAGACAGAGGGTCGTGCACAGTCAGTCGCTGAGGTCGTCCGAGTCATGGTCGCTCACCGCGCCGCCCATCGGCGTGCCCTCGCTGGGGTCGACCACCTCGACCTCGCTCAGCATGTGCACGAGCTGCGCGGCGCTCGGTGCCGCGCCAAAGGCCTTCGCGCCCATCAGGCTGTGCTGCAGGCTGCCGTCTCTGTAGCAGAAGAGCGCGGGCAGCTTGCCGAGCTGCGAGGGCGGGATGGCGTCAAGGGCAGGCAGCTGGCAGCAGCGTATCCCGGCGAAGCGAGCCGCCACCTCGCGCAGTGCCAAGGCCAGCGCCGCGCACTGCTGTGGGACGCCGCGGCCCGTCTGTGACTCGAGGCTGCTGTCGGCGTGCAAGTGGACGACGACCCACCGCCCGACCGAGGCGGCGACGACCTCGGCCTCCCAGCTCGCCTTGCTCACCTGCACCAGCAGCCCGCCCTCGGCCTTGCGCGCCTGCGCCGCCTTCAGCTCCGCCACACGCGCCTCGCGGTAGGCCCGCAGCGCCTGGTCGTCGTCGGCGTCAGAGTCCTCGTAGCTCTCGTCGTCGTCGCCGCCGCCGTCGGCTGCCGCCTCGCCGTTCACGATCACGGCCGCCAGCTTCATGCTCGTCTCAGCCTCCAGCTCCTCCTCATCACCCGCCATGATCTCAGCGATCTGCTCCGCAGTGAAGCCCTTGCACTTGAGGCAGGCCTCGCGTGTGGCGATGTTCTTGGTGATGAGCATCTCGTCGAACTCGCTCAGCTCGGTGGACAGAGGGGTGTGCGAGGGCAGCGCCATCTGCGCCGCGGGACGCGCGTCCCCGCAGACAGACAGACATCGTGCAAAAAGGGGGTAAACAGCGGATTTCTATGCGGAATTTGTGATGACTATCGGTGAGCGAGGAACAACGCGCCACCTTTGGGGCGAGGGGAGGAGCGAGCGGAACCGAGCACATGACGACCGGACACGAAACTGCGAGGAACGGCGCGGCCTTCCTTCCGAGCGCCCTTCGTCGGACGACCCATGCTGCGCCTCCTCTCCATGCTGCTCGCGCTCCCAGCCGGCTATGCTGGCCACTGCTACTCGAACATGGCAGTCTGCCAGACCTGTGTCGCTGACGCCCGCGGCTCTCCGTGTGCCTTCTGCGGCTCTGTGTGCCAGATGGCGAGCGACGCTTGCTCTGCAGGCGCGGTCACCACTGAGGCGAATTGCCCCGGCTACACGCCTCCGGATCCGCTGCCGGGCGAGCCATTCTTTCAGGACGTGTCCGATTTGCTCGCCACCAACCCAGCACAGCTCAACTACGGTGTCGCCGTCACTGACACCAACGGCAACGGCAAGCTCGAGTTCGTCGTGGCCGGCTTCGGCGCGGCGAA
>Ga0115013_10001484_pt1 | contig 13531 bp, 15 predicted proteins | sample SouAtlMetagenome_2_FD_88686 | JGI IMG/M metagenome (GOLD analysis project Ga0115013, IMG submission 88686) | Marine eukaryotic phytoplankton communities from Atlantic Ocean - South Atlantic ANT15 Metagenome | ecosystem: Environmental > Aquatic > Marine > Oceanic | place: South Atlantic Ocean...
AAAAAATTTAAAGTGTCTTGAGTCCCTGAAGGCAGGTAGTTTAGATTTATCCTTTCTGCTATTTTCTTCAATAATAAAGCTTAAAACTTTTAGGTAAATTCATTAACCTTAATGACATTTTTAATAAAGTTATGGACAATATAGATTCCAATATTTCTAGTTCAGAAGAATTAGTGGGTATTGACGAAGTTCAAAAATTCCTTAATAGGTCAAGAGCCTCTGTTTACAGGTATACAAATACAGATCTAAGAAATTTAAATCCTAGTTTTAATCCAAGAAAATTAAACCCTGAATATAGAACGGATCAAAAAGATCCACTACGATTTCATCCTAATGAAATTGCAAGATTTGCAAAAGATATTTTAAGAATTAAAGAAGTCACTGTCGAAGTTTTTAGTTCTCCATCTTCAGCAGCTCAAGATAAACTTTCCGAAATTCTTGAAGAATTAAAAAGTATTAGATCTTTACTAGAAAAAAATTAATCAAAGATATTAATTTAAACTTTATTTTGATTTATTTACTTTTTGATTGTAAAATAAATCCTGTTAAGTTTATAGCTCAACTTTTAACAAGTAAAACTCTTGAAATACACAAATTCAAAGCAGTTTGTCAAAAGTAAATTAGGCGAGAAATCTTCTCTTATTACTATTTCAAGTGAATTGGAAAGAGATGATGATGATCCCTTAAGTATAAGGGGTTTATCGATTTCATTTCTTGGGATCGTATTAGCTTCCCTGACAATTTTATTGCCTTCAATTAGTATTTTATTTGGTAGACCTTTATCTCAGGAAAATGAGATTACTTCTTTTCACTTAATTAAAAAAGATGGATCTTAGTTTGATACCTCCATCTCCAATGAAGGGCATAGTTAATTTAGTTGTTGAAATACCTGCTGGTAGCAGGAATAAATACGAATATTGTTCTCAAGCCGGAATAATGGCACTTGATAGAATCTTGCATTCTTCTGTACGATATCCATTCGACTATGGTTTTATTCCAAATACGCTTGCAGATGATGGAGCTCCCCTTGATGCAATGGTAATTATGGACGAGCCAACATTCGCAGGTTGTCTTATAAAAGCAAGACCTATAGGTGTTTTAGATATGCATGATTGTGGAAAATATGATGGGAAACTTTTATGCGTTCCAATATCTAATCCAAGACAAGAAAACATTATCAGTATTAATCAAATAGCTCCTAATCAATTAGAAGATGTTGCAGAATTTTTTAGAACAAGTAAAGGTTTAGATGGGAGGACAGTGCAAATAGATGGTTGGAGAGATTTTGAGGTGGTTGAAGAACTTTTAAGAAAATGTACACATTCAAAAAAGAAAACTTTTAAAGTTTTAAAAAAATCATCAATAGTTAAATAAATTGAAAAAAATAATTTTTTACACCTATCCAAAATGCTCAACATGTAGAAAAGCGTCAAAGTGGCTTGATCAAAATAAAATTAACTATCAATTAATAGATATAACTAAAGAATCACCTTCAACAAAATATTTAGAACTTGCTTTAACTCAATTTTCATTTGATATTAAAAAAGTTTTTAATATAAGAGGTAAGAGTTTTAGGTCAATTGATTTTGATATTCTTGGCTTAAAAAAAGAAAGAATTATTGAATTATTATCAAATGATGGAAAATTAATAAAACGACCATTTCTAATAATTAACGAATCTAAATTAATAATTGGATTCAATGAGGCAGAATACATAGCAAACTTCAAATAAACTTTTAATTTTATAGTCTTTGTAAATTTTATGAATTCCTCTTTAAAAAATATAATTCTTGAGTGGGGACCCTTACTTTTCTTGTCTGTATTTGTTTCTTCTTGTAGATCTTTCGTCGCAGAACCTCGTTATATTCCCTCTGGTTCAATGCTTCCCGAATTACAAATAAACGATAGATTAATTATTGAAAAAATTTCTGTAAAAACAAAATTACCTCAAAGAGGAGATATTGTTGTTTTTAAATCTCCCTTTTCTTTTGATGAAAAACTTGTTGCATCAAGATCTAATCCATTACCGACTAAAAGTTATTGTTATTTGATGGGTTTCCCCCCAATATCATTCATTCCTGGATTAAGAGATCAGGCTTGTGATGCATACATTAAAAGAGTAGTAGCAATTCCAGGAGATTTGGTTAGTGTTAATTTCAAAGGAGAGGTGATTATTAATAATAAAAAAGTTTTTGAGCCATATGTTCTTAATTTCTGTTCAGAGTCCCCGTACAATAATTGCGGAGAATTTAAAAGCTTGAAAGTACCAAAAGATCATTTTTTGGTATTAGGTGATAACAGATCAAATAGTTGGGATGGAAGGTATTGGCCGGGAGGAAAATTTCTTCATAAAAAAGAAATAATTGGGAAAGCTTATTTTAGGTTTTGGCCTTTAAAGAATTTTGGACTTTTTAAAAATCAAGGCCAACATGAATTACTTTCCCTTTAATTAGATCATTTTTCTTAGGAAAATTTGAGGGAGAATCATAACCTAAATTAATTTGATTATTATGCCATTTTATATCAGGGTCAAACATAAGCCATCTTTTACTTCCTAGAGATAACTTTTCCTGCGTTAATCCTAATAAATTAGAGGGATTGAAACTTAAATACTTCCATAGCTTGGGGATGGGCCAAGATCTTTTTTGTACAAACTCTTCCCATAATAATGGTAAAACTAATTCATAGGAGCTTATTCCTACTGGTCTTTCGTTTATTGGAATAAAGGTATCTTCATCGTTTAATGCAATAGAATTTATTGCAATAGCTTGAATTAAATCATTTTCTAAACCTTTAATTAGAAATTCTCTATTTTTCTGTGAGCCCAAAGGAGGATCTACTTTCCACCCAAGATCATCTAATTGCAGATTATTTGTATCTGCTATTAATGTCCACCAACTTATAGTTGTTGAAATTGGTATGGTTTGCTTTTCAATCTCTTTTAGAGAATTTGAATCTGAGATATTTTTAATTACTATATTTTTATCTGGAAAAAGATTCTTTATTTCTAAGATATTTTTAACTTCAGAAATTTCATTATTATTTTCAATAATATAAAATCCTGATTGTAATGATTTAAGATCTATATTAACAATCCCTTTCTGAAGGCCTTTGTTTTTTGTTAGAGAAAATATTATTGGAGATGAATTTACTGCATCTAAAGAAAGACCTTTAAAAATTATTGACGAATCATAAAAGTTGCTAGTAGAAAGACCTATTGAACCTGTTTTTAAAAGTTCATCATGAGGAGAAAGATTTATACCTTCATCTTTCAAGCTAAAACTTCCCCAAAAATATATATTTAATTCACAAGAATTATTTTTTTGAAAGGGTATTTTTTCTGGCTTATCTCTCCAATTGCTGCTATTTGGAAGAAAGGCAATTGCACCAAAACCTGATTTCTTTGCTCTTAACTTCACATTCTCTAAGTTATCATCAAATCCTGTAATGGGATCTTTTAAAATGGAGTGACTATCTACCAGCATTGGTGCAATTATTTTATTACCAGATTTAGAAATTTCAATATTCTTCTTTAACGCCTCTTTTTTAGCATCCTTGCCAAAAGCTTCTATCACGCCATCAATAATTAATATATTATCTTTGATCACAGAAGCATTCGAGCTCATCAAAATGTCTATATTTTCAAAAAAAAAGGTTTTTCCCATTTTAAAGAGCGCCGGATGCTGTTGAATCTAATATCCCTCCAAGATGTGTCGTAATATTTAGGGCACTAATTACATTATCTTTTTGAGGATCATTAAAAATATCAATTATAGTTATACCTCCATTTCCTTGTTTTATCATCCAGATATTTGAAAAATCAATTCCTAAAATGTTACATATAAGGGTTTTATTAACTGCATCGTGCGCTACTAACAAGGTCAAATCATTATCCTTCTGATCTAAACATATTTCTTCCCAAGCTTTAACTGACCTTTCAGATACTTCTTTAATACTCTCCCCTTCAGGCATTATTACCTCTTCAGGTTTTTCATGCCAATTTTTTAGTAATTCTGGCCATTGCTCCTTAATCTCATTCTCTAATTTCCCTTCCCATAATCCATGGCTTATCTCTACCAATTTTTCAATCTTATTTATTTCTAAATCTGAATTATTTTGAAGAATTATTTGTGCCGTTTCATATGGCCGATCCATTGAACTTGAAAAAGCTTTGTTAAAACATATTTCTTTTAAATATTTAGAAGCTTTTTTCGCTTGATCTCTCCCATTAATATTTAATGGGATATTAATTTGGCCTTGAAATCGACCCTCTTTATTCCAGTTCGTTTCTCCATGCCTAACTAAGAATATTCTGGAATCTCCAATCTGATCAGGTATTTTTTTATTTAAATGCGAAATTTGATTTAAACACTCAACTTGTGTTTTATATGAATTTCCTTGCTTTGAAATATTAAGGATTGAAAATGAGGCGTTATCTAACTTTAATTTTCTAAAACCTTTTTTAGGTCTTCCAAGTAATGAAAGAATTAAACATCTAAGAATTGCATTATGACCAATAATTAAAATATTTGCCTCATCTTTTTTAGAATATGTTTTTAAGATATTTTCAATAAATGTATTTGCCTGTTCATATAGTTCTTTGATCGGTGCATACGTTAAATTATCCTTACTCTTTAATTTTAAATTTTCTGGATCATTTTTCCAAATGAGATAATTTTCTGGATAATTCTCCTTTATTTCGTTAATAGTTAAACCAGACCATGAACTAAGGTTTACCTCTAATAAATTTTTGTCATATATAATAGTATGTTTTCCTTTTAACTCTTTTTGAATAGTTTTTGCGGTTTCAGCAGCTCTTACAAGCGGAGATGAATATATTTTGTCGAAATTAATACCTGATAATACCTCCCCTGACTTAAAAGCTTGTTCATATCCTTTATCGGTTAAATATGAATCATCCGTTCTTCCCTGAACTAAACCTTTTTCATTAAAACTGCTGAGGCCATGCCTAACTAAAACTAATCTAATACTCATTATATAAATTTTAGGAATTATACTATTTTAATCATCTCATGGCGTGATAAAAATAGGTATAAGATTATTTAGAAATTTCAATGAAAACTACATTTAGTTTTTTAATTTATTGTTAAATATATGGATAAAAATATTTCTAAGAAAAAATTATTATTAGCAATTTTTTCATTAATCATAACTTTTTTTGTCTGGCAACAAGGGCTTCGAGACAGCCTCACTCGACCCTCTGTTAGCTTTGATATAAGTCAAAAAGAAAAAGAAATTGCAGAGTTAGCCATGCCTGCAATACCTATAAATTTAAAAGAACTATTTATTATAAATGATCCAATCGAAGAAATTAAACAATCCCTTAGGGAAATTCCTTTTGATGAATTAACTGAGAGGAATAAATTTATTTGGATAATTTCATCCGACAAAAACGAGACAAATTTGATAAAAGAATACCTTAATAGTTTTGATAATAAAAATTACAAATTAGCAATTGAAAATCTAGTTAAAACTTATCAAGATAATGCATACAATCCAGATGATAAGTTACTGGATTTATTTAAAGAAGATAGATTTATTTATCACTTGTTGAGCAAAAGATTTCATTTTGATGACAGTCAATTGATAACAAATACACTTTCAAAAAAAATGTTTTTGAAAATAATAGCTATTAGATTAATACCCCTTTTAACAATAGTTATGGGTTCTTTGCTTGTGTTAAGAACATTGTGGGGTGTTGTATCTTCTAGAAAAATCGAATGGAAAAAATACAAACCCTTAGATTTAGATTTGTTAGATATGGTTTTGCTGATTTCAGGGGGATTTGTTGTTTTAGGAGAAGTTGTTTCTCCCTTATTCTCAATTACCTTAGTTGAATTGGTCGCCTCTGGTCTTTCAATCGAGTTAAGACAATCATTTAAAATATTTTTCGGATATCTATTTATGGCAATCCCACCACTATTAATTATTTACTATCAGATAAAGTCTTTTGATAATCAATCTATTTTAAAAAAAGATTATTTTCAATTTAACTTTTTTCCAATAAAAGATTCGATAATTCAGGGATTCAAAGGATTTTTAATGATAATTCCTTTTGTTTTACTAGTTTCATTAATTAATAATCTTTTAATTAATAATCAAAATGGTAGTAATCCTTTGCTTGAGATCGTTTTAAATAATAATAATTACTTTTCATTTATACTTTTATTTTTAACAACTACATTTTTAGCACCTTTATTTGAGGAGGTTATTTTCCGAGGAGTTTTATTACCAATTTTATCGAGAGAATTTGGAATAATTTTAGGTATTGCAATATCTGCTTTTATTTTTGCTTTAGCCCATTTAAGTTTTAGTGAAATGATCCCGTTGTTTACATTAGGTATAGGACTGGGTATTACTAGATGTATTTCAGGAAGATTATCCTCTTCAGTTATTATGCATTCTTTATGGAATGGAATGACTTTTTTAAATTTGTTTTTATTAAGAACATAAAGATTTAGCTATTTTACTTGCGAACAATTTTAAAAAATGTTTACTTGATTAATAACACTTTTTATATTTCAAAAATACCAAGAAATGAAAATAAATAAGAATGAAAATTCTTTGAAAAATAACGTTTGCGATACTAAAAAAAAATCAATAGAAAATATATCATTATTTAATTTAAGATTTATTCATAGAATAATCGATAGTCTCAATATTTCGTTGCTAATTTTAATTTTTATCTTATCTTTTCTTTCTTTTAATAGTCAAAGAAAATGGACAGCCATATACTTTAATTTAGCCAAAACAAGAGCAAATAATAATAATCTTATAGATTATATTTCTAAGACCGAGGAATTTTATATTAAAGAAATTGAGTCTCTTAATAATTTTAAAAAAACAACTCCTAAAGATTTGATTTATCTAGTTAGAAAAATTAATAACAAGAAAAAAAGTTTTTTAGAAAAAAAGATAAAGTATATCCAATATGGATTAAAAGATAGTGCATATCAAAAAGGTTATTAATGAAAAAATATAAGAAAATTGTTCATCTATTACCTCTTGACGCTAGTAGGTTTAAGATTACTTATCTCTTTTGTTTGGTTTTGATTTTTAGCCTTTTTGGAAGACTTGTAAACTTACAAGTTTTTAGTGCATCTGACTTACAAAAAAAAGCTAGATTAATTCAATTTACTAAAACTAGTGCTTTATATAGGAGAAGATCAATAGTTGATAGGAATAATAGATTGATCGCTTATGACAAACCTCTTTATAAATTATGGGCTCATCCAAAATACTTCAACTTTCCTGGGGATCCTTCTAATAGATTAAGAAGTATTGATGAAGTGGTTAATAAATTATCAGTAATTTTAAATGTAAAAGTTGAATTTCTCCTATCAAAGTTTAAAAATAAAATGATAGGTATTGAATTACTTGATGGAATTACAGAGAATCAAGCAAAAAAGATTAAAAATCTGCATATAAGTGGTCTGGATTTGGATAAATATTCTCAAAGATATTATCCTCAAGGTAATTTATATTCCAATCTTATTGGTTTTGTTAATTATGAGAATAAAGGCTCAGCAGGTCTAGAACTGCATTTGAATAATCAAATCAAAGTACTTAATAAAAGTAATTTGGTAAAGAAAGGTGGAGATGGTACTCCACTACCTGATAGTTCGGGTCCAAGAGATTTTATAAATGATTACAAGAGTTTAGGTTTAACAATAGATTCAAGATTGCAGAAAGCTTCATTTACAGCTTTAAGTAAACAAGTTAAGAAGTGGAATGCAAAGAAAGGCTTCGCGATAGTAATGAATGTAAATAATGGCGAAATCTTATCATTAGCCTCAATCCCTTCTTACGATCCAAATACATATTGGAATTATGATTCGGAAGTCTATAAAGCTTGGTACTCACAAGATCTTTTCGAACCCGGTTCGACTTTTAAACCTATAAATCTAGCTTTAGCCCTAGAAGAAAAAGTAATTCAAAAAGATGGTTTTGTTGATGATAGTGGAAATGTAAATGTTGGAGGATGGAGCCTCTCGAATTGGAATAAACAAGGAAATGGTTATATCGATTATCCAAAGGTTTTACAAGTTTCAAGTAATGTAGGGATGGTAAAAATAATGCAAAAATTGCCCCCTAAAACTTATTGGGATTGGCTGAATAAATTAGGTATTAATAGAAGTTTGGAGACTGATTTGTTTGAATCTACATCGGGTCAATTAAAGTCGAAAGATATATTTGTTAGTCAATCAATTGAGCCTGCAGTAGCATCTTTTGGAAAGGGATTTTCTATTTCTCCATTGAAGTTAGCCCAGCTTCATGCTGTTCTTGCGAATGGAGGGAGTGAAGTAATTCCTCATGTCACCTTTAATTTTAAAGATCATCTCGAAAACAACTCTCAAAAAGAAATCTTTTCTGAGGAGGTATCAAGAATTGTTCTTGAATGGATGGAAAGTGTTGTAGATAAAGGCAGTGGTAAAGGGGCAAAAATTGATGGATACAGAATTGGAGGGAAAACTGGAACTTCTCAAAAAGCAATTAATGGAGTTTATAGTAGTAAAAAAGTTTGTAGTTTTGTCGCTACTTTCCCTGTAAATAATCCAAAGTATGTTGTTCTTGTGGTTATTGACGAACCCTCTAAATCTTATGCTTATGGTTCAACAGTTGCTGTCCCAGTCGCAAAAGAAATTATTGAAAGCCTAATTGTTATTGAAAAGATACCGCCACAAGTTGAAGAAAATAGAAAGATTGTTAAAAAACTCTGAAATTTTATGATTTTTTAGTTAATTAGCTCATTATTTGATGATTTCATTTGGAATTAAAGCTAAATTGAAAGAATACATGACTATCTAGAAATGAAATCTATTTTAGAACAATTATCTTCTATTACTGTTGTTGTCGCTGATACTGGAGATTTGGACGCGATTAAAAAGTTTCAGCCTAGAGATGCCACTACTAACCCATCCCTGATATTGGCTGCTGCTAAAAATCCGGAGTATGTAAAATTAATAGATGAAGCTTTGGAAAGTTCAAGAAAATCCTTGCCTGAGGGCTTTTCTGAAAGTGATTTAATTAAAGAAGCAATTGATCAAGTCTCAGTATTTTTTGGTAAGGAGATTCTTAATCTTATTTCAGGAAGAGTATCTACAGAGGTTGATGCTAGGCTTAGTTTTGACACAGAAGCTACAGTTAGAAAAGCGAAAAAATTAATAAACCACTATAAAAGTTTTGGGATAAATAAAGAAAGGATTTTGATTAAGATAGCTTCAACTTGGGAGGGAATTAAGGCCGCTGAAATATTGGAAAAAGAGGGAATCAAATGCAACCTAACTTTACTTTTTAACTTTTGCCAAGCCGTAGCCTGTGCGAATTCAAAGATTACTTTAATCTCTCCTTTTGTAGGGAGAATATTAGATTGGCATAAAGCTAAAACTGGTAAAGATAGGTTTTTAGGTCCTGAAGATCCAGGTGTTATCTCAGTAACTAAAATATATAATTATTTCAAAGAAAAAGGATTTAAAACTGAAGTAATGGGGGCAAGCTTTAGAAATGTAGATGAAATTAAAGAATTAGCAGGATGTGACCTTCTAACTATTGCACCAAAATTTTTAGACGAACTTTCTAAGGAAGAAGGTATATTAATTAAAAAATTAGATGATAATACTCAATACAAAAGCTCTATTGATTATAAATTTGATGAGAAAGATTTTAGACTAAGTATGTTAGAGGATCAAATGGCTAGTGAGAAGCTTAGTGAAGGAATAACTGGATTCAGTAAAGCAATAGAAGAATTAGAAGTATTGTTATTTAAAAGATTATCAGAAATTAATAATCAAAAATTAATTTCAGCATCTTAGATTTAATTTCATCAAAATATAAAATTAATCTTGACTTTTAGTTAAAAGCCTTTTAATAACTCTCTTAGCGATATCTTCATAATTCATTTGACCAGATAAAATTTGGGCAATTCGTTTAGGAGCAGTTTTTCTTTTAACACCTAACTGATAGCCAGTTCTAGGGAATCTATAAAAGATTTGAGCAATTCTCTTCCCCCATGCCATAGATTTACCCCATTCATTACTAATAATTGTTGAATAATTATTTAAATCATTGTTATTTTTTGATAAACATTGGTCAATACTTTCTGCAGCATAATAACTACTAATTAAAGAAGGTCTAATACCTTCTGCTAAAAATGGATCACAAAGCGAGGCTGCATCACCCACAGCGATTACCCTGTCGCCATTAAGTTTATGTATCCCATTCCAAATTCTTAGTCTTTTATGTACTACTTTAAAAGATGAATCTTCAAATCCGAAACTTTTTAGAACTTTATTATTGAGGTTTTTATCTTGTAGAAGCTTATTATTTATAAAAGTACCTAAGCCAACATTAACACTGTTTTTTAACGGGAACGCCCAAGCAAATCCATACTGAACAAATCCAAATTCAAATCTAACTGAATCTTTTGGAATATTACCTGATCCCTCTAGCCTTATGGCTATAGTGTTGGCAAATTTTGGTTTTTTGGGACCTAAGTTGAAATATCCAGCCCATTCAGATTGTGAACCGTCAGCAATAACAAGAAATTTAGATTTATATATAACCTCATTACTACATTTTATTATCCAAGTCTTATCCTGTTGAGTTATTTTTTTTACTTGGGCTGGCCTTAGTATCTCAGTACCAAATTTTAGAGCTTCATCAAGCAATAATTTATCAAACTTTTCTCTTCTAATGATCCAAAAAGGTGATTCTCCAGAAAGGTCGGCTACGACGTTATCAGAGGACTTCCATCTGAATTCAACATTCCTAATTTTAGATTCTATCGCTTCATTGATATCTAAAGGGAGAAATTTTTTCATTGAAGAGGCCATCCCCCCTGCGCAAGGCTTAATATTTCCTATTGTTCCCTTCTCAATTATTAAAACTGAATAACCTTTTTTTGATAAATTAAGTGCTGTGGAAGATCCTGATAACCCCCCTCCAATTACTATAGTGTCAAATTCCTTCAAACCTTGAGTATCTCTTTCTCCTTTTCAGACAATTTAGTTTCTATTAGAGAGATATATTTGTCAGTGAATTTTTGTATTTCTAATTGATTATCTCTTGATTCGTCTTTTGAAATTAAACCTTCCTTTTCATCTTTCTTTTCTTTATCAACAGCATCTCTTCTAATATTTCTAAGAGCCACTTTTCCTTCTTCTGCATATTTGGAGGCTAATTTGCAAAATTCTTTTCTTCTTTCTTCGGTTAATGGTGGCACATTTATTCTTATTACTTTCCCATCATTATTGGGGGTGATGCCTAAATCACTTACTGATATTGCTTTTTCTATAGCTTGTAAGCAAGAGATATCGAATGGTTGAATTGAAATTGTTTGTGAATCCACTGTAGCTATTGAAGCAAGTGATTTTATGGGGGTTTCTGCTCCGTAATACTCAACACTAATTCTGTCTAGTAGTGATGCGTTAGCCCTCCCAGTCCTTATAGTATTAAAGTTTCTTTGAGTGGCCTCAACACTTTTGTTCATATTCGATTGAATTTCTTGTTCTTTCATAATTTAGAAATAATTAACTTGAATAAGTTTTAACTTATTAATGAGCCAATAGACTCCCCTGCAACAGCTTTGGAGATATTTCCTTTTTTGAAAATATCAAAAACCATGATAGGAATATTATTATCTTTGCATAAAGCTATGGCAGTACTATCCATTACAGCGATTTCATCACTAAGAACTTGCTGATAACTTAGAGAAGAGAACTTTTTTGCTTCATTAAATTTATTGGGATCACGGTCATAAACCCCATCAACTTTTGTCGCCTTCATAACAACTTCAGCATTTATCTCAGCTGCTCTCAAAGCAGCTGTTGTATCAGTAGTAAAAAATGGATTTCCACAACCACCACCAAACACTACAACTCTTCCCTTCTCTAGATGTCTCATTGCTTTTCTTCTAATATAGGGTTCCGCAATTTCTTGCATCTCTATTGCAGTTTGAACCCTAGTTTCTACTCCAACTCTCTCCAATCCATCTTGGAGAGAAATCGCGTTCATTACTGTTGCTAACATACCTACATAATCAGCAGTAGCTCTATCCATGCCATCAGCAGAACCTTTAAGGCCTCGAAATATGTTGCCACCACCAACAACAATTGCAAGTTGAACCTTATTCGCGATTACTTTCTCTACATCTTCAGCTATTGATTGAACAATGGCAGGGTCTATCCCGTAGGGTTTATCTCCCATTAGTGCTTCGCCACTAAGCTTTAAAAGTACTCTTTTGTAAGTCATTCAATAATCATACTTTTATGACCTTAGCAAGTAAATATAAAGAATTTCTTTTTTAGTGCAATATTGCTTGCGTCTTTAAACATTTCTCAATCGAATAATAGAAAAAATGAATAAAGGTTTATTTGAAATACTAAAACTCCACACACTCTTGGGCTTTTACGCCTTGTTCTTTAAAAGGGTGCTTAATTAATTTCATCTCTGTTACTAAATCAGCTTGTTTAATAATTGATTCGGAAGCTCCTCTACCTGTTAAAACAATATGATTTTTTCTATCATTTAAACTTTTAATAAATTTAATTATTTCCTCAGGAGAAATATATCCAAGTTTTGTTGCAATATTAATTTCATCAAGGATTACAAGTTTATATGATTCATCTAGAATAAATTTTTTAGCGATTTTCCAAGCATTTTTGACTAATTCTTCATCTCTCACTCTATCTTGTGTTTCCCAAGTAAAACCTTCTCCTAATGCATGCCATGAAATATTTGATGATAAATTCTTAAGAGCTTTTTCTTCACCAGTTGTCCAACCCCCTTTAATAAACTGAATAATAGCTACTTTATGCCCGTGTCCAATAGTTCTTAAAGCCATGCCTAAAGAGGCAGTTGTTTTCCCTTTACCATTTCCAGTAAAAACAATTAATAATCCTTTTTTTGCTTTCCTTACTTGTAATCTCTTTGACTGAACATCTTTTCTTTTTTCCATTCTTTTTTTATAAAGGCTCTCATCAGTTTCAGGAGATAACTTACCTCCTATCCCAAGTTCTTTAGCCTGAGTATCGAGACTAGTTAATTTTCTTAAAAAGGGGGGTTTTTCACTGGGCATAAAATTTCCATTTAATCTTAATTATAGTGGCTCAGGAATTTACCTTTTTCTTGTATTTAGATAGGGCATTATTAACAGCTTGTTGTTGATCGCGTTTTGTAATCCAGTGATGGTAAGTTTGGGTATGTAGGCTTACAGAATGCCCCATCATTCTTGCTGCTACAGTATCAGGTAAATCATAAAAAATTGTTCTTACTGCCCATGCATGTCTAAGGTCATAAGGCTTGATCTTAAGAGAATAACGTTTAAATTGATCAGTTATTTTTTTTCCAATATTTTGTAAAGTTGTAACTCTAAGGTCTCTATTGATATTAGGAAGTAATCCTGGCTCTTTGCCTAATTTGCAAAGTTCGAACATATCGATCCATTTTGGATGAAAGGGCCATACTTGGTGTTCTCCTGTTTTAGTAGTAGGTAAAACTCTAATAATTTTGT
>Ga0115013_10001488_pt1 | contig 13518 bp, 14 predicted proteins | sample SouAtlMetagenome_2_FD_88686 | JGI IMG/M metagenome (GOLD analysis project Ga0115013, IMG submission 88686) | Marine eukaryotic phytoplankton communities from Atlantic Ocean - South Atlantic ANT15 Metagenome | ecosystem: Environmental > Aquatic > Marine > Oceanic | place: South Atlantic Ocean...
AAGAGTGATCATGTGAGTGGGAAGAGTGATCATGTGAGTGGGAAGAGTGATCATGTGAGTGGGAAGAGTGATCATGTGAGTGGGAAGAGTGATCATGTGAATCCTTATTTCTATTAATATTCTCTTTAAATTGAAAAGTATCTGTTTCAAAAAGTCCCACGCTCAATATTGTTTGCAATCCAACTTCACTATTTATAGACCTCAAAATTCTAGGTTCTTTTTTTATTACTTTAATATATCCCTCTATTTTCTTTAAATGTGCATCGGTTACTAGATCACATTTATTGAGTAGCAAAATATCACCATATAAAATTTGAGAGTATGCAATACTAGATTCTTTTAAATCAAAATCAAAGTTATCTGCATCAACAAGAGTAATGATCGAATCTAATCTTACTTTCTCTCTGAGATTACTACCTGCAAAAGTCATGGCTACGGGTAATGGATCTGCGAGGCCAGTAGTTTCAACAATTAAGTAATCTATTTTTTCAGGCCTATCTAATACTTTAGAAACAGTGTTTAATAATTCCCCATTTATTGTGCAACAAATACATCCGTTATTTAACTCGATCATATCTTCAGCAGCTTCTATAATTAACTCATTGTCTATTCCTATTTCTCCAAATTCATTGACTAAAACAGCAGTTTTAATACCAACTTGATTCTTTAATATATGATTTAAGAGTGTAGTTTTCCCTGAACCCAAAAATCCGCTAATAATAGTAACAGGAATCAATCTTTCAGACATCTTAATAGTTTTGTTTACAAGAATATATTATTTATATAGTAAGTTATTTTTCAAAAATATCATTTATTTCTGAGGCAATTGTTTGATCTAAATTTGTAATGCCTCCTAAATCATGTGTACTTAATTTAATTATTACTTTTGAATATACATTTTCCCAATTGGGGTGATGGTTATATTTTTCGCAAATTAAAGCAATCTTTGTCATGAAAGAGAAGGCTTCTATAAAATTTATAAAATTAAATTCTCTCTCAATATGGGTTAATGAAATTTTCCACCTAGGAATTGTGCTAGCTAGTTCTTTTAATTCTTCATTTTGTAAAAGATATGGTTTCATTATGATTGGTATAAATAATAATTATTATACTTGTTTAAACTTTTCCCCCATAACATGAACACTTATACTCCTTTCTTTTGGACTAAATCGATGTTCCCATAAATAAATTGCCTGCCAAGTTCCTAATATGATTTTTCCTTTTTGAAAACTTAAAGACAAACTAGTATTTGTTAAAGCAGTCTTAATATGGGCTGGCATATCATCCTCTCCTTCTTGGAAGTGTTCATAGTAGATTTCTTTTTTATCTTTTGATAATGGTGTATAGCAATTGTATGGAACTAATGATTTCATGAACTTTTTTAAGTCATTGAGAACATTTGGATCTGCATTTTCATTAATGGTCAAACTACAACTTGTATGTAGTGATGTTAAGTTGAAAATCCCTGAATTGAAATTGCTTTTTTGTATGAATAAATTTAAATCACTGGTTATGTCAGTGAGTCCTTCTCCGTTAGTAATAAAGTTTAATTTTGAAAAAACTTGTTCCATAAATATAAAATTCTTTATAGTCAATATCCTATTATGCATATAGTTTGAAACTTTTATACTTAGAAAAATAATTTTTGCCTTAGGATATTAAAAATAGTTAAAATATTTTTGGCTGAAACTGAATGGAATAGGCTAGGTGCTTATTTAAAAGAAACTCAAATATTAGGCTCAATACAGAGTACACTTTATTGGGATCAGAACACTTGTATGCCCAAAAATGGAGCCTCATGGAGATCTGAGCAACTTACTTATATCGCAAAAATACTTCATAAAAGAAATTCCTCTGAAGAATTCTCAGATCTAATTAAAGCGGCTCAAAATGAATTTTTAAATTATTCAGAACATTCATCAAGTCAAGAAATTATTCAAAGTAAAAAAAGAAATATTGAATTACTTACAAAGGAATTTAATAGACAAAAAAATTTAGATCCTAAATTAGTTGAATCGCTTGCAAAGTCCAAATCAAAAGGTTACGAAAGCTGGCAAGAAGCCAAAAGAAAATCAGATTTCGAGATTTTCTTGCCTTCTTTTAAAGAGTTAATCAAATTGCGTATTGAAGAAGCAAAGCAGATATCCGAGAAAAATACACCCTGGGAAACTTTAGCTCAACCTTTTGAGCCCGATTTAACCCTTGAATGGTTGAATAACATTTTTCAGCCACTTAAAGAAACGATCCCATCTCTGATAAATGATCTCAATAAGTCAGAGAAATATCACTGGGATTTAACCCCTGCATCTCAGCAAAATTTGTGTTCAAAATTACTTGATGAATTTGGAAGAGACGAGGATCAAGTTGTTGTTGCTAAATCTCCCCATCCTTTCTCTATTACTTTAGGTCCAAATGATTATAGGATTACTACCAGGATTGTTGAGGGTGAACCGTTCTCAAGTTTTCTAGCTACTGCACATGAGTGGGGGCATTCGATTTATGAACAGGGCTTACCTTCTCAAAGCCATCAATGGTTTGCATGGCCTTTAGGTCAAGCAACATCAATGGGTGTTCATGAAAGTCAATCTTTATTTTGGGAGAATAGGATCGTTAAATCAAGAGCCTTTTCTAAAAGATTTTTCAAGCACTTTGTTTCGGAAGGTTGTTCTTTAAATAATCATTTAGAACTTTGGAAATCAATGAATCATCTTAAAGCAGGTTTAAATAGAGTTGAGGCAGATGAATTAACTTACGGATTGCATATTTTAATTAGAACTGAACTTGAAATAGATTTGATTGAAGGAAATCTAGAAGCGAAAGATGTTCCATCAGAATGGAATTCTAGATACGAGGAATTATTAGGGATTCGCCCATCAAATGATGCAGAGGGTTGTCTTCAAGATGTTCATTGGAGTGAAGGAGCCTTTGGATATTTTCCTTCATACTTGTTAGGTCATCTTATAAGTGCACAAATCTCTTCACAAATGGAAAAGGATATAGGATTAATTGATAATTTAGTTGAAAATGGAGAATATGAAAAAATAATCTTGTGGTTAAAAAATAATATTCATAATCATGGAAGATCTGTTAACTCTATGCAGCTAGTAAGTAATGTTACAGGAGAGGAACTATCATCAAGTTTCTTTGTAAATCATTTAAGATCCAAAATAAAAGATTTTTGCTAAAAATTTACGTTACATATATTGATTGAGTTCAAGGATGTAGGATAAACGAAAATAATATTTTTGATGGCAAACCTTAATCAACCTCCAAGTAGAGTTACTCCAAATTTATTGCATATCTTAGATGCCTTTACAGACAATACAAAATCAGTCGCTAATACAATTGTCGAGTTAAATTCTAATACTATTAATAAGTATGAGTTAATTACTGAAACTGGACATTTAAAACTTGATAGAGTGGGTTATTCATCACTTTCTTACCCTTTTGCTTATGGATGTATACCAAGGACGTGGGATGAGGATGGTGATCCTCTAGATATTGAAATAGTGGGAGTTACAGAACCATTAGTACCAGGTTCAATCGTAGAATCAAGAATAATTGGTGTAATGAAATTTGATGATGGAGGAGAAGTTGATGACAAAGTAATTGCTGTACTAGCAGATGATAAGAGGATGGATCATATTAATACTTATGAAGATCTTGGCGAACATTGGCTGAAAGAGACCAAATATTATTGGGAACATTATAAAGATTTAAAAAAACCAGGAACATGTACTGTTAATGGCTTTTTCGGAATTGAAGAAGCTGTAAAAGTTATTCAAAATTGTGAATCTAGATACCTTAAAGAAATTGAACCTAAATTAGTTGATTAATAAAAATATTATTTATCTCTAAATTGTTCAAATATTTCCGAAAGAATTTTATCGGCACCTTGAAGTTTTAGCTTTTGAGCTAATTCTTTTCCAACTTTTTCCGGATCTTCAATATTACCTCTGTATTCATCCTTAATAAGTCTTTTACCATCAATAGATGCGACCATTCCAGTTAGATATATTTCATCATTTTGAATTTTACTATTAACTCCAATTGGAACTTGACAGCCACCTTCAAGTTCTCTCAAGAAAGATCTTTCAGCTAAACATCTTTGGCTTGAAACTTTATCTTCTAAAACACTTATGATTTTAAGAACTTCTCTATCATCAGATTTACATTCAATTCCTAAGGCACCTTGCCCCACGGCATGTAGGGATATATCATTTGGTATGACTTGGTGAATTCTTGATTCAAATCCTAATCTTTTTAAACCCGCTGCAGCCAGGATAATACAATCAAACTCTCCGGCATCTAACTTTTCGATTCTTGTGATAACGTTTCCTCTAATATCCTTGAAATTTAGATGAGGATATTTGTACCTCAATTGAGCCAGTCTCCGTAGAGAACTCGTCCCAACAATTGAACCTATAGGCAAATTTTCTAGTTGATAAATTTCATTTTTTTTGTTTACTACTAAAGCATCAGAAGGGTCTTCTCTTTTTGTGATACAACCTAATGTAAGCCCACTGGGTAAATTAGTCGGCAAATCTTTTAAGGAATGTACTGCAATATCAGCATGACCTATGAGCATTTGTGCTTCAAGTTCTTTGGTAAAGAGCCCTTTATCTCCAATTTTTGCTAAGGCGACGTCGAGAATTTTGTCACCTTGAGTTGCCATGGCTTCAATAGATACTTCTAAATCAGGAGTATTTTTTTCTAATTGTTCTTTAACCCATAATGTTTGAACCATTGCTAATTTACTTCTTCTACTAGCTATTTTTAATTTAAATTTAGTCATTAAATATTGGTTTAATTAGGTTTAAGAGAAAGTCGCATCTATCTTAAGATAATATCTTGCAACATTACAAAGCTGGAAAATTATATTTAACTTTTTTATTTAATATATTCCTTTAAAACTCCATTTCTGTTTGGATGTCTTAGCTTTCTTAACGCTTTTGCTTCTATTTGTCTGATTCTTTCTCTTGTGACATCAAAAATTTGTCCAATTTCTTCAAGAGTTTTCATTCTTCCATCATCTATTCCATAGCGCAGTCTAAGGACGTCTCTCTCCCTTGGACTTAGAGTCGCTAAGACTCCCTCTAAGTCTTCTCTTAATAAAGTTTTAGACACGTCTTGTTCTGGATTCTCAATATCAGCTTCAATAAAGTCTCCAAGCCTTGAATCCTCTTCTTTTCCAATAGGTGTTTCCAATGAAATGGGAAGCTGAGCACTTTTAGCTATAAATCTTAATTTTTCAATTGTCATTTCCATACTTTCCGCTATTTCTTCTTCGCTAGGCTTTCTACCAAATTCTTGACTAAGAACTTTTGTTGTTTTTTTAATCCTTGAAATTGTTTCATATAGATGAACAGGTAATCTGATAGTTCTACTTTGATCAGCTATGGCTCTTGTTATTGCTTGACGTATCCACCAAGTAGCGTAAGTAGAAAATTTATAACCTTTCTCGTGGTCAAATTTTTCTGCAGCTCTTATTAAACCCAGGCTTCCTTCTTGTATTAAATCTTGAAAAGATAATCCTCTATTCATATATTTCTTAGCAATAGAGACAACTAGTCTTAAATTAGATTGAACCATTTTCTCTTTAGCTCTTCTACCTAAGAGAAGCCTTCTTCTGAATTTAGAAAGAGGCATATCGATTAATTCGGCCCACTCTCTAACAGAAGGGAAATGTCCCTTCTCAGATTCGTATTGTGTGGCTATTTCTTCAAGTTGAAGAAGATCAGCTATTTTTCTAGCTAGTTCAATTTCTTCATCAGGTCTTAGTAATCTAATTCTTCCAATTTCCTGAAGATAAACTCTTATGGAATCTTCTGTATAAATTCCTTTTGGTCCAAGTTTTACGTTACCAAGAGCTTTAGCCTCTTCATCAGAACCATTAAATTCACCATTATTCTCGATACTTCCTTTATCACCATTAGGTTTTTGTTGGGAGTTTTGAATTGGAACTTGATTCTTGATAATAGACTCACCTTCCCTCTCGTTTTTTAAAGTTGAATCATTCTTTTTATTTATTTTTTTCTTAGAACTAGGATTAGAATTTTTTGATTCTGCTGCAACTGGACACATAATGGACTCCTTTCTACGATGAATTTAACTAGGTAAAAAATTTATTAAGGCGATTTTATACATTTAGTAGTAAAAATTTGCCTTAAGGATTGGAAGAACTGACTCACAAAAATTGTGATTAGATAAAGTTTTTTTTAAATTGTTGAAAAATTTAAATAGTGTTATAGATTACCTAAAGTAAAAAGTCTTGGGATTTCTCAGACTGGCAGATCAATTTTTGAATTTTCACTCAATGATCAAAGCTTCATGTCTCCCTTAAGAGCAGGATACTTACAATGTGCAAAAACACTTTGTGGAATGTTCAACAATCCAATACTAAGAAAAAGTTTTGATGCCGGCAAGTAATAATTTATCAAATATCTCTTTTAAGTTTGAGGTATTGCTTGATTTGGGTAGTCATAGTAATAGTTTTTCTTACTTAGATGGTAATAATCTCGGTGTAGAAGTTGGAGATATTGTTTCAGTAAGACTTAAAGGAAGATTCTTAAATGGACTAGCTATAGCTAAAAATCCTTTTTTAAAAATTGATAAAAATAAAAAAGATTTTGATGAAAAATCTAGTTTTGAATATTCATATATAGAAAGTATTGTTCAAAAAAAAGTAATCCAAGATTGGTGGAGAGAATGGATGCAGGATTTGGCTTTGTTTTATCGTGTAAGCAGTTTGAAAATGTTTAAAACAGCTTTCCCCCCAGGATGGATTGGTAAACATAAAAAATTATCTCAAAACTATAAATATCAAATATGGATTGAATCTCAAATAGATTTGGAATCCAGTAATGATCATTTAACTAAGAGAGAAATTTCATTATTAAATATTTTATGTCTCAAAGGCGAATGGCAAAGCGAATTACTCAAGTTAGGTTTTAATTCAACACTTATAAATTCAATGGTTAGCAAACAACAATTAATAAAAACTAAAAGAAAAAAAATATTTAATACCAAATTAAGTTCTTTTAAGAATGATTGTATTGAATTAAGAAGACCAAAGCTTACTCAGGAGCAAAAAAATATATATAGAAAAATGCAAGAGATGCAACCAGGAGATGTCTGTTTGCTATGGGGAGAAACAGGTTCTGGTAAAACAGAGGTTTATATGAGAATGGCTGAAGATCAATTATTAAATAAAAAGAGCTCTTTAATACTGGCTCCAGAAATTGGCTTGATTCCTCAGCTTATTGATAGATTTAGTAAAAGATTTCAAAGTGAGGTCTATGAGTACCACAGCAATTGTTCTTCGAGGCATAGGACTTTAGTTTGGAAAAAGATAATTGATGAAGATAAACCTCTTATCGTTATTGGGACTAGGTCAGCAGTATTTCTTCCTATTCAGAATTTAGGCTTAATAATAGTAGATGAAGAGCATGACGTTTCATATAAGCAAGACAGCCCAATGCCTTGTTACGATGCAAGAGATGTTGCTCTTGAAAGGGTAAAAAGAAATCCAGCAAAGCTAATTTTTGGAAGTGCAACTCCTTCAATGAGGACTTGGAAAAGGGTTGTTTTTGATAAACAAATAAGTTTACTGAGAATGAGAGAAAGAATATCTAGTACTGAAATACCAGAAATTAAAGTCGTTGATATGCGTTGTGAATTTCAAAAAGGAAATACAAAAATTTTTTGTAGCGAATTATTAGAAATAATTTCGCTGCTCAAAAAGAATCAGGAACAAGCAATAGTTTTGATTCCGCGAAGAGGTTATAGTGGTTTCTTAAGTTGTAGAAATTGTGGATTTATAATAAATTGCCCTAATTGTGAAGTCCCTTTATCAGTTCATGTAGGCGCAAAAGGTAAACAGTGGCTTAGCTGTCACTGGTGTGACCATAAAAGGAAACTTATCAATACTTGTCCAGACTGTAAATCAAAGGCCTTTAAGCCTTTTGGTATAGGTACTCAAAGAGTTATTGAGTTTCTTAATAATGAATTTCCCGAATTGAGGGTACTTCGTTTTGATAGAGACACTACCTCAGGTAAAGATGGTCATAGAAATATTCTTTCAACGTTTTCCAATGGGGACGCGGATATTCTCGTGGGGACTCAAATGTTGGCAAAAGGTATCGACATCCCAAATGTTACCCTTTCAGTTGTCATTGCCGCAGATGGACTCCTTCACCGCCCAGACATTTCGGCAGAAGAAAAATCATTACAATTATTTTTACAATTAGCAGGGAGAGCAGGGAGAGCAAAAAAACCAGGAAAGGTTATTTTTCAAACATACAAACCAAGTCACCCTGTGATCTCATATCTTAAGAATAGAAATTATGAGGGATTTTTAGTTGAAAGTTCTAAATTAAGAAAAGAGGCGAAACTATTCCCCTTTTGCAAGGTATGCCTTTTAAAAGTATCTGGAGAGAACTTTGAATGTACTGAAATCACTGCGGCTAAGTTAGCAAAATACTTGATGAGTTTTTGTAAAGATCAAAATTGGAAGGTAATTGGTCCAGCACCAAGTTTAATTCCAAAAGTTGGTAATAAATTTAGATGGCAAATATTAATACATGGTCCAGAAAATTTAGAATTACCCTTGCCTTGCAGGTCTGATTTATGGCAAATAATTCCTAAAAATGTTTTTTTATCAATTGATTTGAATCCAGTAGAGTTATAGCTAATTAGAAGGAAGTTCTGGCAAGCCAGAACCTAACTTGTATCTATAAAACCTCACAAAATAAGTTAACAATAGTGTAAGAAAAATAAATAAAAATCCTAATAATAAATTATTCCATTTCCAAAATGAATACTCTAATCTATTTAGTTCTCCAGGGATCAATGTCCACTTTATGAAATTTTTAGATACTTCTACTGTAGGGTTATCTTGACCTCTTATAGTCACTCTACTTGGATTGATAATATTGAAAGTTATTGTTAAGTCGTCTATGTATAGAAGCGTTTGAAGATCAAGACTTAAACTGTAATTATATTTTTTTAAAAAGAAAAAATTATTTTCAACACTATTGATTTTTAGGTCTGTTGATTCACCTAACAATTCACCAGCTATATTTTGTATTTTATAAAGAGTTTCTTGAGCCATTTCGAAGCTTAAATTTTTATTTCTAAAGGAAAAATCTAATTCTCCTTTTGATATATCTGCTTCAGGAAAATTTTCTTTGACTTTTTGTTCGAAATTTATTTGCCAAGGAAATTTTTTAATATATTTGCTTTCAATTTCGAAATTATTATTAATTGAGTCAATTTTACTTAGATCGAGGGTATCTTCAATTTTTACGCAGCCGCTTAAAAGTGGAATTAATAATATTAATAGGATAGAGATTATCAATATAAACCCTTTCTGAAATGGCTTGGTTTCACCAGTTGGAATATTAGATACATTTATAAACTTTTTTTCATCCTTATTATTTTTATTCTGCTTTAGAGAAGTAAGAGGTGTTTTGTTTAAAGTAGAACTACTTTCAATCGTGATATTCCAATTCTCAGGTTTTTTAATTTCAGGAGAATCGATAATTTCCATTAAATACTTTGCATTTTCTCTAACTTTATAATCATTAGATTTTAAAAGTTCTTTGCAAAAACTTATTGCCTCTTCTTTTTTATTGATTCCAGAGAGTGCGGTTATTAATATGGTGCGTAAATTAACTCCTTCTTTACTTGAGGAAGGGTAGGTTTTGATTATCGGATATAAATAGTTTATACAAAAATTATATTCACCTTTAATAAGAGCAAACTCTGCCTTCTCAACAATTTGCTTGTATGAATCCATTCTCAAGCATTTATCATTGTACCGATACCTGAATTTGTAAAAATTTCTAGAAGTAATGAGTGCTCAATTCTTCCATCAATTATATGTGCAGCTTTTACTCCTTGAGCTAATGCTCTAATACAACATTCCGTTTTGGGTCGCATACCATTAGAAACAATATTTTTTTCAATAAATTGTCTGGCCTCTTTTAGGTTGACTTGTTTGGCAAGACTATTTGGATTCTTTCTTTCTTTTAGTATCCCTGGAGTATCAGTTAGAAGAATAAGTTTTTCTGCATTTATTGAAGCAGCAACTTCTCCTGCTACAAAATCAGCATTGATGTTATGAGAAATACCATCTGCTGTAGAACCAATACTAGAAATAACAGGAATATATCCTTTTGTAATTAGAGGGTCTAACAATTCAGGGTTGATTTTTGTAACCTCTCCAACTAATCCATGACTACCATCTCCTAATTCTCTTGATTGAATTAAGTTACCATCTAGTCCAGAAATTCCTACAGCTGAGGAGCCTGTTTTATTGATTCCCCTCACAATCTGTTTATTTACTCTTCCCATAAGCACCATCTCAACAATTTCCATTGTTTTCTCATCGGTAACTCTTAAACCCTTTTCAAATTTTGGAGATATTTCTAATTTATTTAGCCAACTATTAATTTCGGGTCCACCACCATGTATAACCACGGGACATACCCCAACACTTGATAAAAGAGCAATGTCTCGAAAGAAAGCATTTTTTAATTTTTCCTCTTCCATAATGGAACCTCCATACTTAATAACAATTTTTCTACCTGAGAAACTTTGTATGTAAGGAAGTGCTTCGCTTAATATTGATACTCTTAAGGAATCATCCATTATGAAACGAATATTGAAAAATTTATTGAATTGAGAAATTGTATTTTCATAAAATATTTTCCAATATCTAATAGAAAAAAATTAAATCAAATTCCTTTTTATTATCGTTGATAATAAATTCTGATTCAAGGCCTTTAACAAAAAACCTATTTAATCTTTCTTGTTTCTCAATCCACTGTTCATAAGGAACATCATTTATTTCAAAATGCATCCTAAAGCCATTTTTTTCTTCTTTTGTAATTTCTTCTATCTCTCTAAGCTGAGGAGGATTATCCTCATTCCATAAATTTAATGCCTCTAATGAAGATTCCAGATGTGCTTTTAATCCATATCGCCATCTTGTGACGTCCCTAACTAATTCTGTTAATTCTTTGGGTCTATTAAATCTATTAGCTACAAAATCATTTCTATTTACTAATTTAACTGGAGGAATTTCGGAAGTTTTCAAACCAAGACCAATTAATAAGATAGGGACTCCATAAAAGAACGTTGGAACGCTTAGATTAACTGATTCAGTAAAATAAGCTGTCATTCCAATAAAAGCTAAGATACCTCCCGCTACTGTTATTATGTTTGCAGGGGATAAGTATTTCTTCATTTTGTTTTATTAGAAAAGTTATTGAATATTATGCAAGATCATAATTCTACAAATCCAGAAGATTTAATTTTAAAACTTGATCAAGATAGAGCTTGGTTGTTGGAGCATCTTGATAAAGGTAAATGGTCAGAGATTAGGAGTGAACTTGCTGATCTTGAAAGAAATATAAGCAAACTTATTATACGTGTTCAAGAATCAAATATTGATACTTGATTTAAAAAGGTATTTCATCAACCTCAGGGACTAAAGGAGAACTGTCCCATTGTGAATTTTCGGCAAGCTCAGATTTTTGTTCAGAAGAATTGCTATCTTGACTATTAGAGATGTTATTTGAGTTATTTTCAGAGGTTAGTTTCCCAACCGGACTTATATGGTGAATTCTAGAAGCTGTCAGTTCAGTCTGCTTTTCTTTAGTACCATCTTTTCTGGTTACGGAATTCATTCTAAGACGTCCTTCAAGAACTACGTTTTGACCTTCTTTTAGTTCTTCTACCATTTCTTTCGCAATGGTGCCCCAACCTATAACTTTTAATTCTCTAGATGGATCTTCATCACGCAATCCCTTGAAAGAAACCGTCATTTCAGCAATAGGCGTTTTATTCTCTTGGGTATACCTCATCTGAGGAGCGCTATTTATCACAGCTTGAATTAAACAATGATTCATTAACTTTCTCTTTAATTAAAGACATCTTGATGCAGAATTCAAAAAATTGCCACGAAAATGTTTGGATCCTTTCAGGAACTTCAGATGGACCAATAATAGTAAATAAACTATTACAGTTGAACTATATAGTCTTTGTAAGCGTTGTCACGCATAAAGCCAGTAAATCTTATGCCGTTAATCCTAAGTTACACATCATTACAGGAAAATTAAATGATTCAAGTGAAATAATCAAATTTATTGAAAACAATAAGATTAGTTATGTAATAGATGCCACACATCCATTTGCTTTAATTATCACTAAAAATCTAAATGAAGCTTGTAAAAAAATCAAAAAGCCCCTTTTGGTTTTTGATAGAAAATCAGAAATCAAGCCATTTAAAAATTTTAATTATATTTCTGGTTTAAAAGATATAAAAAAAGAAGGTTTAGTAAATAAAAATATCCTTTTGGCAATAGGATCTAGATTATTAAATGAGACAGCAAAGCATTATTTAAAGTATGGTGCAAATGTATTTACAAGAGTAATCCCAACCCCTGATAGTGTTTCTAAAGCTTTTTGCTCTTGTATGGAAAACTCAAATATAGCAATACTTGCACCCAGTAAAAACGGGAAATTTTTAGAGAAAAGTCTTTGTGAGTATTGGAAGATAGATTATATACTTTGTAGAGATTCTGGAAGTTATTCACAAATGAATTGGGAGAAAGTTGTCTATAAAACTAATATGGAATTATTTTTAGTTAGACGGCCAAAAATAAAATATAAAGATTCGCCTATATTTTGTGATTATGATAAGTTGATCAATCAAATAACTAAAAAAAATTTAACATTGTTGCATGAATAAAGTTTTACTTTTAATAACAACTGATTGTAGTGAAAAAAAGGCTAAGAAAATTGCTAAATTAATACTCAAAAAAAAACTTGCAGCATGCGTTTCCTTAAAAGAGATTTATTCAATTTATGAATGGCAAGGAAAAATAGAGGAAGTTAGAGAAGTTGAAATTATAATTAAGAGTAAACCAGAATTGAAAAAGACATTGATAGTTTTTTTACAAAAGATGACATCTCATAACATTCCACAAATTATTTATAAAAAGTTTAACTCTGAAAAAAAATATTTAAAATGGGTGAATAAAGCTTTATCAAACTAAGTGTTCTTGTAATAAATTTTGAAGATTAATATTAGACCTAGAACCTAGCTGAGTAATAATATGACCAGCACATAGTGAGCCTATCTCTCCACACATCTTTATTGAATAGTTATTAATTAGTCCATGAATAAATCCACCAGCATAAAGATCTCCTGCCCCTGTTGTATCTATTATTTTTCCTAGTAAGATCGGTTTTATTTCTTCAGTATCGTCTTTATTAATAATTAAGGAACCTTTATTTCCTAAAGTAATTATGACTAATTCACATAATTTAGAAATAGATTCTTTGCAGCTTTGGAAATCATTCTTGTTAAAGAGACTTAACACTTCAGATTCATTACAAAAAACTATATCTATATAGTTATCAATTAATTCTAAGAAGCTTTCTCGATGCCTATCTACACAAAAAGAGTCGGACAATGAAAGTATTATTTTTGATCCTGATTCTTTGGCT
>Ga0115013_10001493_pt1 | contig 13505 bp, 10 predicted proteins | sample SouAtlMetagenome_2_FD_88686 | JGI IMG/M metagenome (GOLD analysis project Ga0115013, IMG submission 88686) | Marine eukaryotic phytoplankton communities from Atlantic Ocean - South Atlantic ANT15 Metagenome | ecosystem: Environmental > Aquatic > Marine > Oceanic | place: South Atlantic Ocean...
CCGACACTATAAGCATCGTCTTGCCCGTAGAGAGGTCCGTAGGCGAGAGCTGGCTGCCAAGACCGGGACGCTCAACACCCTCGTGGTGCGTGTTGTGGACAAAAACAATCAAAGCACGCAATATAGCGCCGCAGACATGGTGGACAATATCTTCACCGATCAGAATTGTCTGAAGAGCCAGTACGCTGCCTGTTCTTACAATAAAATCAATATCCAACAGGCAATGGAAGACAACGCGAAGGAACCTGACGGACCCAACGGAGTGATTGACCTACATGTCGATGTGGTTGCTCAAGGTTCTTCGTACTCAAGCCTTCAATACGCAGCTGAAACTGCCACCAAGGCACGATTCGGAGTTACGGATCCAAAGGATGGTCACCTTACGGATTTTTTCGACTTGATCATGTATTGCCAGCCTCCGGGAACGCGAAAATCTAGTGGATCCACCAGTTGGCTTGGCTACTCCTACTTAAATAGCTATAGAACCTTCTTCAATGACGTATGGTGCAAATCAGTTACTTTACAAATGCACGAGGTAGGACACAATCTGGGCTTGCACCATTCTGGCTTACCAAATGATACTGAATATTCAGACAAGACAGGCGTGATGGGATATTCTTATCTAATGGATGACGGAGGCCACATGTGTTTTAATGCCGCTAAGAGTTATCAATTGGGCTGGTATGAAGACAGGTCGGACAGCATAGACCCTTTGTCGCTCCCGGGAGGATCGAAAGAATATGTCTTGAACGGTGTGGTCGATTATGATCCCGTGAACGGTGACATCGTAGTGGTTCGCCTCGAACATGAGGGAAATTTCGAGGGATTGGATTACTATATTGGATACAACCGTGCTGTAGGAATCAACAGTGCAACCCAAAACGGACGTAACTTAGTCCAGCTGTTTGAAAAAGAAAACTACCTGGGATGGTACTACGGACCCCAGGGCGCTGGAAAGTCCCGACAAATCGCGGCTTTAGATACTGGCGGAAGCTACTCGTGGGAATTAGATGGTACAACTGTGACGCTGCTCGTGCATAAGATTGAGAACGAAAAGGCATATATTCGAATCACGGGAGGAACAGATCCCGCTTCACCAACGAACGTGCCTATGGATGCTCCAACTATGTCACAGTCACCAGCCAATGCACCTACTGATTCACCAACTTCCTCTCCCTCTGATACACCAACAAACACTCCAACCAATGCACCAACTGATGCTCCAACCAATGCACCAACTGATAGTCCCACCGGGAAGCCAACCACAAGCACTCCAACAGCAAGGCCAACACTCAATCCCACTGTGGAACCTGGAGAGCCAACTGGCAGTCCAACTACTGCTGAGCCAACAACAAGTCCAACTCACAACCCAACTGCTGATCCAACAAGCCTTCCAACAGTTAATCCGACTAATGCACCAACTAATACACCAACTAGTTCACCAACCAATGCACCAACTACTGCCCCAACAAACACACCAACCAATGCACCCACCAGTGCACCTACTAGTTCACCAACCGCTAGTCCAACTAGTGCTCCAACAGAGGCACCTACAGAGGCACCTACAGAGGCACCTACAGATGCTCCAACTGCTAATCCAACTTTGAACCCAACCAACAATCCAACAAGCAGCCCAAGTGCAAATCCAAGTGCATCATACTTCCCTTCTCAAGAACCAACACTTTCTCCTTCAGAGAGTCAAGAGCCCTCTCAGAATCCTACCACTGAGCCAACAGCTAGCCCAACAGCTAATCCAACAAATGTGCCCACAGATGTACCAACTGATGCACCAACCAGTGCACCAACTAGTGCACCAACTGAAAGACCTACTTTCAATCCAAGCGCAAGTCCAACTTCTAGCCCAAGTGCTGGACCAACTCATGATCCAACCTTCAAACCTCCTGCTGACCCGAATTCCGAGCCACCAATCTTCTATCTCACGGAGTCTCCATCTTCCGATCCAACAGAGAGACCCACCGGAAAACCGTCAACTCCACAGCCAATATTTAGACTCACGCATGATCCAACGAACAAGCCAACCATTGCAGTCCAAACTGGAGAGCCCACTACGATTCCCACCTCGGAGCCAACGGGCAAGCCCACTGCAAAGGCAAGCTCAAATCCCACTGTATCTCCAACTGAACCAGAGTGCACTAGTTTTAAATTCCTCCTCATGACGGACAATAACGGGTCTGAAATAAGCTGGCGGATCTACGACACGGAAACTGGACAGGGCTTAGTCAATAACAGCAATCATCAGTATGCTGACAACGCCTTTTATGACTGGGAATGGTGCATTCCCCATGGTGCAAATTATAGGCTCGAGATGACAGATCTCGGATTGGATGGGATTTGTTGCCAGAATGGAATAGGTTACTACCAAGGTGCTTTGGACGAAGTCGAAATTTTTTCGGGAGGAAAATGGACGGGACGCAACGATTATCGAACCTTTTACCTTGACGCAACAGGTATGGTCGTTGTGGAAGATCCACCCACGCCCTTGCCAACACTTGCACCGGTAGTAGAGCCAACACCCGAGCCAAGCTCCAAACCAACATCCAAGGACAATATCTTTCAGCCAAGACAATCATCCCAGCCCACAGCAAATCCAAGTTCGAGACCAAGCTCGAAACCCAGCTCGAGTCCAAGCACCAAGCCGAGCTCAAGACCAAGCTCAAATCCAAGCTCGAGACCAAGCTCGAAACCTAGCACCAAGCCGAGTACAGAGCCGAGCTCAGAGCCGAGCTCAAAGCCAAGCTCAAGACCAAGCTCAAGACCAAGCTCAAATCCAAGCTCAAAACCAAGCTCAAAACCAACTTCTAGACCAAGCTTGAAGCCAAGTTTGAAGCCAACTAATGACATCCAAACATCCCAGCCCACAGCAAATCCAAGCTCAGAACCAACCTCGAGTCCAAGCTCCAAACCAACTTCCGAACCATCCTCAAAGCCAAGCTCCAAACCAAGCTTCAAGCCAACACCAGAAACATGCCCGTTGAAACAATACAACAGGAGGAAATTTAATATTCTAGGGTGGCGCAGAAAGAGGACTTGTGGGAGCTTGTTCCGAAGGAAAAAAGTCCGGAAAAAGAAACAATTGTGTAATAAGTATCTCGACCGAAGGAAGGAAACCAATGTGTGGGACAAGTGCCCAATTTCCTGCGGCCAGGTCGGATTGGGAGAATGTTCCTTTTTAGATACTACTGGAGGAACTAATAACAGAAGACGCAAGAAGGGCCAATAATATAGAAGTATTATTTAATCTTATGTTTCTCTCTTTAGATTGAATGGAACCACAATTCGTTTGTAGTTTGCTTCCATTTCCCCAATGATATCCTGGCACGATACAGTTATTTTTGGTAACGGCACAGTTCTATCGCGATTCTAGCTTTCCATCTCGAGTGGGAGCATGTTAGTTCTTTATCTATGTGTGTGTCTAATCGTTTGTTCTCTCCTTTCGTTGGGCCCCTGTAGTATATGAATGTTTTGATGAAACTTGGTAACGATTTTACGCTGTTCGAAACACTCTAACTGTATCTTCTTGTAGTTGAAAGGCTCGTGTCCAGACTGGTTCCTTTGAACCTCAGGGCTTGCTCTCGTGCAGCGGTGATTGGTTTGAGTGCTCGAAGCATATCTTCCATGGTTACTCGTTGCAAATTCTTTTCGGTGTTTGTTGCGGTGGCTCGCACCGAAGTAGGATGTGAGGGAAATTGCAATTCTTTCGAAGCCAGAAAAGGTGAGGGAAGTTTGCTTCCCAAACTCCTCGATTGTATTTCTAACATAATTGGTTTTGTTGTCTGACTGCTGTGAGAAGCAATGGATCCGACGACTATACCACGGGCTGCTGCTGTCTTGGAAGAAATCATCATCTTCTTTGTCACCGCATTCCGAGAAACCGAAGAAAGCACTTTGTGCGGAAAAGGAATTCGTGGAGCGACTGTTAGTATTTCCATTCCGAGAGAACAGGTATTCGAATATGTTGTTCTTTCCTTGTGGACTTTCAATGTATTCGTATTTCTCAACTCGCGTTTGGTCGTTGATTTTCTTTTGAGAAAGGAACAGTTGTATGCAATCTAAAGAAAGAATCCGGTATTAGTAGAGACATAACGAAGGTGTCATATGGAAAGAAAAATATCATCGTTATTTGTTATTTCAAATACATTTGCGAACTTGCATTCCTTTTGTTTCCTAACGTGTCAGCGACTCGCGTGTCGTGAATTAGTCACACACGCGGGAAGCATCCGGCGATCGGTTAAATTTGAAAATTGAAAATAACGAACTAATCGAATCAATCGATCCATCGATAATGACTCGATCTTTACAGAAATCTATGTTTTCTATTCGAATGTATTCAAATTTTGGAAGAAAAACGAAACACTATAGATTACAATTTGAGTAAGTGTATGAAAATTCCAACCCTACCACTGCTCACTTTATTCACTAGAATATCTGACCTCGACTCTTTTATTTCGCAGGAATTCCAATGATGCGAACATCACGCTGAAGCACAGTGGCCATAAACTTATCAAGCTGCTTTTCGTAAACCTCATCTGTACTGTACTCCTCGCCGAGTGCCGCCAGGAGAGCCTTCTTGTATTCGACCTTATCTTTGAATCCGGCAGCGGATTCAAACGTGCCCCCAATCTCGCACACGGCAACAATGCCAACATCGGTCTCGAGTCCTCCCAGGAATGGAGCAGCATTTTCCTTGGTGGGAACAACGTCTTTGGCATACTCGAAGAAATCAGAAGGTCCAGCAAATTTGACATCAAAGTCAAATTTGTTCATGAAGAAAGCACTGATGTACTTTCCGCAGGCCTCGGGGTCAAGAACATTGTGGATCAGAGCAAACCAGTAGGCCTTGCCGGGTTCAAAGAGGTCACTGGGGGCTTCGATGATGCGAAGGTCACGCTTGATCTTTCCGGTCACAAACTTGTTCTTCCATTCTTGGTATTTTTCGCTCTTGTAAAATTCGAGAGCCTTGGCCTTGGTTGCGAATTTGACAATAAAAGTCATGTCCGGTGCATTGGCTCCAAGCTCGTGTTTGCTCAAGGCGGGTCCTAAAAGAATCTTTTCGATTCCGAACGAAGCGTCCGTGGATTTGACAATAGCACCAAATTCCTTGATCATTTCAGGGGGAGGTGGGCCATTGGCTTCCATAATGTTCCCCACGATGTATCCACACATGAAATGGGATTCGACTCCGGCTGGCTTCATGATCTCGTATACGTCCTGGACGGCCCAGGCCGCCTTTTCGCTATCCTGCTTTTCCTTGAGCTTTTCGATCGTCCAATCGCTACCGGGTTTGGCCTCGAAGACGCACCATCCGATTTTTGCATCCTTTCCGGCTGGAAAATGGATGGAATGCTGATACAACGTTCCGTCTGTTTCCTTCATAAGCCCCTCGTTGATGGGTGCCAAGCCCTGTACGTTTCGTGAAAGAGAGAAAGAAAACGACGCACAAAGCCAAAGTTGAGAGAGAATTCATTAGCAACAAGAGCATCGAGGGAGAATTCAAATAAGTATTTGTGTCCGGATGGACAGCTGCGCACTACTTACAGGACCCATCGCAGGAGTTCCAGCGATCATACCAGCGACATGTTCTGCGTAAAAATCGCTGTTGGTGATATTGTGTTGAACCATAAAATACTTGCTCATGATGATGTCGATTTGATGATATCTTGCGAGAGGTAATGACTTGTTTGTGATTTGCTTCTGCTTTGTTTATGCGAAAAGGAAAGAGCAGCTGTTTGTTAAGCACGAAAATGTCAAAACGATTCTCAAAGATATCTGAGAATCGAAAAAAGAACCGCTTCTCACACATGATACCAGCAGTTGAGGGGAGTTATTAGTTTTCTCGGAGAATTAAGAACGATAATTAATATCAGTACGACTCGCGCGCTTGGAATCATTCGAATCAATCGCATATTCACAGAATCCCCCCATTTATTTTGATGCCCCCATTTCTCGTTCGTGCGGCTAGGAATGACGAATGCCTTGTGTTGGAAAATGGACAGACGCCTCAAGTCATTTTCAAACGAGGTTGCCCTGCGTTTTGTTGCCGTTGCTGATGCTGTTGAAGACGTTTGAACACCGATACAGCATAACACTACTTTGAGAATAGAATAGTAGAACATTAAACATGGTAAGGAAAGGACATCGTTTCGTCAAATGCAACATCAGTGAATTCATCTTCCGAACGAATAAAAAGGAATCCAAAAAGAGTCGAGAAAAAACGGATCCAATTCATTCCTTGCAATGAAGCATCCATCCGGTGACGAGTCGAGACTTTTTTTTGCGTGCGATTGTTGGGAACGGAACCAACCAACATCCAAAGTGAAACTTCCACGGCTGCAAGTATTAGAGTCGCCTTCCTGAACTTTTCCTCCATTTCAGAGAACGGTGCTATCTTCGGCCAACAGTGACTGTCAAGGGAGGAGACACGTGGACAATATTTCGATACGGGGCAGGCACTATGATTTAGTTTGTAGGGTTTGTCACGTGTCGGAATTGGGAAGCGTCTTTGTCGAATCTGGATCTACGACATTTTTACAGCTCTGGAATGCTGATGGGGAGAGACTTTCGAATGATAGCAGCGGGATTGCCAGATTGGATTCCCACAAGCTACTCGTTCGATTTCTCTCGAGCGAGTTTGAGAAATTGTTTGAAATCTTGCATCCGGTTTTCTGTTGCGAGAGAGCAAACGAGGAGCATTTTTTTCGCATTGCAAGTTGATGCAAAGATTCTAGCAATCAGAACAGTCCATGAATTTCTCTTTCGTGTTGGTGATATCGTTGCGATCTGCGCAATCCATATTCTAGATTTGTGCACGCAATCCTCTCACGAGCTCTCTGTGTTTTTGTTTCAAATCCCTTTCATCCAAACTCATTTAGGCCAACCAACGACGAGCAGCAGCCCGCGCCGGAGCCGGTGGCGGTGGACAACGAGGTGGCGGAAACAACATTCTGCAATTCTACACGGACGATTCTCCGGGACTCCAAATCGGACCCACGACCGTCCTCATTGCCTCCCTTTCCTTTGTCGGATCCGTGGTCGTGCTTCACATTATCGGAAAGTTCCGATCGTAAATGAGTTTTGCCTTTTCCTGTGAAATATGAGACGCACAATGATGGAAGCGAACGAGCCACTCTGGGATTGGAATACAAATTCGATGGAAAATGATCGAGTGTCGAAGAAATTTTGACTAAAACTATGATAAAACGAACTTGGTTACTATGAATGACAACTTTTTACACTCAGTATTCATAATAAAAATGATACTACTGATACTATGCCTGCAAAATGCTTTCGAGGATTGACTCGAAATGGCTGTGAATCAGTCCGTGACCAGCGTCCTCGACGAGGTGGCCCTCTACACCAAGCTCCCCACAGATCCATTTTCCGTGGGGCGCCGTATCATCAGACCCTCCGTACCATACCTCCACCTTTATGTTTGAATCATTCATATTGTTCTTTGCAATATCCTTGTAGGAAAATCCCCAGTCCACTCGATTGACGTGGAACATGTCGTTGAGCATGGCTGGTACACCGTTTGGCTCTCGAACAGCGTCTGCAAAATCTTGGGAATATTGTCCCCATAGCCAGTCTGGGTGTTTGTTTTGAAAGTCGTTGTCGCTCTGGGACAACATTTGTTGCATAGCTTTTACGTAGGAGTTGGGATCGTTTTGCCACTGGCGATACTACCAATACGAAGATGTATCGAAAAAACAAAACAAAAAAAAACGATAGTGTGAATGATAGGCTTTGGTCAAATTGCAACACCACATTGAGAATTACAAAATGATTATACTTACCACAGCCCCAAAGAGATTGTCCACAAGACCTCCCCCATACAGCAAAAGAAGACGGAGAATGCCTCGACCAAAAGTCTCTGTGGGACGATGGGATCCGACTATCGGAGCCACGGGACACACCAGCGATGCCGCAACCACCCGTTCGGGAGCCAGTGCACAGACCGCTGCCAAATGGGGTGTTCCCGCCGAGTGGGCCAAAAACCGTGCCTTTGGCAATTGGCAGTGATCCATCAACTCTTTTATGTCTGGGACCCAATCCGAAAGGGTTCGATGGGGATGGGGATCGGAATTCCCGTATCCCGGCCGATCTATGGTAATCAAACGGAATTCGTGGGTTTCCAACAGATCCAAATACGGCGTTGGGACGTAGTTTCGACCCATACCGGCACCGCAAAAGAAAATGACGGGTTCACCGTCGTGGACGCCGTGCTCGCAATAGGCGAGCTTGCGACCATTCGAAAGAAGGATCGAATCATCGACAATCGGATCTTTTCGGGAAAGTTTCTTGTTGCTCGTTGCATCGTCGGTAGGTAGAGTCATGGTTCTGTTCTTACTTGAATAATATTATGCAATGAAATCTCGGACGAACGTAGTTTGTCAAAATGTGTGCCACAATCCACGAGTTAAATCGAAATGCCTACCGATTTTTTCGCGTTTCCAATTGCAATTGCGAATGCCACACACAAAAAGACTACATACTGGAACCGTCACTGGAACGTCAACATCGCCGATAACTCGATGGTTTGACTCGTGCTACGTTTGTTTGTTATCGCAATGATCTTGATGGGGATGAAGAGAGAACCCATTTAGTTCTGATTTCGATTCGATTGGATAATCAACAAATGCTCAGTCAAGCGAGTCGATTGAATCTGAAAATGTCAACTCTTTGAAATGAGAGACACTTGGCTGAGTGAAACCCAATCGATGAATCCTTTTCATCCAACATGTAAATAGTACTAGTATTCGAAACAATCAGGAGATGTATAACAAAACTTTAAAAAATTATTTCAAACGTCAAACATATACATTGAGATATATCCTGCTGAGTATCGAAGAAGTTTGCGACTCGTTGTCATTTATACAGGGGTAGGCCACCAATACCAGAAGAACCAGTACGTATGGTCGGGATTTCCACTTTTCACTTTCTTTACTTTGCGCCTTTTGACTTGGAAAACATATCTAATGCAAGTGGTACAGATTCGAGAGCGCTATAACATCGGACCAAAGACCATCGGTGCTACGGCCAAGGGATTGTCGTGCCAGTTCTGTTGCCTCTGCTGCTTGGACAGCGTGCTGGTATCCAGAGAAAATTCACGGCATCCGTTGTATGGTACCGTTGCCACTATCGTTCTTCCATCGGGCAAACGAACGTTAAACTTTTCCCCCTTTTTCCGTTTGCTCTCTGGAACCCGAATGGTTTGGACTCTTGGAAGTGGTGGTTGTTGCTGTCCCGAAGCACCGTCCTTGCCTTTTAGTAGTGGGACTTGAATAAGAATAGTCTGACCAGGGGAACAACCCTTTGGAACTACTGCAGAAATGGTTCTTCCATCCGGTGCTTGGACCAACACTCGTCGATCTGGACCCAGCTTTGACGGAACAACTAGCTTCACCGTTGATGCATTGCTGCTGCCTTGGGTACCCTTCTTTCGCATCGATATTTTTTACGGGGCCTTCTAATTAGCAGAGGATTTTGCTGTTAGACTGTCGTCAGTGCTCTTCGTAAATAACACTTGAGAAACTATTCTTGGTGTCAACGGTTGAGTTGGATAATGTTTACAACCATTTTTGTTTCAATCGAAGAAAACAAATAATAAATAATAGTTCAACAAAAACTGATCCCGCCGAAATTGTGTGATAAAAGTGACTCGACTCAATTTTTATTCTAACGTGGTGCTCGATGAGTGCTGCAAGTGCGCGTCGCAGTTCCCTTTCAGGATCAGAGTCCTATTTTGGGTTAATTATTGGCGCGCTGAACAGTTGGAACGCATCATTTTCAATTCTTAATCGGATTTACGTACGTTTTACTGCTATGAAATGTGACCCCGACAAAAACTCTTTTATCAAAAACAATCGAAACGCATCACACAACACCTCTGAAGTCAATCATTCCTTCACTCGTTGTCACATTTTTGGACGATAACAATCATCATGTCGAGTTATAAGCCAAACTACAATCCACAACCGTCGAAACGACGTAAGATCTCGCATACCGATGAGGTTGTCAACCTGCTGGGACCTTCCCGAGGACGTGTGTCGGCAGTTTTGCCGCAGCGGCGTCCAAGATTGTCAGATGCCACGAGTAAGGATCCCACGAGTACAGGCCCACCACCACTGAAGAAAGCTACTCCTATCAAAAGTCAAGACAGCGAAACACACGAAAACAAAGTAACTCCAAAACCGCCCGTCGTCACTGCTACTGCTACTGCTCCAAAGCCAAATCCAAAACCACTTCCAAAACTGGTGGATTCGCCATTGACTTCCGAAAACATCGAATCCGCGCTCAATCTGATCGATCGCAACACGAGGAAAAAGAATGTTTCCTTCGACAAAATGCTACAGGTTTTCCACGATCTGTACCGTTGGTCCAGGTTGCCAAACAAGGATCATCGCAAGTTCTTTATGGATGAGTTTGTGTGGGAGTATTCTGGAATTTCACGAGTCTCGAAATTCCTCAAGAAATACGAAATGGGAGACGAGTTTCTCCGCCAGTTGCTCCAGACGGAACTTCCATTTGACGAATAAAAACGAAAACCAGGGAGGCTTCGAAAACGAAGATGCGGGGGAAACGCTCTTCGTTATGGGATGACGAGAATATAATGGAACAACATCTCGCTACAGTTTTACAATCTATTGAGTGTGGACTTGCAACAAGTTCAGCGCATCCGATTGATAGAATTTTGTATATATTTAGATGATTGGTCTTCTCGTCTATTACACCACCGATGTATCATGGGTCATACCATTGCATCAGTCCAAATTGCTCAAAAGCTATGCAATAATAGAAATTCCTGACACTATCCACTTGTGTTGGTGAGCTAAATCGAAAGATGAAAAAATATAAAATAAACAAATTATTCAAAACAGCTATTTGAGAAACACTTATTGTTGAAGCTATTCCTTCATTCATGTATCCTAACAAGATTTCCCCGCTCCTGATGTAAACCCGTAGACAGATGATGAATATGTCTACGATTTTGATTTCAAAAACAATCCTCAACCTCGCATATTTGTGTATGATAAGAGGCGGAGACAGCCATTAGGTGCGACTGGTGAATGTTGATGTTGAAAGTGTCACCTACAAGGGCAATAGCTAAATCGATTTACGAAGTGGAGCAATGGGGCCAGCGCCCAGTGCCCCCCCTCAGGAGGATCATCACAGCCCCCATGATGTAACAGCTGGAAGTCAGACAATAGTAACATGAAGAACATCACAGCAACAGAGTTGATGTGATGTCTGCAATGTTGTTGTGGCCCCATTGGTGCAACAGGCTTGGTGGCTGGCCCCATGGTGGGGGCACACTCCCCCCACCAAGCAAAATCTGAGCAGTAAATTGCATGCCCAACCAGCACTGTCTGAACGGTAGGTCCCTTCACACACAAGCTGAGTCCACCATGGTGCACCATGCAGATGAATCACGCAGGTGCAGGCCACTGTCATCATAGCGTGGTGTGGGCACCACATTTGATGAGAGCGGCCAGCGACCAATTTCAACGGTCAAAAGGCATAAATGTTCAGTGGAAATAAATAAGCCGATTCGTGCGCGCGCTCGCTCCGGGGGCTCCCGAGAAGATTCTTAGAAATGTAGGGATTTGATTCACCATTATTTGTGTCAGTGAGATCATCCAGCACGGGCAGGAGACGTGTGCAATGGCTACACGATTGGTTTTGTCTAACACTTAAGCTCTCGTTTTCGCCATCTTAAGCTTGCCCTTCTTTCGATCGTGAGGAGCATGCGTTGAAGAATGGAACATTTATAGCATGGCAATAATTGTTTCAAATTTTTTCTGAGAAATATCATTGCTTAGGTTTTGGTCACTTTCTCATTGTAGAAAATTTTGAAAGCATTCCGTTTGGCAAAAGAAAATTCCTCGTCACATACACTCGGCATAAGAATATTCGACCGAACATACGCATCGAGCATGACAATGGGTCGCAGCCACCAGCAAAAGAACATTCCCAACATGATTAATTTGGCTACACATTACAACAACCTAGGAGTGGATATTCTTTCCAACAGTTGTCGAGATAAGAATCGGATTAGGACGAACTCCAATCAAGAATATTCCAGAATCAGCCATGATTGGAACTCGGGAAAACAATGTCCCAAACGACGAAGAATATCACGAAAGCTAATGCTTTGCGAAAGCTCTGAGAAGCAGGCTTGCCGCAAGGCACGACTAGAGATTGAGAGAGAGCGCAGGGTCAATGAAGCCCTTGTATGCTTCAAAAACGCTATTTCATGGATAATCGATGCAACCGAGGATATCAAGTATTTACCTAATAATACCGATGAATCCCTGCGGCACGAAATCGAGGCTATGGGAAAGCATCTCGTGAGAAGCATACATGCTTGTGACACGCATATCCATCTTAGGGGAGACAACGAGGCCTGCAGTAACGATTTTATCTATTGGAAGGCCATCAAGATAAATGATGACAGGGATGAGGGTAACAAAACGAGCAAAACTTTAATCAAAGCACAGGATGATAATAATTTGTGTTCGAATATTGCTATTGTTCGAGAGCAGAGCGTTTCCGAAAAGGAATGCGACGGAAATCGTTCCGAACATTCACTGCATCCAAATCAAGAATTGCATACGAAATTGATGTTCCAATCTATGATTTGCATTTATAACATTGCCCTATGCTACCAATATAAGGGAATGATTGCTAAGGCCAAGCACATTCGACAGGTCGCTCACTCGCAACATCTTTATGTACATCCCTGGGGGCTGGGAGCCCTCCGTGCGAGGTCGAAGTATTGTTTGAACACCGCTGCCGATCACTACACCAGGGCCTATGAACTCATGACGCGATTCCAGCTAGAGGATGGTGCCCAGTACACCCTATTGATGGCTACAATGAACAACCTGGCCGCAACCTACGGAAGCTTGAATCAAACTAACAAGGCCGAAGTCTGCAACCGGTATCTGGTCCGATCTCTCGTTTTGATCATTTGCTCTAGTGAGCGGGAGGGGCATTTGGGTCAAGAGGTTCTTTCGCGCCAAAACAGTAACTCAAAGAGCAGAGGCGTTCTATCCCGACGAGAAGATCGAACCGCATTCGAATCCTTCCTCTCCAACGTAACGTACCTGATGATGAGCAACGACGACGAAAGATACCTGGGTAAAGTTATTGCTGCTGCAGCCTAGCAATTGGGAAGGTAGAAAAAATAATCTAAAAACATAGCTTATAAAATATATGTATATTTGTTGAGCCCATAAAATATTCTATCGTCCTTAGTGTGGAACCATTGCTTCCCATATGAACTCCCAATCATAGTGGTTAAGGACTTGTTGCAAATTTCTAGGCTCCCATCATGGCACTCTTTGATCTGATATAGTACTTCGATGCTAGCTACAGCATCAATCTTTTCTCTAGAGAAGTGTATTGTAGCTGTTTCCTCTCCCACTGGTAGGCACCCTGGGCCATGTGGCGCCAGTTAACAGTGCCCTCTCTGCCCCCCATACCCC
>Ga0115013_10001496_pt1 | contig 13488 bp, 2 predicted proteins | sample SouAtlMetagenome_2_FD_88686 | JGI IMG/M metagenome (GOLD analysis project Ga0115013, IMG submission 88686) | Marine eukaryotic phytoplankton communities from Atlantic Ocean - South Atlantic ANT15 Metagenome | ecosystem: Environmental > Aquatic > Marine > Oceanic | place: South Atlantic Ocean...
CCCCTCTACCGAACCCTCCCCCACCTTACTCGGCCACTTCGGCGAATTCGGTCGACGGCACCGAGCATTCTTGGGTGCCTCCGCCGCCGACCCATCCGCCTCCGCCAACCCCCCAGCCTGATGCCGTTCCGCCTCCCCCTGAGAGAGCGACGGCGCCTATCGCGGCAACAACGGCGCCCCCACTGGGCGCACCGGCGCCACCGGCGCCACCGGCCGCGACCGAAGCAGCAGCTCCGCCAGGGGCTCCCCCGGAGCCTGAGCCCCGGCCAGGGCCGCCCCCGCACCGCCGTTGGAGCTATGAGCCTCCGCCGACAGGCGGAAGGCCGCCTTTTCCACCCGCGGCTCCAATCGGACCAATCGGAGGCCTCGCGGCTCCGCCTGCGGGCGCGAGTCGAGCGGCCGCGGCCCCTGCCGCATGCTCAACCCTCGCAGCATATGTGCCGCCTCCCGCGGCAGCTGCACCGGTGTGGGACGATATGTGGATTCAGAACACGCAGCGTATGTTCGTCGCGGCACCGGCATTCCCTGAGGAGAGATTGGCGCAGTTGCCTGTTAACGTGGCAGAAATCATACGCAGTGTGAAAGGGCTGTCTTACCGCCGGGGTTCGCGCAGCCCGTTCACCTGTGCCTTTGACCCGACCCTCGAGCGCATTCCGAACCCCAATGCTACTGCTCTCTACAGCATTAATCACACCAGGAACGCGCCCAAATTTTTCACCAAGGGGATCACCGCGGCAACAGGCGCTGAGAGGCAACAAGCTTGGTTAGAGCGGCGGCCTACCCTCATTATGTTGCTGAACGACGAGGTGAACGCTAATACCCCCGGGAGGGTATTTTTCGACAGATTCACGGGCGAGCTTGACATCTTGCTTGGTGCAGAGCACACTTTTGCCCAGCTGGCAGGGGCGATTGTGAGCTCACTCCATCACTATACAGTTCTATGCTGTAACTGTTTGGTGTATTGCGCCGATCAGATGTACTGCCCGGAATACACCCCGCTGAAGGCGCTGCATGAGGCGGTCCGAGGCGAGGGAGTCGAATTAGAAGATCTGTACGCGCGTATGGAAATGCTCGCTCTACAGAGCAGGCACCGCGAGGCCGAGTCCCCGATGGTGTTGTACTCGGTGTGCGCTGCCGAAGATTCCACGTTGATCCCGGACCTGCATAATTACACGATTGCAGCCATCAGGAGGGATAAGTCACGCCCCTGGGCAGAAGAGCTGGCGAGAGCCATGGATCGGGCCTGCCACGAGGCCCGTAAGCGTGCACGGGTGCTCCCTGCGGCTGACCGTCCGGAGGCATTAACCCTCGCGAACATCTCATACTATGGGCAGATCGGAGGCCTCGATGAGATGTGCGCCGCCGAACACGCGCTACGACGAGGGAACAGGGCGAACTATGAGCGTCCAGCTCTCGGTTTCGTCGAGCCTCAGCGCAAACCCCCCAAGCCAAAGGGGCGAGTGATCGCGAGCGCACTGCCGCCACCTACTCGTGCCCTCATCGACACGGGGTCGCGGTCGGATTACGAAAGGATCGTAGCAGCTGCCGCACCTCCTCCCCCGCCCAGGTTCCAACCAAGACCGCAGGGGCCGGGCCCACAAGGGAGCGGCCGCCCATCGGCTTCCCCTTCAGGTGATAGTGATATGCCTCCAAAGCCCAATGTGGCAGAGGAACGGTACAGGCACTATTACATTAACTTTCCTGAACTACAGACCGCGGCGGAGGGCTCCGACGAGGTACGGAAACGCCTGGCCATCAGCCTTTGGCCTGATGACACGTGTTCCCGTTTCGCGTCCGAGATCCCCTGCGAGCCGACGGTGCCAGTGCTGGACTCGGAAGGGAAGCCCAAGAAGACTGGACAGAGGCCGTGGATGACCTATGGCGCACCTAAGAGCTGTAGGTGGTGCTCTATCTGGGCCCCGCGCAACCGCGTTGATATGACCGGTTGGCAGCCCGCCTTTAGGCAAGGATCCCACAACCCGCGAGAATGTAGCCGAGCCATCCTGTATCTCCTACAGAACGGCCCCGCAGGGGCGTCATTCCTGCGGGAGAACACGCGGAACCGCGGAAACCCCATGGGGGATAACCGTGGAGGCCAGCGCAGGGAATGACATTGGGAACTTGCGCCAGGGGACGGCGCAAGGCACACGATAGGAGGGGGGGAGAGTGAGTGTACCACCCCCGTAAGTGTTCCCTATGTCACGTCTTTAGACGTCACGGGGCCGGTCGGTAATTCTGAGTTTTTAAAACAGAGTTTTGAATTCTGTTACTCGCCCGCCGAAGATCCCGTAAACGCAGCTCTTAGCTGCAGTCCCGTAAACGCAGCCCTTAACTGCGATCCTGTAAGCGCAGCCTTTGCTTGGCTCCAAAAAGCGCACAACCCCCGATTTGATATACCCTCAGGGCCATTTCCACAGCGCCGCAGCGAGCACCCAGTAATTGCTGCCGCTGCGCCTGCGGCTGATTTGGCCGTCGACTTGAAAAACCCGCCGCATCCGCTGACGGATCGCTCCGACTTCACGGAGGAGGACCCCTATCACGGGGCGGTCGGCCGACCCCCAGAATCGGTCGAGCAAGTGGTGCTGCAGAAGCAGACTCCCATCAAGCCGTGCCCGGCAGATCACCCATACCGTCATGCTATCCTGCTGCAACGGGTATGGCGTCTGTGGACGTCGCCCCGTTTGAGAGCCACCCGATATTCGCCCCATACGCCGGCAGCTAAGAAAGGCCAGCCTGGTGGCACTCGGCTGGAGGGATACGAGCTCAGTTGCCGTGAGGCATGCGTCCTGCATTACTTGTTGGAGGCGTGTCGATGGTGCGACCTCCAAAGGTCTATCTTGCAGCTCCTCGAACGAGGCGCCGCACTCTCCGAAAACTCAATAATTCCGCTATGCCTTCATGCTAGATCGATCGGCGAGCATGGCATGGCACGGGCCCTCTGTGAGCTGTTGGAGTTCAACAAGCTGCCCATGTCAGAACGAACTTACAGCGTGGTCGTCCTCTCTCTTCTAGAGACGGCTACCCTAGGTGACGCCGAGTCGGTCGCTCAGAGAGCGGTCGACCGCCGCATCCTGCTAAGCCCGACCGCCCGACGAGCGCTGCAGGAAGCAGGCTCACAGACTAGTGAACAGTGGGCCGCGCGAACCAGACTGGCAGCCCTGGGCCCTCGCGACGCTGCCTTTTCCCCGTGGGAAGCCGATCGGGTAGTGGTTACCTGGCAAAGGGGCTGCAGTAAGCACGTCCTTTCGCCGCAGGTCCTACTGCAGCCGCTGCTCGGTCCCAAGGCGTCCCGAGACCTGTCTAGGAATTCAGAGACGCGCGCCGCCGCGGTCAGCATGTTTGCCACCAAAGTTTTGGGCCTGCCAGCTGCGGCAGCCGAACGCCTAAGGGCCTCTGTGATAGCCCATCCATGGGGCCACGCGTCGGCACAGCCCATGGACCCGCTTTCTCCCGTAACGCAGCCGCAGCCCCCGCATGGAATCAGCAGCTGGGGTGGCGTGCGGCGCATCAAACTGCCACTCACCCGACGTCTGATGGAAGAAACGGTCATCGGGGTGCCATGGCATTTCAGGTGCCCCGACTCTACCGTCTACGCTTGGCACGTCGAGCTAGCCGAGGACGACGCCTTCGCCCAGCGACTATCGCCGAAGTGGCGCTGGGTCCCGTTAGACGAGGCTGTCACGGATTTGTTGCCGGCCTGCCCCTTGCGCCTCTGGAGCCATCTCCTGATACAGGCCACCAAGGAGGGTCGCCTCTCCACCCAGCAAAGGGCCTCGTTCCCGTCGAAAGGCCTGCCCCCGGTGCCCCGAGTTTTGATCAACTGTGAAGAGAGCCAGGTGGTGAACCGCAGGATGTCAGAATCGGGCTGGGTGGCCTCGATGTCATGTGACTACCTTCCTCCTCAGGAGCCGGGCAGTCGCCATATTCAGTACTGCGCCACTGAGCTCCTCCATCTCGGGTTCGACGCAAGCTTCAATTTCCCGAGTTGCCGTCATCTCTGCCTCTGCTCCTCGCTTTATTTGTTACGGGCAGGGCGGCTGAGTCGTTTAGCCCGAGCCGCTAAGTTCTTCCTAGAATTACTGCAAGCGAGAGAGATTCCGAGCGTACTCGTCGAAAATCCACGTAACAACAGTGTAGCAAAGGCCACCATTCGTGTGCCGGCAAGCCAGAGCATCTCTCCGTGGATGTTCGGTCACGGCCAAACGAAGCCGACCAACTTCTGGTTGCGTGAGCTTCCGACGCTCGCCCCGACCAATCGTGTGTCAGGACGGGCCCACACCTTAGCGAGGCTCTCCCCGAACCCGCTGCGCTCGCTCCTCAAGTCGCGAACCTACGATGGAGTGGCCCGTGCTTTCGTGGAACAATATGTGCCTGTCCTCGTCGGTCGCCGAGATGAGGCTCTGGAGAAAATCTGCAGTCGATCCATACAGCGCCTTTTCGAGCGCCGGTATGGTCGGATCGGAGAACTATCAGATAAGAAGAAGGCAGATCGTCGGGAGTGCGCCCTGGCCCGCCTCGACGCCGAAATAGTCGCCTCCGCCCTGACTTTTGCAACAGAGCTAGGCCTGCCCAAGGTTGTGGCGGCCGCCCCGGAAAATCGTTTCGGGTCGGTTCGGCTACAGAGATTGGGGCGCGTTCTCGGCGCGTGGAAAAGAGAAACGGAGCTGCGCCGAGGACGCCTCTTTGGCTCTGCTATCGATTCGGACCCTCCGCCGGCCTATCGCTCAAACCCGAATTGGCTTGTGGCACTACAGTCCGTTCGAGACCACTACGAGAGACCCCCTAGCACGGCGGAGCCGCGGGAGCGGGAGGTAGCGACCCTTCCTCTGCCCCCGTTGCGCCGCATATACAAACGATTCGGGAAATGGTGGATCTGGGCCAGCGAGCCGTCAAGAAGAGCAGGCCAGCCCCCGACGTACAAATGGGTACCCCTATCAGATGAGTGCCAAGAAGCCTTGGATGGGGCGGCCTCGGATGTACGAGAACGGATGGCCACTGCTTGTGCCGTTGGCGTTCTCCAGCGCCGCCGTTGCCCTAATGAGGACACCCCTAACCCCGATCGTCACCTGTGGGTTCGGTGGTCCAAGAGGTTACGCTTGCAGCATATACATCGGGCTCACCAAGAGACATTGAAGCTGCGGCACCAGGTGTTGCCTTTGGTTGGGGCCTCCCTTATTCCGTGTCCGGACTGCGGGCTACCCCGAGCAGGGCCGGGATCCTGTCCGAGGGGCCTAGGGGCCACCACCTGTCGGCCCGCCACACCCCTTTGGGCAGAACGGCCGAGCGGGGTCAGTTTCGTCAAGGCCCAGCCTTGCGTAGTGGCAACCGTCGCCATCGCTAAAAAGAGGGGCAAACTCTTTCCGAAGGCCCGCCCCATAGCAGCGGTAGCCGCCAAGGTACTCCTACAGCCCACTGCCCGTCCACCGACCCCTCCGTTGGGGATCGGAGGCGAGTTACGATGCCCGAGCCTGAGAAGTAGACGACGTCGCCTGCCCCTCGAAACTATCCAAGAAGACAGTGCTGAGGAGGAGTCCCCTCGTCCGTCCACCTTCTCAGACGCGGACGTCTCCGTACCCCCGGCGCTCCTCGAGGGGGAGTCGACCCACTGTGCCTTCCTCAAGGATGTGTGTATCTGCACCTATAACAAAAAACAGGACGGGGAATTTCCGAAGCCATACCGTATCGGATGTGCCTCCACTTGGTCCGTAGCGACGATCGCAGACTCGGGGGCAGCCACCAGCATCATAGGCTCGTCCTTGGTTTGCCGCTTGCCCGTTGAAGCTGTCCTGCACTCCGACCGATCCCGGCCGAGCGTCTCTGCCTATGTGACGGGACCGAATGGGGGGCCGCTGGTCATTCTCGGCACCATCTCCCTCCTCGTGAGCATCTCCCGCCTGCCGTTCGCAATTAAGGCGAGCGTCGTAGAAGGCCCGGGGGAGCTGCTCCTCTTAGGCTCGGATTGGTTAGCTCCGTTGGAGGCCACCATTTCTATGAGAGTAAACAAGGGAGATGGAGAGGTAGGTGCGATCAGCGTAAATCACCCGAGATATAACCGGGTCCGGCTTCCCCTGATTGCGGAGCCCGATGCACCGATCATAGCAGAAGTTCCGTCTCGTTTTGTGGGGGCAGTCGTGGCCGGAACCGATCCATCGGATGCCGCGGAACGTACGGCAGCCCCAGCGGATCCGCCCGGCGATAATTATTTACTTTTCAACGTTAGCCCCTACCGAGTAGCGGCTCGCTCGGAGCGAATTTTGATGCTCCGGCTCCCCGAGGCCCTCCAGAAGCACCCGAAGGATGTTCCTTTGCTTGTCAAGCCTCTGGCTCTTCACCGGAACATCGACCCCGGGGTTATGGTCGCATGGTCGATTTGCTACGCCCAAGGCGACGACGAGTTATTTGCGCCGTGCCGCGTCCTTAATCTGTCACATGCCCCTCAGACGATTCCGTCACTGACGCCGCTCTGTGAACTGGAGCGCGATGCCCAGCCCTTGGAGGAGCAATACTCTACCAAGTCACGTGAGACCGTTGATAAGATACTCTCGGAGGTGACCATCGATCCTCAGGGGTGCCTGACCCCCGAACAAATAGAAGAGGTAAAAGACGTTCTAACCCGTCACTTTAGGGCCTTCGCCGCTAATACTTCGGTGGTGGCCAAGGCCCATGCCATGAAGGTGAGGCTCCCGCTCAAGGAGGGAGTAATTCCCCATAGGCATGCCCCGCCTAGGCTTGGGCCGGAGGCTAGAGCCTTCGTAAGGGAACTATGTATCGAGCAAGAGAAGGCCGGCATCATCCGTAAGTCGACTTCAGCCTTCCAATCGCGTATCGTGGTGGTCGCGAAGAAGTCGGGCAAGCTAAGACTTTGCGTCGACATGAGAGACGTGAATAAAGCCGTGAAAGAAGGCTTAGAGTACCCGATACCGACTGTAGAGAGCTGCCTGACCTCTATCGCGGAAGGCTGCTATCGAGATGGGCTGGTTACGCTCCAGGAAGAAAGCAGCCGTCGGCTACCAAAAAACTCGACCGCCGCACACTCGTATGCAGACTCTCCGGACGGCCCAAATTTGCGGGAGCCGCCTAATGAGCCCCGCTTATCCAAAGGTGTGGCCAGCATTCCCTCGCAGACTGAAAGCCTCAGCGCCGACGGACCCCAGAGTGCAGCAGGCCATCAGCCAGCGGTGCCGCCGCAGGCAGACGGCCACGAGGCCACGACGAACGGTGCTGCCGCCGCAGCCGCCACCGGCCTGGAGAGTCCGCCGCCGCTGCAGCCACAGTTTTGCGTGCCGTTCCCCCCAAGCTCGGCAACAGCTGAAGCTATAGAGTCGACGGCTGGCGGTGCGTCGGCCGCCACCCGCTCAGCCTTGCCCTCCTGCTCACCCGCTCAAACGGCCCCGGCCCCGCATCCGCCGTCGTTGGACTCACCACCTGGTGTACCTCTGATGCGCGGGCAGAGGCCTGCTCCAAGGGGGCCTACATGGTTCTGCGCCCTCGATTTGGCCAGCGCCTTCAACGCCCTCGAAATCGCAGACGATGGCAGCAGAGAAGTCACAGCCTTCGTGACGCCTGACGCCAAGTACGAATACTGCAGACTGCCGTTCGGGCTGGCCTGCGCGCCAGGCTACCTCATGCAGCTCATGCAGGACATACTGGCCGGACTCCTCCATACTGCTTGTACGGCCTATATGGACGACATCTTGGTGTGGGGGAGGACGTACGCCGAGTGCCTCGAACGGCTAGAGTTAGTCTGCGAGCGCCTCGCCTCCAGCGGTGTGACGCTCTCCCCGGAAAAATGTGTGCTTATGGCACGGCAGGTAACCTTCCTCGGCTTCAAGCTGAGCGAGGCGGGCATCGGGATTGACGAAGAGAAGGTCGCAGCCATCACCCGCATTCCCGGCTCCAGCATCTGCACACTCACAGCCGTCAAGTCTTTCCTCGGCGCCGCTTCCTTCTGGCGGAAGCACATAGCTGGGTTCTCAAACATAGCGCGCCCCCTGACTGATCTGACTAAGGCCGGTGTGGACGTGGCAGTCGAATCGCAAAGGGAGCCAGCACAGCGGGCCATCCAACAGCTCAAAGCGGCTCTTACGTCAGCGCCGGTCCTCATGATGCCCGACTTTACGAAAGAAATGATGCTGCAGACAGACGCGTGCATCACAGGGGTGGGCGCCGTGCTCAGCCAAAAGGATGACCTCGGGAACGAGCGACCCCTTGGATTTTGGGGAAGAGTCACCACGGATGCCGAAAAGAAGATGACGGTATCGGAGCTGGAGCTCCTGGCTGTCCTCGGCGCGTGTAAGTTCTGGCGCGCCTGGCTATACTCCCCCTCGGGCCGACCTTTCCTTCTGCGCGTTGACCATGGTGCGTTACTGTATCTACACACAGCCAAGGAGGTTAGCACTGGCGGGCCAGCCGCTAGGCTACATAGGTGGTTCTTAAAGCTTAGCGAACTAAACATGCGCGTGCTTCACACTCCGGGCAAACTGCACGTGATGCCTGATTATCTCTCGCGCATGGCGGGGGACAGTGAGTACCAACGCCTCACACAAACTAAGACCCAGCCAAACGAACCTAGGCCCGCGTGGGCTATGGTCACGGAGGAATCCATTGAAAGGCACCGCGCCTTCACTCAGGCCAACAAGGCCGGTAGCGAGAGTTCATCGCTCGTAGCGGAGCCGCCGAAAGGTCCGCCTTCGGATCCCGCTTCGGTCCCGCCCGCCCGCCCCATGCCAGGTGGCATCTCTGACGCTAAGGAGGGGGGAGGGTGCCGATGGCAGACGACAAATGGAGAGGACGACAGGCGCGGCCTTCCAGAGCCAGGCACAGACTCGCCGAGGAAGTTGGGCTCAGGCGATGGTCAGACAGGAACCTCAGCGCAAGGGGAGGTTGCAACGACAACCGGCGACGGCGTCGTTATCCCTCCTTGGCCCAACACTCACCAAGCAACACCGAGCACCTCACAGCAGCATATTGGCGCGGGGGCCATAGTAGCGTCAGCCACATTGATACGCTCCAACCCCGACGCCGGCGACCTCTCGATAGAGGAGGTAGATCGCCTAATCGAAGCCCTCAAGGCAGCTCCCTCTGAGAATCACGTCGCTCCGACCAACACCGTTGCAGCGCTCGAGGAGGCTCTCAGAGTGGGTAGGGGCATTAAGCTGCGGACTTTCGAAGCCATCCTATCCAGGCTTAATGCTTTGCACCTAGGCCGCAGAGCGGTGGAGGTTATGGAAGTCATGCTTAGCGCCGGTCTCTCATCCAAGAGAGCCATCTTTTTTACCCTGGAGGCAGCCAACCGCCAGGCCTTGTACCTTCAGACGGCTCCCCTGTTGCGTACACTGGCCACCCAATACGGGTTCCCCAGCACTACCACCAAAAAGGCGTTGGATACTCTCAGATATGAACACGAGTCAAAGGAAGCAACCAACTTGCGCCGCCCTCGCCGCGGATACGTCCGTTTCGTGAGCTCAGTCAAGCTGGTCCTTACGGATCACTCTCGCACAAAGGTTTGGTGCCATTCGAGGAACTTGTCCGAGGAAGAACCAGACTACGACTTTGTAGGCGGCAAGCTGGAACCGTCAGACGCGGGCCTGCACGCAGCGCTCAGAAGAGAGATCTCGGAGGAACTGGGTTCTCTCCGCCTCCCGGCAACGGCCTCGTTGGCTCTAGAGGAGCAGTTCAAGCTTTTCCCGGAAGGAGCGGCGAGAGCGCGGGTTTACCCACCCAACCCGTGGGCCAAGATGCACCTCATCCACATATGGGTGATAGCTTTAGGCCCCGGCGAGCTCCCAGATTTTGGCACGAAGGAGCCGGAAAAGCACCACCGCCCAGCGTGGAGGGAGCTAGAGATCATTCAAAGCAATTACAAGGGATATAAGCGGCCGTACGCCGACGCTATCACCAAGGCCATTCGGCGCCGGACTGAGTTTTCCTCGGAAGCCTTGGCCGCCCGTTACGTCAGAAAAAAGACCCCTGCACTGGAACACACCCCGCAATTGCAGCAGCTACGGCGATCGCTGGTGGCAGCAACGGTGGTATGCAGCTCCTGGGAGCAAGTTATGGCTCTCCAGGACAAACGACGGGCTTGGGCGCGTGCTATCAGCATGCCCTCCCCGCGGGTGGTGGCAGCTGCTGCCCCCGGACCAACTGTCCCGACCGATGAGGCAACGGCGGAGGCACGCAAGGTCTGGGAGTTTTATGCCGCGCGCGACACCTCGCCTTCCTCGGACGAGATCCGAAGAGAGCAATACGCCGATCTCGAGTGTAGCGAGTTAATTAATTTTCTGCTCACCGAGACGGTGCCACCGAACCTGTTCGGACAAGCTCTCAAGCGCTTTGTCACAGTGGCGAGCGCCTGTTACACCATACGAGATGGACTCCTTTTTCGCATCCAGACAGACCCGCGGGCGGGCCGCGACAACGAATCGCTACAACTCGTAATCCCGGTCTCGCTTCGGGAGGCGTTTCTGGAGGCGTGGCATGAAAGGATGGGTCATCCCGGCATAGAAAAGACCTACCAGCTACTGCGAGCTAGAGTATACTGGAGAGGCCTCAGGGGCTCGGTCGAGGCCCATGTGTCCTCATGCCACGAGTGCGCGGTCAGCAAAAAGGCGACCAATAGCAGCGGCGCAACCTGCCTCCCTGAAGTCGGCAGTATTCCGTGGGAAATAATTTCCGCAGATGTTCTAACGATGCCCGACAGTAAACCCGTCGGTAAGCAAGGAATTGTCTATAGCAAAATATTGTTGTTCTGCGACTCTCACTCCAAATGGGTGGAGTTATTTCCCTTCACGAGTGAGCCCACGGCGGCAGAAATCATGGAGGCATTCTTCAGTCTGTGTTGCCGCTTCGGTGTGCCGCGTGCGCTGTGCACCGATCGCGGCAGTCCGCTGATCGCGACCCTATGCCGTGAGGTCCACCAGCTGCTTGGGGTGGACCTCCGTCCGAGCGCTGCGCACCATCACGAGACCTTGGGGCAAATTGAAAGGGCCAACCGTACCCTGTTGGGTCTCCTCAGGGCCAGCCCGGATTCAGGGGCCTCGTGGCCGTTACATTTGCCTTTTTTGGCTTTTATGTTGCGCACTACGGTGCATGATGTCACTAAGCGGACTCCAGCATTCCTCAACTACGGACGGGAGCTCAGAGCCCCGCCCGACGTCCTCACCTTCGACAAAATCTCGGGGCCCGGAGCCCCCGAGTCCGACTACTCCGCTGAGCAATTACAGGCTCGACTTAAGACGGCCTGGCAGGCAGCGACAGAGGCCATCCAAGCCGCCCAGCTGTCAAGGAAGGAGCGGAGAGACGTTTCCCGTCTTGATCCTACCTTTGAGGTCGGATCAAGAGTTCTCATTCGCTGCGCACCTAATTCCAAAAACACGAACAAATTAAGCCCGATCTTCGAAGGTCCCTATAGAGTGGATGCAGAGCTAGAAAATGGCAACTATCGCCTTCGTGACTTGCCGTCGCGCTGGACCCACCCAGTATTCCATAAGAGTCGACTGCGTCGATACACCACTCACACCAACGAGCAGCCGCTAGAGGAGGATGAGTGGCCGATCAAGGAAATCTTGGCCAGACGGGGGCAAGCTGCAGACAGAGAGTACCTCGTGCATTGGAAGGGATGGGCCAAGAAGGACAGCACGTGGGAGCCTCAGCAGCACCTTTTCCGTCACGCGGCAGACCTGCTGCTCTCGTTCGACGCGCGGGCGGATGCGCAAGCGCGTACCCGCAAGGCAACCACTCAACAGCCAAGGCCATTGACAGAGGAGCTAGCCGCTTCCTCTTCGCAGGAGGGCTCGCAGTCTCAGAGCCGAGCCCAGAGAGCAGCGGACAGAGGCCAACGGTTGTTTAACGATTCATCCCAGAAAGGGGGGATAAACGCCGTGCTGCCGATAAAACGGTCCGACAGCTTGGACAGCAAGGCCAGTGACGTTACCCCGACAATTAAGCTCGAATGCGCTGTTGAGCGGTTCTGGCTACAGCGCCAATTATTGGACCCGGCTCCTCCCATAGCCAAGGCCCTAGTAGCTGGGGTTCCGCACCTGCTTCAGCGAATCGGACCGATAGGAGAACCGGATTACCGATGGGTTGACTCGCGGTTTTTCACCCCGGACGAACGGGAGAGGGCGGAGGCCTTACCCATGGCGCCTGTTTTCTCCCGCCTCCATCGCCCACACCAGGACGCCACCCCGCGCCGACAGGTGGTAGTCGCTGCCGCCCCGATCTTGGCCCGAGGTCGAGAGGACGTCTGGCGGCCATTCGACGCCGGAGCCACTCCCGATCCACGCCTACTACGTTTAGCGGACAGACATCAGCCCCTGAGCCTGGGCATATCCTCCGCACTCAAGGAGTCCAGTGGAGCGACCGGAGATCTCAGGGCAGAACGTTTGAAGGCTCAACTCGTCGATCCCGGCGCCTCATGGAAACAATTTTACAGATGGATCCACGCGGAGTTCAGCAGGTTGGCAACGCCGGAGAGGCCGTTGGCTAGCTTCGTTCAGCGCCCTCTGCTCACGCCCCGGTACAACGCGATACAATTACGGGATCCCATCACGACCTTACCCTCGGGGGGCACGCAACAGCGGACCCCGAAGCGCAAAGACGACCCGGTCGAAAGCACACTTAAACTGTTAGCGCTCACGACTCGGCCTAAAGCCCCACTGGCCTGGGCCGGCGAACCTTCGCCGGACGACTCAATTTCAGACGGGAGTAATTTTATGAGAGACGCGCCACATATAGAGGTTCCGGCAAGCGCCGTAAGGGATGTTCGCCGCAGTCCCCGGGCCCGGAGCGCCCCCTCTGTCCCCAGAGGCCATAATGGCGCTCTGCCGGCGGTCGACGTGGTCGTGAAGACGGCTCCTGGACGGGAAGTTCAGCAGGACGAACACATCGTCCAACTTTCCGCGGCAGATGCACCTCCTGAAGAGCCTCCTCGCCGCCCGAAAGACGCCGCAGAGGCCACCCTTGGGGCTGCTTCCCTTCCAGCGAACTCGTTCGCCTCTGATGAGCATACCGCGGCCCCTCCTCTTTCAGCTCCGCGGCTTACCTTGGACCACTCGCGCGAAGCAAGCAACCCGGGGTCCAATGAGGGCCCGAGAAGGGGTCAAGCGGCCCCAGCAACGGACCGACCCATAATCCTGGACGCGACGCCACAGAGTTCGGTGCCAGCCAACGCCCTCTCCGCGGCAGCCCTGCAAACGCAAGAACGCTCACGGCCCCTCAGAGATAGCGCTGGAACGGGGAATAACCCGCCCAGTCCTTACTCGCGGACGGAGGGTGTACCCCCAGTTAGTCCCTATGGGCCCGTCCAGCCTTTAGATCTTGAAGAGATGGACCTCCGTCCGTCGATCCCCGGCGGGCTCGTGATTCCCTTGGCCTGCGTACAGGCCCTCTGTGACGGGGATCGCCGGTTGGCAGCGACGGAAGATCGCTACACCCCCGCCAATGAATTCAGGATCGCCGACTTCGACGCCCCCAAGGGCCGGATCGACC
>Ga0115013_10001497_pt1 | contig 13487 bp, 9 predicted proteins | sample SouAtlMetagenome_2_FD_88686 | JGI IMG/M metagenome (GOLD analysis project Ga0115013, IMG submission 88686) | Marine eukaryotic phytoplankton communities from Atlantic Ocean - South Atlantic ANT15 Metagenome | ecosystem: Environmental > Aquatic > Marine > Oceanic | place: South Atlantic Ocean...
AAAGTTGTGTACGTCATATTTTTTTTTCAGATCAAGTTTTCTAGGAAATACTGAATCAAGACACCATGAAGCTCATTGCTTCGCTCTTCACGAGCTATTTGGCCATGGCCTCCGGTCTTTCGACGCCAGCCGTGACCCCAGTCAAAGCCGCCCCTGTCAACGCCGCGCCTGCAAATGCAAAGGCTGCCGAGAAACCAAAACTCTTGCCGCTTTCTCAAAAGGCCGCAGTTGGCATGGGAATGGTTCTCGCTTTCAATTCGGGTGCTGTCAACAGTGCGACTCTTTCTGGACTTTTGGTCGATGGAACCAAAATGGGGTCTGCCGCGGTCACTGGCGCATGGACCAACTCCGCCATTGGTGCGGCGAGTGCTGTGCAAGGAGCGGCTGCGAGTCAATTCCTTTTCAACACAAAATGCATCGTCAGTTACATTTGCGGTGCCGTTATTAGTGGGCTTGTTATTCCAGAACCCAAAGCATTTGAAGTCGATGTGAAGAAAACCCTACCTTTGTTTGTTATTGCATCGACGCTTTTGGCAACTTCTGCTGTTTTGGCAAAGGCTTCCAGTGTCAAGTACTTCTACTTTGCACTCCTAGCCAACGGACTTCAAAACTCCTTCACATCGACCTTGACTGCCAACTTGTGCAGAACCAGTCACTTCAGTGGCATCAGTTCCGATATGGGAACCTTCATTGGACAAGTCTTGAGAGGAAACAAAACCAATCAAGGAAGATTGAAGAACATTGCCTTGATTGCCGCTTCCTTTTGGACTGGGGGCTTTCTTTCGTTCGGATGGACAAAGACCTTCGGGCACAAGGTTTTGTTCGGAGCAGCTGCTGTACATTTGGCCTTTGCCACATGGGTTGGTTTGAAATCTCGTGGATCCAGCGACAAGAAAGCCTAAGGTTTAAATTGCCATGGAAATCAAATATCGACGTATCGCTTTTCTAATTGCGGACAACTCATGTGATGCAATTTGGAATTGTAACAGTCGAGTGCTAAAATTTCATATCGAAATTGAAGTTATGGTCAAGAGATAGTTTCCACAACCTAGTTTTGTTCTTTTTTTTTTCATTACACGTTTCATTGCTACGTAATCCAGGTTACACAACATAATGACAACAGCTCGGAGCCATTTTCATTGCAATAAACATGAATCTAAGAGGAATTAAGAGCTTACTACAACAATAAATTAGAGAATAAAATAAAACTATCAAATCTGATGAAGCAAACTTTTGAGCCTAGTTCAGTCGTACGTAGTATTTCGAAACACGTGCTGAGCTCGTGCTTTTTTCAACTGTCCATCACTTTCCGATGATAAGATGGAAAAAAGAAAAAAGTGAAGTGGGAGAGAGGAGAGGGTTGAAGATGATAAATTGCCTTCACATCATCTATCTTCGCCTAAAGGAAAATGGGGCGATTCGTCAATCTGGCCATTCTCGTGGCAATAGCAACATGTATTCTCGTGTGTTCCTCTGCTATTGTCTGCGAAAGCCATCTCCGTTTCGTCGCCCATTTTGTTAGCCCGGATAAGAACGCAAGCATTGCTGATGAGGTTTGCTCAACTTGGGCCCTGTGGATGAGCCGATTACTGAGCTGGATATTACGCGAAGGTACCGATACAGAAAATGCTTACATAAGGACAGATGGTCTGTTTGTGTTTGGTGTGGCCTTCCCGTTCTTTGGGGCATCGACGACAGTCTATATTCTTTCGTTGCTTCAGAAGAATAAAACGAGGAAGGACGTTGATAGACGCGAGACATCGTCACCAAACGCCCCAATTAAAAAGGAGCGAACGAAATCTGGTCTTGGCGATCCTCCCATTCACTGGTGGAGCTTTCTTGTCCTATTCCTCCCGACTGCTTTGATATGTGTGGATGTTCTAAGTCATCCCCCCGAGAACGATAGATTCAAAGATATGCCAGTGTTGATGCGTTCGCTTTTGCTTCTAGCCAATCCGTTCGGTGTGGCAGCATGCATTTCATTATCGTTCTTTTTGGTTCCGGTTTCTCGTGGAAGCTACACTGTCGAGTGGGAAACCGATAGCGGCGGGTTTGGGTGGTCGTGGTCGCCTATGCACGCCCTTGTCTTCCATCGATGGGCTGGATGGTTTGGTGCCTTCTTTACAGGACTCCATGCAACAATATTTTGTTTACTATACATAATGATGGGTATGCAGTATAGTGATCAAAATCCGCTACAAGCGCTTTGGTCAGCTTTGGTTCCCGGAAAGGAGTGCTGGCCATCTTGGTTACACTGGTCACCTTCCCATCAATCTGCTTCCTTCGTTAGATGTTATCATCAGCACAAAGCTTCGCAAGTAGACACCAAAACCACAATGGAAGAGTGTTTGGAGGCAGAACATTATAAGGAAGGAGATATGGGTCAATGCTATGGGCACTGGAGGAACTTTTTGGGTACTATTAGTGCCCTATCTTTTTTAGTCTTATGCTTGACCAGCATTTCATTCATCCGACGTCGCTATTATAGCATATTTTACAAGACGCACATTGTTGCAGGAAGTATGATGTTGGTTTTTGCTATTCTGCACTTTCAAACAATATTGATGTATCTTTTTCCATCCATGGTGTATTATCTTGCAACGACAGTACCGACCTTAATCCATCAATACCGGTCTTTCAGAAACGATGGAGTTCGTATAAAGAGAATCAAGGCAATAAAAAACTCTGGGGGATGCGTTGAAGTCACAATGCCGATTTCGTCACTGCAGCATCAGCCATTTCCTGATAATTCTAAAATTGCGAACGATAGGATCAGGTTCTCATCGCTTTCAACACCAGTGTATGCACGTGTCTGCGTGCCAAGCATTTCGGCAATTTGGCATCCGTTCTCGGTAATGATCAAAGCAAAAAATACGAATGATACCAGATTTACGGACAACTTTCATGCCAACCCCACAACCTCGTGCACCGTAGATTCTTGTAACGAGCAAGAGATTTCAAATACAGATCCTTTCGTTTTGAGTGAGACCGAGGAACAGGAGCACTGTAATGGTCATGCACTGAAAGACGACTACGAAGTTATTATTTTCTTCCGTTCTGTCGGCCCTTTTACAAAGGCATGGGCAAATTCTCTCCTTACATCAACGATAGCATCCAACGAAGATTCAGAAAGTGACAGGATCTCATACACGAAAACATTACTCCTGGATGGCTTTTATCCAGGAGCATTTCCGATACCAAAAATTTTGCGGCATCATGATACTTTATTTCTGGTTGCCGGCGGAGTTGGGATCGTTCCCTTTGTGTCGGTATTGCAATCTTGGTTTCACTACAGAAAACAAGAGTTCATACAACAGCAACGACAAAACTATCACGAGCAAAGAGGTCACGAGATAACGTCGTCGCCTGATAATAATCCGCTACCACGAAAAATTGTTGTTTACTGGTGTTGCCGGGAGCCCGGATTAGTGAATCATTTCATAGATCATCATCTCGGATTCCTTTTAAATCCTTACGACGGTCGATGGCACGATGATTTGAACTGTTCTAACCCGCCGTCGATCGACATCAATTGTTGCCTTACGAGAGGAGGATTGGCCAACCAATCAACGTTTACACAGCAGGATGAATCATCATTGCGACAGCCATTATTACCTGATGAATCGTCCTTGCCATACACATTACCATCTCATCCTCTATCTCGTACACATGAAGATGACGAGGAAGAAGGTGCTGTACCAAGTGTATCTAGTACAACTTGTTCTCTTTCTCGAAAATCATCGAGCTCATCTTCCATGAATACGAGCGATGCTACAAGAGTTTGTCATCAAGATTTATCAATAAATGATTCGCCAGCTGCAGTTGGTCTCGTTGAGGTTACGCGATTCGATTGGATGTCTTTCATTGTCTTTGCACTCATTCTCTGGTTCAGTTTCTTGGTTCAAACATGGCAATACTGCCGTCGAATTCTCGTCGACGAAGCAACATCGGTCAGACTCAATAGCATTTATCTAACGCTACTATGGAGTGTTGTGGTGGCTTTGATGGGAGAATGTTTTCGTGCATGGCACTCTAAATATAGCAAGCTACAGCGAATAGACGATGACGGAGTGCATGATGATTCAAGAAGAACGTTTCACGAAGTAGAAATAGAGGCTGAACCTACCACTACTGATGACGATGAGCATCCAAGATTAACAGTATCGTCGTCTGTTTATCGATCAGCTCTAGCAGGTGTGGTTACTATCAGTATCATTCCAGGTAGACCCGATTTTCAATCAATAATAGATCCAATCGCGGATTCCGACTATCCAGCCGTTCTTCTTTGTGGACCAGAAAAACTAAGAGAAACTGTCCGGTGTACTGTAAAGGGTGACAGCATTTGTGCTGGGAAATGTTCAGTATACGAAGAAGTCAGCGAGATGTAGTGCTTGGTGAAAGTCTGCCGCCATTAAGTCAGTATGCTAAAAAATTATTTTGATCTACAGCCAAAAATATATGACAAAGCTTGTATCGAAAAATGCTACTTATTTTATGTCGCATCTTATTATTTGATTAGCTACGAAGTCATTTTCTCAAGCCACAAGAAAATGTTCGTACGAGTGTAATTTACGCGCCGGAGCTCCTTGCCAAACACTTTCAGAGTCAATGATCTCACCAGTCAATGCCAGGCTTTTTTCCAACAGCATTGCCCCTTCTTCCATGATAACTCCTTGCTGAATTCGAGATCTCGTTCGAAGTGTTACATTGTTCTCCAGCTCGATTCTTACAAGCTCGAAATTTCCTCTAGTGTTGAGATGTGCAACAATTGAAGCTACATCAACCGCACATCTGTCACCAATCTTCACAAGCTCTGGCTCTGGCATAGAAGGATCTGCACCTGCTGGATAAAGACAAACATCTTTTCCTATACTTGAACCTAGGGCCGAGTAGTACATACTTATGTAAGGGGTTCCCGCGAGAAGGTCTGTGGTCATTACTCTATTTAGCTTCCTGACCTGTCCCATGATTTGATAAAATTCCCAGTTTTGACAATACTTTGATGTATCCCAGTTATGGCGCCCTTCGCGTCGTCTTCCGATGAAGGCCCATTTAGCAGAGATTTCAATTGCGAAACAGAAAATGGCACGGATAGCATGGGTGAAAAGGAAAACGCCAAACATAAAAAAATATAGCTGTGCTCCATTATATAGTTCATCATCGTAATCGCGTTCTCTGAATGACCACCCGTAAAGAATACCACCAGTGATATGTAAAGCAGCCAATAAGGGGAACGAATGCACTATAGCGAAAACTGTGTTGCAAACAAATCGATACAAAATCATCAGGTAAGCAGGACAAACGTAGTAGTTAGCCAGTCCAAGACCTGTCGCTTTTCCGAATGGGCGTAAGGTTGTCTCGTCACCTTCAAACGGCAATTCCTTTTCTTTCATATCTGATGAGAACATAACTTCCTTTGCTGCAGCTTCTGTTCCAGGTTCTAAAACCATTGGCTCTCCACCCCTTGATCCTAAATATATACTGGCCTCGGGTAAATATCGGCCAGCAGGGCAAACTGTATTTGATGCTAAAACAGCATTTTTCCCAATAATGCCACCAGGAAGAACTATTGTATTATCAGAAATATTTGACCCTGCGCAGAATATAACTTTCTCCGATGTTTCGGTTGTTGAAGTGAGAATTACACTTCTTGAACCAAATACAACATCGTCACCGATTTCTAGTAAATCAAACTCGCCGGAGAAGACCATCTGGTGACCTGGCCAGAATACTCTCTTTCCAATTTTTGCTCCCAGCAATCTGTAAAGACAACTCACAGGCTCGTAATGCCTTCCAAGCATTTCTGTCATTTCTTGCATATTTTCTCTCGAAAAGATGGTGGCAGCTAGCCAGTGTCGCATCAAAGTCCATTGATTTGTTATATCCCTTGGACCTGTTTTAAATTTCCCGATAACGCACCACTTGGTCAGAATTGCAGCTACCATATAGAAATACGGTGCAACAGTCGATCGCGCAAGTCTGATAAGAACATAGTAAGGAATTCTTTTGGGTTCGCACAACCATTCCATCAAATCTCCCATGGTATGGAAACCCTCATTGTAATCTGCGTAGTGCATTTTGACTAAACGATACAAAACATACATCGCGGGGATGTGGGAAATGCTATTCACCAAGAATGTGATAGGATGACCAACGAGAATTTGCATCCACCAAGCGGGCTCAGGAACAGCATATCGGTTGTATTGCAAGTGCCGATCATCATCATGTGTAATCTCGTAGCTCGAAGTTCCAGGACCAACGTGCGCGTTGCAGGGAATTTTCGTATACGGCGCTACAACAGATCGAACACCAGCACTAGCCCAATCATCGACACAAACTGGGCCGAGGATCATGGCACCATTGTCAAGACCAAAACCGCGAACAGTTGAATATTCAATCTTGGCATAATCACCAATTGTAACCAAATCAAATTCGGCGATCTCAGCTTCAAGCGAAATGTGAGCTCCTTCACCAATCTTTGCGCCTAGCATTCGATAATATAAACATAAGGTAAAGTTGTTGGAACCCCAAAAACCGCGGCCAATAATTTTCCGGCATACGTCAACAAACCACCATCGCAAATAATATGACCCCCATATCGGATATCGACCTTGCTTGTATTTGCCAATAAATATCCACTTGATAAGAACAAAAACCAAGGGCGTTACCAAAGTCCATAAGAAATGAAAGCCCACTAAAGTGAGGATAAACTTATAGATATTTTGCTCTCCTGGAACCCGGTGAAGAACCAATAATAGACTCATGAAAAACGCGAAGAATCGTGAGAATTGGTATAATGGAAACACCACAAGCATGGGAACCAACTGGAAAACCTTGCTGAAGAAACCATTTTCGGGCTTCAAACGGGTAGAATCCAAAGGGATATTTTGTAAATCCACTGGGCATTGTTTGCTTGTAGACAATCCGCCTCCTGATTTGTCATTCGTCAAGCTAGTTCCACTACTAGATAGAGACACATTGTCCAGGCTTTTGCTTCCCCTTTGTGTCTGCTTCTGGATGTGTCGGGCCATACCTAGACATGTGTTGTGACGAAATACATCTGTTCCTGAAAAGTCACAAGTAAACTTCTTGCGAATTCGGCTGGCAAGCTGCGAAGCAAGAAGGCTTGAACCTCCGACGTGAAAGAAATTGGAATCATAAGCTGGTAAGCAGTCCAAATCGAGTAGCTCTTGAATAAGCTCTTGCATTCCTCGAACCATAGGATCGGTTATGAGCCTCTTGGCGACATCTCCACTCAAAATGCAGGCTACAGCATCAGTCGGTTCAGGGTATTTTTTGATATTTTGTAATGAGATCTCGTCTGTGTACGTGCAAACATGAGATGGTCGCAGATAAGCATCAAACACCCGTTCTGCTGTATGAATGACATCTTTCGGACAGAGGTTGCAGATATGAACAGTGACTGAACCAATCCGAGAGGGATGTGCTGTGACTATCAATTGCTTCCTAGATGATTGTGATGGAGAAACCTTTACAGCGTCAAATAAATTCTCAACATCATCCGCCGGTGGCTGTTGAGAATATTGCTGTTGTACATTATCTTCGGGCACTTGGAGCTTGCTTCTTAAGATTTCCTGGATGTATTCCAAATCAATTGTAATTAATGCAGATGGAATAGAGACTCCTACTAGAGTTCCCTGAGGTGGACAAGATGCCTCAAATGTTCGCTGAACGGGAAACATTCCATCCTTCAATTCTGGCAGATTTAATCGTTGACCGAGTTTCACCCTCAACAACTTGTTTGTATGTGACTTGGGAAGTGCGTTCATGTAAACAAGACATTGTGGCCATTTAGCTGGAGCCAATTTATCTTGTAGAAAGTTGTGAAGAGTTGGCAAATCCAATCTTCGAACACCGGGTTTATGTACCAGAACAATACCTACCGCTTCCTGTAAGACATTGTGTGGTGCAGAAAAGGCAGCACATGATAAGACACTAGGATGCTGAACTATTTCTTCTTCTACTTCCAAAGGTGATATAATTTCTCCGCCTCTGTTAATAACTTCCTTTGATCGTCCAGTTATGAAGAGATAGCCATCTCCATCCAAGTAGCCCAAATCTCCAGTGTTAAACCAACCGCCTTGACCCAAAGCCCTAGGGACCTTTTGCTGGGTTTGACTATGACCACCACCGTGAACAGTACCTATCGCTCCGTATCCACGAAAACAAGGTCGCCCTCTTACGCAAATATTTCCTTCCTTATTTGGCGGTAATGATTTCATGTTGTTGTTGAAAATGCCGATTTCTGGTCCTACGGCTACGCCACTCGTTCCAGGTTTTGTCAATTCATAGTTGTATGGTGGACTACTGATAGGCATGCATTCGGTCATCCCATAAGAGGGTAAAACATTGGCACCAAATGAAGCTCGAAGTTCCTGCGCTAAACTGGGTAGCAATCCACCCGCTGCATTTGCAATCATGCGCAAGTGGCGCCCCCCGCCTTCAGCTGTTTTTACGAAGACGGCTGGTGAAGCAGTATCATCGTTGATATTGTCGTCAGGGTCGTCATTCTTGGGAGTATTAGCAAGGATTACTTGATGCATAGTAGGAGCTGCATAATACCACGTAAATGTTGGTGGTAGTGTGACCGCATTGGGAATATTTTCGGCAGGATTCTCTGAAGAATGCGATTGCGATGGGTGTTGCGACAAGAGCAACTGCCAAAACAGGTGTGCATCAAATGATGGACAGCAAATAACACTACCAGCACTCAAAATAGGAGCGAAGACTTGTCGAACAATGCCTCCTACATGAAATAGGGGCATTAGGTTACAATTGATGTCATCGTGGCTCAAATTCCATGATACAGCAATGACAGCTGCAGCTATAATCATATCCCCTAACTTGTGTGGAACGAGTTTTTTGTTTCCAGTGGTTCCAGATGTGAACAAGACTAAGACCTCATCTTCGTGATCGTTACTTAGAAAATTGTATGTTGCAAGCCTTTCCAAGGGGTGTGAATTCTGATTATAGCTAACATGTGGATTCAGTTTTGTGGACATGCTTGTCCCGCAACAGCTTGCGTCATCGGTGCTAGAATCACATCCTTGAATCATCATGAAATTTTCATTATATGCCTTATTTGCGTGACTTGCCACTCCGATCGGAACTTTGCTTGGTAAGGACATTGGCATGATTTGAAAAATTCCAACTTCGTTTTCGCTCGGAATCATTCCATAGAAAGGTATGTTCAAAGCTCTGGCCATGTCTTGAAGGGCAACGAGATCATCAGATATAGAGCCTCCGGCTGTCCTTGCCATACCAATAATCATTTTGGCTCTGCATGCCTGCAAGTCCTTTTTTAGCTCAGAGATAGCCCCGTTGGCATTGAGAGGGACGCATGATGCCCAGTGAGCGCAGGCCAAAATCGCTAGAGCCAATTCAGGTCCGTTGGGCAAGACCAATGCTATCCGCTGACCTCTGCCATACCCGTATTCGTGAAGGGTAGGACCGAAGTCGTTAAGAACGAAGTCTCGTATCCGAGTGTGTGTGAGAGGACGTCTCTTCCCGTCCACTCCGTACAGTGCATTCCTATCTCCAAAGCTCTCGACTGGGAGTGTTGAACAGAGATCATCAAAATGTGGTAAAACTGCCTTGGCTACATCACTTCCCTTGATGCTTCCATTCGGTTGGAGTAAATGAGAACATGCTGAAACAAGCGGGGCAACCAAGCTACGAGAATTGCCTCCTCGGGGCGTTAAATTGACTTGCTGTTGTTGTGGCGGCTGTTGCTGTTGTTGCGTAGTCATTGTGTTGGTAGTGTTCAAACTTAGATCGGCCGGAACACTGCCACTTCTGATATTGCTTTTATTGGACATAGTTTGCTTTCAATCGGCTGTAATCCTCCCTCAAGTCCAAAGGGGAAGATACTATTGTTTTGCGCCAAAGAAATAGGAATGAAGAAAACTTGTTTTCACTTTTTCTTGTGAGGCCCGAAAGGATCCAGATATTCCCCTACCTATGACGTTGTTAATCCCAAGCTTACACTCGGGCTTGTGTACAAATATGGCCGTTGTTGTGCTTTCAACGTTGATGTGAGAATGCCGATGTTTGTTACTTATTTAAAATGGGTCGCAAAAATTATGGAGCGCGTGTCCGTCCGGTTGGGCTGGCTTGGCCCACCAATGATTTCTAACGGCTAGAATATGATTTTCGTGAAACATTTTCCCCCGAAAGATGGAGAATGCAATGGGATGAGTTTTGCGGCAGGTTGGAGGAGCAAGCCACCACAATCATGGCACCCTAGGAGTTTGGATTTTTTAAGGTATTGTGTCACCTAGCCAACCTGCAAAACCTTTGCACAAACAGGCTGGTTCGTGGGGGGTGGCCATTGGTGTTTGTGCTGGGGGGCAGCAGGTGGGGCCAAGCGGTACAGCCCACCATGGTGGTGAGCTGCTGAGTGGAGGAGGGGGCACAGGAGGCAAGGCTGGGCAATGGCAATGCGGTTGAGGGCAGGTGACATAGCCAACTGCGAAAGAGGGCCATCTTGGCAGTGGAGCAAGCAGTTGGTGGACAGCCCCCAGGGCAGTGAGCATGCGCGCAGAACTCTCATAAAAAAATCTGGCTCGGCACGAAGTTTCAGAACTCCATCAATTTTGCAGGCAAACGTGGTCGCAGACGATACTTTTTGGTTGCACAGTAACGATCGACGTCGCTGATGAACGGAATCCGATACGCATCCATAAAATTAGAATTGTCTCCAAGAGCAATGACAAAGCTATCATCAAAAGATTCATCTGCAAAAGCAATAAAGCCATATTCTGGCACGAGATTGCCCTATCGAAACTTCCGATTGAAACGCAGGCCCCCCACATTTACATCAAATTCAAAACTTGCCACCACCATGTCGATAGATGATACCAAAATCCACAAAGTCTACGCAAAGAGTGAAATCAGATATACATTTCGAACTCCGTGTGACGTAAAATTAAAAACGATCCCATCCGAAATAAAGTTGCCTGATTTTGATGAAGACGATTGTAGGGAGAAAGCCAACGCGAAAAACCTAATTTATCTCATCAAACTCTTTGATGCGACTACGATTACACCAAAATAAGATTCTGCACCACACTCTTCTACAAGTACCCCTTCGAGAGAAGTAAATTGCAAAAATACGAGAATTAAACTTAAAAATACGCACTCAAAAAACGACACCACTTTGAATTGACGGACAAATTTATGTCTTAGAATTTTCTACCGCATCACCACATGTAGGAAAATTACTTGTTCCAACTAAATATCATTCTTCTTCCTCTTCGTCGAAGCTCATTTCTTCTCCAACATGAAGGCTGATTGTATTCTTTTCTAATTCGAGCTCTACAGTCGAACCTGAGAAGGATGCCGCATGACATTCTTCCATCAAGGGATTATACTTAACTGTGACATTGTGATTGCAGAGCGCAATTTCATCTTCCCCCGCTGGATCTACATTCGATGGAGCAAGTTTTATCTTTTTGACGCCATCTGGTATTTTGGACAAGTCAATACTCTCATTCCAAACGAATGGCGCTTTGTATTCTTCGTCACCTTTGAGATTGCTGCTATCGTCTTCCCACGGTGTTTTTAAAACGGCGCATAACTCGTCATCCAAGAGTCCAGCATCCATCACCCAGTGATTCAACCAAATATTTACGAGAAGTGTATATCGCTTTGTATCGTGAACAACCTTTTGTCGCTTGGACGCGGGCTCTTTTATTTCATTGCCAAGAGCTATGCCTTTTGGTCGTGGCGGAAAGTACAAGGCGGGTGCTCCGTGCAGGAATCTATACAGAATATTTATAGCATACATGAGTGAATGATGTCACAGATTTCTTCAAACAATGAAGCAAAATGTTGATGCAATAATCCTAACCTCCTCCTTACCTTCCATCAAAAGCAGTGTGTTTCCCAAGTTTTGGATGAGAGAGCCATGCCTTATTGATTCCGTGTTCCAGTGTTGACTTCTTTAGATCATCCATTGGTGGGCTTTTTTGCTTTAGCACTAGCGTGGGAGCACCGTGATCAGATAGGTATGTCACAGTAGCAACTCGGGGATGTAGTAATAAATTACCAGTTTGTTCCTCAAGTTCATAGTCGGCATCAAAATGAAGTCCAACTTCATCATCACTTTCTTCGTCAGTTTCTTCACCATCTATTCCCTCTGATTTTGCTTCTTCTGGTCCTGAAGTTGTTGAAAGTGTGGCTGGAGCGGGAATGGATACGGTAGCATTTGTCTCTTCGACGTCGTCGTCCAGAACAAGTGTCCACCAATTTGCACCACTTTGAGCTGGATTGAATGTTCCTGGCTCTAATTCTTTCGTATGCTCCTTAAAAATTCTCAAAGCCAACGCTTCTAAGGCACACCGAGGTTTCATGTTGGCAGGAATGAAAAAAGTTTGACCGGCCGAATACGCTGCCCCATCAGTTTTATCCCGGGCTGTAAAAACAGTTTTGCAATCCTCTCGGAGCAATTTCAAACTGTCTTGATTATCGTCAAATTGTATAACATCGTCTGCTGACCAAAAGTCGTGCTGCGGTATAGGGTCTTTCCCATTCACCATAGGCTGAAACGATGGCAGATTTTCGATTTTGTCGTCAACTTTTGAAGTATTCTTCTGTTTCGGAATGTATAGGGCTGGGAATCCATCGCGAATTATCAAATCCCCCTCTTTTCCTGGCCCTCGGTTCATTTCAATGGTATCGTCTATGATAATATCGCTGCTCGAATCAGCAGATGATTTGGAAGCACGTTGCTCCCCGTCTGTTTTAAACGTATCGGCGCCTAACGTTATCAGTAAATAAGGTTCTCTTTGTACTTCGCCTGAAGGTAACAAGGGCGCGCAGCTCGGTTTACCTCAGGATATGGGGATGAATACTTTGATTTCTAGTTCAAATCGATCAACGACAAAGAGATATTAAAACGTCTAAGAAGTGTTGCGATTCTTTCGGCAACACATCAAAGTGTCAAAAATCGAAAAAAAATCCATCAAACTCGATGATAAAAAACTCGTGGTCACGTGTGCTCCTGTTGAATGGAACCAACCACGACTCGTAGTCGGTCTGATGCGTTATGTTTCTTCCCTCCTCCTGCCCCAAACATTCCAAGACAACATTGGCCAATGCCTCTATTGCATTGAAATTTTAGAGGGAGAGTGTTTGGCTTCTGAGCTTGGTGCGAAGTGAACCACTTTAAATATTCAGCATGCATGATCTTTAAATATTCAGCATGCATGATCAATTGCCTGCAGCTGGGTTCATCTGGCTCAACAAAGTTGTTGTGCACTGCCTGGGGCGTTGTGCTTTTGTGGTGCAGAGTGGCCTCTGTGGCAAAAGGGGGTTTGGCATCCATGCCTCTGGACGTCCTACCCCCCCCCCCCCCCCCCCCCTTTTCTTACAACAAAAAAACTATTCGGGAAACAAAGAAAAAAAAAAAAAAAAATGCACACCCCCCTCTTTGTGCACACACCCGCGAGGGTGGGGGGGCGCCC
>Ga0115013_10001499_pt1 | contig 13469 bp, 5 predicted proteins | sample SouAtlMetagenome_2_FD_88686 | JGI IMG/M metagenome (GOLD analysis project Ga0115013, IMG submission 88686) | Marine eukaryotic phytoplankton communities from Atlantic Ocean - South Atlantic ANT15 Metagenome | ecosystem: Environmental > Aquatic > Marine > Oceanic | place: South Atlantic Ocean...
TCAATTTGATCTGTGATTGTATCATATCCTACAATAATCCAGTTAAAGGACATATCTTCAAGTCCTTCGTTATTATGTCCAACCGAAGTATTAGTGAACTCAACTGTTAAAGGTCCACAACCTGCAGTATCAGAAAGATTAGCATTAGCAATAGTGATTGGATGAAGAATGACTTCTAAACTATCTTTAGATCGACACTCTAATCCACCTAATTGGGTTGATAGATCTTCATCAATATCCGTTTCCAATACAATTGAGTAAATTAAATCAGAAGGACCATTATTTGTGAATAGTTGAACTAATGCAGTAGAATCTGCTGTAGTACCATTTGTGTAACTTATTTGCACATTATCATCTGAAGGAGTCCAGGTCCAAAAATATTGGCCAGTGTTTTCTTCATCTAAGGCTTCAATAGTAAATTCAAATGGTGCACATCCTGAAGTATCATTAGTTAAAATTTCAGCAAATGAATTACAAGCGACTGTGTATGTAATGGTATCGTAAGCTAAACATCCATTATTATCAGTTAGTAATAATGATGCTTCATAATTACCACAAGTATTGTAAACTAAACTTATGTTAGGAGATGTTAAACTACCGTTATTAATATCATATATACCATCAAAAGTCCATGAAAACTCATCAGGCAATGATGGAATATTCATCGAGCTACCAGGAGTAAAATTTAGTTCAAATAATGACTCATCTCCTTCACATACAGATTCAGCAGTAATTTCTACATCAGGTAAACAATAAATATCAACATCTATGAAAGCTGTTTGTGACAAGCAACCATGATTGTCACGTACAACTAATGATTGGTTTTGTAAAATTCCACAAGTATCGTTTGTGAGAATGAAAGAAGTTTGCGTATTGGGAGTGATTGAGTATTGATTGCCCCATAGCCATTGTATAATTGTTTCTGCTTCAGTAGGTAGAGCTGAAGCGACTAAAATAATTGAATCACCTTGACAATTTGGTATGTGCGAAATATTATCAATTATAGGAAGACAATTAACATTAACTAAGGTGTCAAAAGAATCACTACATTGACCATTTAAGTCAGAAATTTCAAGTGATACAAATATTGAATCATCATTACAATCAAAACTAAAATTCTGAGGTACATCCGTAAAAACTATTGTATCAATATTAGAAGTTGATGACTCAATTGTCCAAGTCCAAAGCATATCATTTTGAGGTGATGATTGATTGTCAAATATTGTAGCTTGACCTTGACATGCTTCATTAGGAATAAATAATGCTTGAGGAGTACAAAATACGGTTGTTGAAACAGTATCTTCATCTGAACATCCAAATTCATCAGTAACTAACAGACTTGAAAGATAAACTGTTTGTAAAGATGGGTTTAATAGTGGATCACATTCTGGATCATAAAATAGTCCACTTATTTCACTGATAGTGTTGTCAATTGAGTCTAAGTTACTTTCCGGAAATGACCATTGCCATGATATTATTTCACCACTACCTACTTGAGTATTATTAATAACAACTGACTCAAATCCAGAACAAACTTCTTGAACTGAAAAATCAACTATAGGTAAAAAATAGACTGGTACAAATAGTTGTTTTGTTGAAGAACAACCATTTTCATCAGTTACAGTCAGACTTACCGTATATACTCCTGGAGCTGAATATTCAAACTGAGGGTTTACTTCTTCCGATGTAGTACTAGTTTGAGGAGTAGGGCCATCACCAAAATTCCATAAATAAGTAAAGTTTGAACTACCAGCCGGAATTCTAATAGGAGTACCACATTCTAAAGTATCATAAAACTCAGGTTGAGCCTGAATATCGGCAGTAAAAGAAGTTGTCTCACCAAAACAAATTGAATCAAAAACAAATTCAACTATGGGTGGAGGGAAAATTGTAATAGAGTCAACATATGAAACTGTTGTACAAACATTTGAAGTTAAAAATTCTAAATCATATACTCCAGGATCATTATAAGTATGTGTAAAACTTGAAAAATTACTTGAGCCAAATTGAGAAGAAGATGGTGTTACATCTTGTGTTGGACTACAGTCTCCAAAATCATAGACGAAATTTGGATTGTAATCATTGTATAAAGATGCAAAAGCGCCATTATATCCAGGATTACTTGAATTGTCACATCCAAATGCACTATTATTTTGTATGATTACACTTGCAGGCGCACATATACTGTCTGGAACAGTATAAGAGGCGGTTGGTATTGGACTAACCTCGACAAAAGATCCAACAGTCAATGGAAGTGTATCACATTCAGTAATGTATAATGCTAATATTCTATACTGATCATACTCCGTAAATTCAGGGTCCTGCCAAACACATCCACATGAAGATTCATCAAAAGAAAATTCAAAAACAATTCTTTCTGTGGAATCAATTTGATTAGAACAATGAATATCTGTAATAGTATTATTAATTATACTATCATAGGTCCAAACAGACATTAATTCACCCTGATCTGATGAATTACAATTATAAGACCACTCAATTATACCATCTAGAGATGGATTAAAAAATGTAGGATCAATAAGCATAGTAAATGGCTCATTGATACAAACTTGATCTGAGTTACAAAAAGCTAAATTTCCACCACCTGCACTTTGATTATAAATTATATTATAAGTTTCAGTATAAGGAGGACATCCACTTGTATAAGATGTTACATTTAATTGATAGGTAAGATTATTTAAAGCAATAGGAAAAGTTATTAAATCATTTATTCCTGCATAAAACGTTGTTGGATTTTCACCTTCATTAAGAGATATAATTACAGAGTCAATTTGAGAAATATCTTCAAATACATTATATAATGTGTCAATATTTGATGAATCTTGATAACAATATAAAAGTGAATTAACGTCTTCATCAAAGTTAGTATTTGCCTCAATATCTAGAGAAACGAAATTAAAACTACCATTTGGAATTGATATAGTGTATTCACTTTCACATCCATTTTGATTATCAATAGCTAAAAGTGTAATTTGATTTTGACTAGCCAAATAATTTAGAGCAACCTCTAAAACTGGTGTCTGATTATCATACTGACTTTGAAAATTACCATTTACATACCATTCATAATCTGTAAATTCTGTATTTAAATTGAAATCATTTATAAAGAAAACAAAATCTTGGCCATTGCAAAAAAGAGTATCACTCGATTGATTAGTAAAAAAAACTGAAGTGTTTGATTCTAATAAATTAATACTAATATTACTTGTCGCATTACATCCAGTGAAATTATCAATGACATTAAGCTCAATTTCTTCAACATTTAATGATAAATCAACATCATTAATGTTATTCCAACTTTCTCCGGATGGAAATTCAGTAACATTAAAAGAGTACTGATTTAAAAAAAAATTGGATTCACCATTAATTTCTAATAAAATATCATCAATTTCTAAGGATGAGCCACTGCATAATTCAAGGTCATTAACCACCTCAATACTTAACTCATCATCAGCAATTGATATGTTCTTAGTACAAACAGGATAAGGACCAAAAAAACCTTGGTTGTAACCAATTAAAGTATATTCGCCAGGATCATCAAACTGATAGATAAATGGAGAGGGTCCAAATCCGATTGGAGCGTAAATATTTCCACCTTGAATAATTATACCTATAAGATCAGTTGATGAGATAACCTCAATTTCATCCCCAACGATTATACACTCATTAGGAGATATTGAAAGCTGACTTTCATCACAGTCTGGAAGACTTTGTGAAAATGAATTCAAACATAATAAGAGTGTAAAAATGAAGGATAATAAGACTCTCATGGCTTAATTATTTCATAAATATCTAATCCCAAACTACCAATTCTTTTTGATGAAATAAAAACTCTATCTCCAAAAACTCTGTATCCGTAATCATCATTTGTTGAATTAATTGAATAACCCAAGTTGGATACATCACTTACATTATAATATCTATCAATGGTTGCTGCAAAGATATCAAACCCTCCAAAACCTAGTTTTCCATTAGAAGAAAAATAGAATGTATTATCACTTATGTAAGGATATAACTCATCTTTTATGGTATTAACACTCATTCCTAAGTTTATAGGCATACTCCAAAAACCGTTAGATTTTTTCTTTATCATCCAAATATCATATCCACCATATCCACCGTTCATATCAGATGAAAAAAATAATGTATTTCCATCATTTGTGAGATATGGATTTTTAAAATTACTCCCGTCATAAGGTAAAGGAAATAAAGCTGGATTTGACCATGATTTATTTTTATTATTAATGAAATAAATTTTATGTTCTGATAAGCTGATAGATTCTTTTACTTTAGTTGATCGAGAAAAAAAACAGATAGAATCATTTGCACTGTAGAAAGGTGAAAGTTCAGATCCTTCCGAATTAATAGATTTATCACAAGGAATCACCTTTGACCACTTATTTCTTTTAACATCAAATTCTAAAAAATATAAATCAGAATCTAGACTAGATTTTTTTTGATTAGGTTCTAACCTATTAGACGCTAAGATTAAAGAATTACCATCAAATGAAGTTAAAGAATAATCGTCATACTTAGAGTTAAATGAGCACCTATTCAAAGTAAATTTAGTATCATTATTTTTATTTTTTAATGAAAATAAAACAGATTTAATGTCATCATCTGAAAAATTATCCTCAGTAAATATTTTATGTTTTTTTAAATAAACTAATGCAGAATCTAGTTCTGATAAGCGATGTAAAGCTCTTCCATAGAATAATAAGGAATTTGAATAAACTTCAGAATTAATCTTTGTTTTACGTTTAATTAATCGTTTGAATATTAACTTTGACTTTTTAAGGTTCCTTTCGTCAAGTAAGTTATAAAAACAAAGTGCTCTTAAATAATCTATTTCTAATTTATAGCTTTCATATTTTGATTTTGATTTGAGTATTCTGAATTCTTCCTCTGCTTCTAAATACATTTCAGAATGGTAAAGATCAACAGCCTTAAGTTCAAGGTCTAGGATTGATTGGGCTTTCGCAAAAGTCAAGATTATGCAAACGTTTATTAATAAAAATGTAAACTTCATGTTTAATTTAATTTACAACCTTAAATTCTACTCTTCTATTAATATTATCTTTTTCACTTATTTTTTGTGATTCGCCAACTCCATATGCTTTTAATCTAATTTTATCTACACCTTGTTTTATTAAAAATCTATAAACTTCATTAGCTCTATTGATTGAAAGTTTTTTATTATATCTTTTTGAGCCATTTTCATCAGTATGACCAATGATATGAAGAGTAAAATCACTGTCAATAATTAAGTACTCTGCAATTTTTTCAAGAATTATTTTAGAGTTTTCATCAATATTATATTTATCGTATTCAAAGTGGATACGTTCAGCCCATAAACTTATATTATTACGATTAATCTCATTTTTGAGAATAGAGGTCGTATCGGCAAGAATAATTTCAGGACAGCCATTATTTTTAATAGTACCTTTTTCGTTTGGACAATCATCTTCATCATCTTTTACTCCATCATTATCAATATCTGGACATCCATTAAAACGTTTTAAGCCGGGAGTTTCATCACATTCATCATATTTATCAACTATACCATCATTATCTTTATCAGGACATCCTGAATTTTCAACTGAACCAAATTCGAAGGGACAATCGTCTTCTTTATCTATTATATTATCATTATCACTATCTGGGCATCCTTGAAATTCGATTTTTCCAAAAGTATTAGGGCATTCATCTTCAAAATCAAAAATACCATCTTTATCTTTATCCTTTGGCTTTGGCTTGAATCTGTAATTTAATACAATTGCATGAGATCCGTATGAGGGGATATTCATTTCAGTAAATGTAAAATCATAACTGTAACCAATAGAGTAATTTTGATAATTCACACCAAGAATAGTAATAAAAGCATCAGAACTTCTGTAAGTCACACCACCAAAGAAAGATTGATTTAAATCAACCATTAAATTAGCATCGAATTGAATGTTACTAGCACCAATTTTTTTAATTAATAGACCTGGTGTCAATTTTAAATTAGAATTATCAATTATTAAGTAATCGAAGTTTAAATAGTAGTGACTAACTAAACTATTATCATTTGTTTCCGAAATATTTATCTTAGTATTTAAAATATTTAGGACTGAAGCCCCAATTTGAAACTTTTTACCAAAATATGATAGACCAACATCTGCAGACACGCCATTTGATTTATCAATTAAACTTGTGTTGATAACAGGATCAATTAAGCCATCATTTTCTAACACTAATTGAGTATTGTCAAATGAATAATTGTGTATACTTAATGAAGCTCCAATAGATAGGTTGTGTTTAAAATCCGTTTTTATAAGTTTAGAAGCTGAGATTTGGCCTTTCAAAATAGAAATTGGCCCTGAGACATCATTAAATAAGCTGAATCCCCTTCCAAATTCACTGTGACCTAAGTTATAATATGAAAAAGATTGTGTATTTGGCGCACCCTCAAAGCCTGACCATTGATCTCTTACCATCAATGAAAATTGATTATAATCTTTTGATGAAATAAACGCAGGATTTATGATTACATCATTAAGTTTATACAATGAATATTGTGGTAATTGTTGACTAAATAAGGGTACAACAATAAATAGTGATATAACTGTTTTTAAAATATATTTTATCATTTTTTAATTGTTACAGTTCCATTAAATACTTTATTTATCTCTTCTATTTCTAGAATATAATAATACGTTGATGTTGGTAAATCTACACCATTATATTTTCCGTCCCATGGGATGTCATATCCAGTAGAGTTGAATACTAACTGACCCCATCTATTAAATACATTTACCTTAACATCAGGAAAGTTAAACAGACCATATATTGCCCATTCATCATGAATTCCATCAGAATTTGGTGTGAAGGCTGAAGGAATTTCGATACATCCATCAAAGCCGTCAAAGTTCACATCAATTATTTCTGAAGATAATTGACAGTTATTAGCATCTGTTATTAGTAAATTGTAATTACCTTCTGATAAATTAAAGAGATCTTTACTTACTTCACCATTTGACCATAAAAATTGATATGGTAATGAGCCTCCTGAAACAATTGTAGTTATTTCACCATCATTATTCTCAAAACAACTAGCGTCCATTACAATAAAATCTAAATTAATTTCATCAGGCTGTATAACTTGAATGTCAAAATTTTCTATACAGTTGTTACTATCTGTAACTGTTAAAGTGTATATTCCAGAAAATAAATTTTCAATGTTTGAATTTGTAGCGCCAGTATTCCATAAAAATGAATAAGGTGGAGTATTGCCAATAATATCTAACTCAATTTGGCCATCATTTCCACCAAAGCAACTGACATTATTCATATTGTAATTAATAAAATATTCGTCAGGCTGTAGTACTTCAAACTGTAGAATTTCTGTACAATTTAAGTCATCTGAAACTGATAAAGTATAGTTTCCAGCATTAATATTTATTAGATTTTGGTTCATTTCACCATTTGACCAAAGGTAATTCAATGAACCTGTGCCTCCTGATGCTTGAATTACAATACTCCCACTAGATGAATTAGCGCAAACTAAGTCTTCAGTAGTATAACTAACTAAAATATCATCTGGTTCGTTAATCAATGCAGAAGCTGATACGGTACAACCATTAAAGTCTGTTACTAATACAGAATATGTACCTTCATCTAGATTTGAAAGATTTTGAGAAGTTGAGTTGTTGTTCCACAATATATTATACGGTTGAGTCCCTCCATTAATATCCAATGATATTGATCCATCTCCAAAGCCATGACAATTTATATCTGACTGACTAATATTATAACTTAATAAATCAGGCTGATTAATTGAATATTGAAATGATTGACTACAATTGTTATTATCAAAAACATCTAACGAATACAAACCCTCAGGTAAGATAAACGGTGACAAAGAAGCACCATTACTTAACTGATAGTTGTAAGGAGATTCGCCACCAGTGATCGATGTTATAGAAATTGATCCTGTAGAGTCACCAAAACATAATACATCAGAAATTGTAGCATTTACTGAAATTTCATCATTTTGATTAACGTAAAAAGATGTATCTAACGAACAATCATTATCATCAATTATAGTAATAGAATATGTATCAGAAACTAAATCAATAATTGTTGTAGATACACCACCATTACTCCATTGTAAATCATATGGCCCGACCCCACCAAACACAGAAATGTCAATTTCACCTGTATTTTCATCAAAACATAAAATTGGCGTAATGTTTGCTGCTACTGACAGTGGCAAAAGTGGCTCATTAATATTATAATTTTTGATAAGTATACAATTATTTTGATCGGTTATATTTAATGTATAATTACCGGCAGGAGCATTCAATAAATCCTCATTTGTTGATGAATTACTCCATTGATATTGGTATTGTGGCGTGCCGCCACTAACTGTAATATCAATTACTCCAGTTTCTTGCCCTTTACATAAAACATTTGTAATAGATTCCTCTAATTGTAATTCTTGTGGTTCAGATAATATAACAGTATCTGAAATCATACAATCATTTGAATCAATTATTGTTAAAATATATTCTCCTGATGAAAGATTATCAATTGATGATGAGTCAGAAAGGCTATTATTCCAACTTATATTGTAAGGTAAAACACCTCCAAAAATATCAACTTCTATCTCGCCGTCAGAATAAGAAAAACAACTTACGTCTATTTTACTAATTGATGAAATTAAGGAATCAGGCTGACTTACAAAAAAGGTAGTATCTAAATTACAATTAAATTCGTCTGATAGTTGTAACAAGTAAGCTCCTGATTCTAAATCAGAAATATCTTCACTTGATGAATAGTAGCCAGATAAATTAGACCAATTTGTTTCAATAAGTCCAGTGCCTCCGCTAAAGGCTATTAAAATTGCTCCTTTGCTTTCAGAAAAACAATTGTTGTCAAAAATTGAAACAGAATCAACAGATAGTTTCTCTGGCTGATTTATTATATAAACAAATGTGTCACGACAAAGATCTGAATCAATTATTTCTAAATTGAAAGTATCTGCACATAGACCAGAATTAATTGGAGAATCAAGTACGCCATTGCTCCAGAAAAAATTTAGATTTGATTCATTCGCATTAAGCACATCTACTTCTATTTGACCGGAGCAACTATTGTAGCAACTATCATTTGTAATTAATGAACTAACTATAAACGAATCTTTTTCAAATACATAAATATCATTATTTATTTGACAATCATTTAAATCAGTCACATTTAATGAATACAATCCTTCACACAATTGTGAAAATGAAGAATTAGAAGTTGAATCAATAATACTGCCTTCAAATATCAATTCAATATTAAATGGCTGAACACCATTTTCTAATTCAAATGAAATTGATCCATCACAACTTTTAAAACAAGCACTGTCGGAAACAAAATTTGAAAAATAAAACGAATCAGGATTTTCTACAAAAACAGAATCTAGATTCTCACAGCCATTAAAATCAGTAATCGTGACATAATTTAATCCCTGACATAAGTTATTAACTGTATCATTTGTAGAACCATTTTGCCATAAGAAACTAAATGGAGCATTTCCAATTAATGGTGTAACTATTCCTAAACCATCACAAACATTATAGCATGAAACAGTATCTGAAAAAGTCTGCGAACTAACTTTTGGTGGCTCTGAAATGAAAAAAGTATCTATTCTTAAACAATCATTCGCATCAATTATTTGAACAATATATTCTCCTTGAGTTAAAGAATCTATACTTTCAGTATTAAAACCATTACTCCAATTCCAAATGAATGGCGAATCACCAAAGGTCGTTAAATTGATTTCTCCATCAGACACTCCGTTACAAGAGGGTGAAGTTTGATTTTTTACTAGTCCAATTTCGGATGGCTCATGAACTTCATTAGAGGAAAAATCTACAAAATTATTATTATTATCTGTTATGGTAACACTGTAATTACCTGCACATAAACTATCTCTAAAGTAATCATTAGCTTCTATAATTCCTTCACTTCCCCATTCGAAAAAATATGGTTGATTATCACCATAAACTACAATTGAAATTTCACCATCGCAACTAGAATGACAAGAAGATTGATTAATACAGTATTGGATTGAGTCTGCGTTGGAAACACTAAAATTTGTAAAGCAAATTTGTGAAAATCCAAAATATGGAATAAATGCAAAAAAAGAAATCAAAAAGAATTTGGTAAATCTATTTCTCATAAATTTTTTATTTTTAGCAATAATACAAAAACCCACTCAATTTAGTGGGTTTTTTTGTGGACCTAAGTGTTCTTATTTCGAACTTTTTTAGAAAATCATTTTTTATAATCTTTTGATATATCATTCAATATTTTTCTTGCTGAAATCATTTGATCATGAATATGTGAGTATGTAAATAAACTATTTCTTCCGGTTAGGTATAAATTCTTAAAATTTGAAAGGTATTTATTGATTTGAGTAATATTTTTTTGATAATTCAAGCTTAAAACAGGGTATGCATTATGTATTTTTTTTACTGAGGATTCAATTATTTCATTTTTATTAAACAATCCTATATCAATAAGAAAATTGCTTATGTATTTTTTTAAATGTTGTTCTTCCATATTCCAATAATCTTCGTTATGATAGCAAGGTATCTCTACTGCTAATGATGTTTTCTTATTGGGAGACATAGATCTACTTCTATTTTTAGGTTCATAAACTCTTGTAAAAGGATATTTTTTTGATGGAAAGTACATTGATCCATTTTTATTAATACGATTCTTTTTTAAGAAAAAAACTACCAAAATAACATTTCTAAATTTTATTTTGTTAGCTAAATTTAATATTTCTTTTGGTGGAGAAGGATGGAGTATTTTTAGAATCTTATTTAATGGCATTGATGAAACGAGATTCTGTACTTTTTTTATTTCAGTTCCATTTATTTGAATTTCTTTAATGCAGTTTTTATGATGTTTAATCATTGTTACTTTTGACTCTTTATGTATATTTTCTTTGTTAAGTTGATTTACAAGTGCTGAAAATAATGTTCCTATTCCATATTTTGGATACAGAAAAGAGCCATCAAGATGCTTTGTCTTTTTTTTATTTCCAAGAAACAATTCTATTATGAAAGTGTAAATATTTAAACCATTTAATCTTTTGCCAGCAATATCTTTTGAAAGATTTTCAGCTTTTTCACCCCAAAGTTTTTCTGAATATTCTAATAAGAATAATTTGGATATTTCTTTGCCATATTTACTTTCTACTAATGATTTAAAGCTCTTTCCATCATTTTTTTTGCTAATAATAATTTTAATACCTTCTCTTATACATTTTATTAGCCCAAAATATTTTATTAGATTTAATGGAGATATTGGGAAATCAATAAATTTTCCGTCTCTGTATATTTGACTTGGTATATTAATTAGTTTTAGATTTTCATTCAAAAGACTTTTAAATAAATTTGTAGTCTGAATGTCTTTATCATGTAACCTATGAGCACCAGAGTCAAAATAAAATTCATTATGGTTATATGTTATACAATTTCCACCAAATATTTTATTGGCTTCAAATAGCTCATAGCTGTATTTATTTTTATCTGAGTAAAATGCAACTCCAAGACCTGCCGGCCCCCCACCAATAATGCTAATATTTTTCATATTTATTTAATGTTAAACTACTCCACAATCTGTTTACATATGGATTATGATAAAAATTATATGTATTTATTTTTCTGTAGTTGTTTGGATTAATTAATATAGTACTATAAACTATTGTTCCATCGATTATTTTATTTTCATTTAATAATTGATTAAATCTATCAATACTATAATACTTTATGTTTTTATTATTGAAATGACTTTTCCAGTAGAATAATTTCAAGTTATCTGAAACAACAATAGTATTATTTTTTTGTTGTTGTAAATAATTATGTATTTGACTTATAGCAGACATATGCTTATGTTGGCAAACAATATTTATTGTAATGAAAGCATGTATAGTTACCAAGGTAATAGAAAAAAACATTGCATATCGCATCTTTTTTTGAATAGAATTAATTCCCATTGAAATTATAAAGCAGCAAAGAGGAATAAAAGGCAATAAATGTCTTGGTTTATATTGTATATTTTGAAAAATTAAAACCCATATGAAGTAAACTAAAAAACAGCTTAATAATAATTTTAGATTTACTTTTTTAAATTTTGTATGAGAAAATTTTAAAGAGAAAATAACAGCAATAATTATCAAAAAAGAATTGATTATTGTCGACCAATGCCTATTATTGCTCCAGAAAGAAAAAATATCAGTGAAAATAAAATTAAACATTTGCAGAAATCTATGAATAATTGATCCATCGGATGATATAATTGTACCTCCCCATTTATAAAAGTGACCATAAGAATCATTTTTAAAAAGTTCAATCATCTCATTAATTCCTGTTAAATATACAAATGGAGTAAGCCAAATTACAGTCGTAATAAGGAAACTAAAAATAAAGAATTTGCTATTACTTGAAATAAAAAAAATAATTGGAATAAAAAATGGTATGTAAGAAATCCGAACGCCACAAAGAATACTTATTATTATCCCCAGTATAATATTATTTTTTTTTGATGTTTTTTTTAAAATATTGATCAAATAATAAATTCCTGTAACTAATAATGATAATGCAAATAAATCTGGCATATACCTATTGCTCATCAACCACATAAATGGGTTAAAAAATAAAATTGTAATGAAAAATAAACTTTGTTTTTGAAAGTAAAACTGCCAAATCTTATCACAATAGTAAATTATTATAAATGTAGAAATTGATCCTATTAAAGAAAAAGTAAGTGCTATATTATCTGTGAACAGTAGAATTTTTTGTGAGAGAAAACAGAAGATTGGATATCCTGGGAAATGGGGTCTAGAACTAAGTACGTCGAATTCGTATGCTGCCATTGCAAATCTTATACTATCAATATCTTCAAAATAATAGATCGTTGAAGATATCCTAGACGATACACATAAAAAAAATAATATGAATATTTGGATATTCTTTTGTCCAAACTTACCTACAAATTTTTTATAATTATTAGCTTCTAAAATTTCTTTGGATTTATTTGGCTATTTTCAATTAAATTTACTGAACCAGATCCTGAACCAGATCCTGAACCAGATCCTGAACCAGATCCTGAACCAGATCCTGAACCGGATCCTGATGAGCAAAAGCTTATACAATCACTATACGAGAGAAAAAATCCAGAACCATCTCCTGGGTCAATACAAGCGCCATTTAAACAATTCCATGACATATTATTATTTCCACAAACTTCAACACAATTTTGTTGTGTTGCGTACGCGCCTGTTCCATTTCCAGGGTCAATGCAGGTACCATTAATACAATCCCAGGATGGTAATATATCCTCACCACAATCTGATTCACAATCGCTAAGACTTTGATAAATTCCAGAACCGTCTCCTGGGTCAA
>Ga0115013_10001500_pt1 | contig 13460 bp, 9 predicted proteins | sample SouAtlMetagenome_2_FD_88686 | JGI IMG/M metagenome (GOLD analysis project Ga0115013, IMG submission 88686) | Marine eukaryotic phytoplankton communities from Atlantic Ocean - South Atlantic ANT15 Metagenome | ecosystem: Environmental > Aquatic > Marine > Oceanic | place: South Atlantic Ocean...
AAATCCATATCCCTGCTTCCCGCTAAGGCAAACCACAGTGCAGCATCAGACGCCATCCTTCCACCCAATTCACTCTGTACTATAGTATTCTTAGTTGACACCTGAAATATCGAATCTATCTCGTCCATTGCATGTATTTCATAGAGAAGGATTTCCAATCGACTCTTGGCTTTGTCTACAAGACTATTGAGCGCCTCTTGCAGGTACTGCTGCCGTTCTAGGCTTTGTGTCTGATTATTGCTTTCAACGGCAAGACCCATTGCTGCACGTGCCAGGTGCAACACAGATGGGCCCGATATCATCTTTTCGTCGTAGCTTTCCCTTGTGTGCAACAACTTCCATACGGACCCACCCCCCGAGCCACGAGGAATATCTTGTAGGACTATTTCATATCCAGTGGGAATTCCCGGGAAATTGATGATTTTGGTTTTCAAATCGTCTGCAATTGTGTAGTTCCCTTGCCATCGAGCTGTGGATCGCTCCAAAACCATACGATCGATGAGTTTTGCGGTATCTTCATCGAGCAATCGGAGCACGCTTTCATCATAACAGGCTGTAGTTGTGGGAGACTTGTCATCGGAATCAGTACATGACAAGGAGGAGGACCCTGGCAGCGAAGAAGAACTTTTTCCCATGTATTGATCGCATAGCTTTGGAATCACAAGTTTATTATTTTTCGGCTTGAATATTTGAAATGACGACTTCCGCGATGTTCGAGCGAATGCAGCGGCAGACCATGCTGATGATACCACGATTAAGGAAGGAAATAATCGAGCCATGACGAGTCCAGTTGAGAGCAATGGCGATTGTATCATCATTGTGTTCGATCGTTGGGAGCTGCCAGATTTGAGAGGATTCGGAAAAAATACACATCAATCAAATCGAAAAATGGGTTGAAGGTTGCGGGAACGGCTTTCAGTGAGTCCTGAGTGATCAATGACGAGAACAATTCATTCATACTACAAGGAACATTATTTCCAACAGTCAACACTTCTGATACGGAATCCAGAAGGCAAGGGCAACATATGACACCTTTGATATTAGATGTTTATATAAAGTCAACGATGGTAGCCAAAGTGCAACAGTATTGCTGACCCTGGGCTGTAATTGATACAGAGCGGCCGAAGGAGTTCTTAACTGTCCCGACGATATCGATCCACAAACTTTTCGGTCTTTACCACTCTGTTGCATGGCTGTGGAAGTTCATTCGATGAATGAGGGGACTTTGTTGGTACCTTTTTTGTGTCTTGGTACATTCTATCGCTTCAGGTAATTTTCATCATGGTGAAACCATCTAAATCGATGCAGCCGGAGCATGTAGATCTCCAGCAGGCTTCGAAAAGAACCGGAAAGGGGGCTGCGTTCGGAGAAGATTCATTTCGTAACTATATGGCATTGAAGATCGCCACACAACGAAAACAATTTGGGTTGGTTCTTCCCCCTCCACCGCCGCTACCAGCGGCGCAATCAAAATCCAAATCATCTCCGCCTCCAGTTGCAACCGAACCGAAATCTCGTGCACGAAGCCAAAAAGATACTGCATACAATACTCAGAAGCCAAGAAGTACAAAACATCAAACAGAAAATTCAGTTGGCAATGGATCGGCAGTATCGAAACAACATGGAGCTGAACTCAAAAGAGGTGATTCTTCATTGAACACAACAACAAATGTAATCAAGAGTGCCCCGACTATCTACAAACGATCTTCCCTATTGGAGCGATGCTCGCTAGCGCCCGTATCCCAAAATCAATTTCATCAAGGCAAAGAAACTCATATTGATTATGCAAGCAAAAATTGCGCTCCATCGGATCGTTCAGTGCGTTTTGCCGATGAAATCGACGACGAAAGTACGGCCACAAAGCGAGAAAATGAATTCGAAAGACCAAGATCGAAAACCAAAATGGAATCTATGATAAGTCGATTGAAGAAACGTCATGGGCGGGGGAATCGGCGTCTCGATCATCGGCGTTTGAAGCAAAAAAGATCAAAGAAAAGAAAATTAAATGAAGACGACTACCAAAACAAAGGGGATAAAGAAATTACTAACAAAGTTGATACGTCCATTGTTTTATCCGATCATGAAGATGGAATAACAGAACTTGATAGACTTTTTTCGAATGTAAATGATGCTAATTCAAAGAACCATTCTCAAGATGAACAACCTACTTACAGCAATGAAAATCAAAGTAAACAAGAAATTGAAGTTGATGCAGTGGCCAAGAAGAATATAACTTCAACATTCCCAACAGAAGATAAAACATCTATACATATGGCCCAAAATAATCAGGTAGAAGTAGATGTAGTACCTGAATTGAACAGAAATGCAAACATTGATGAAACTCCGTTGCTAGGTCATCACAACGCTTTAAGGGATATCAATCGAGGCATTTTGGAAGAACAGCAAGATGGCCTTGTAGAACTGGATAAGATGTTTTCAACGATAGAAGCAACAAAAGATGACAAATCTCCTTCAGATCTTGGTATAGTGACTGAGAAAGATGTTGAAAATCAGCAACAAAGCAAACTTATTGAAGGATGCAAATCTAGTTCTAGGATTGAGATGGAGAAATGTGATGAATCTGAAGAAAGAGACAGAATTACTACCGAAGACTATGATGGTTTAAAAACAGCAATATCCGATTCTGCGTTGGATCCAATGGCAGAAATTGAGGATGGAGATGAAGATTCGTTCTCGTCTCCAATAAAACAATTACCTCATGCACCTCCTTCGCCAAAAAGTATTCGAAGACTGCGTCCGGATCTATTTTTTTATGGAGTCGTTGTGAAGATTGCTGGATATACCTATCCAGACAACGAAACGATCAAGCGTCTTCTTCAGAAACATGGTGGCGATTTAGAAGCGTATGAAACCGAGCGTGTTACGCACATCATTGCGCAACAGTTATCTGTGAGTATTATTGTGTTGTCAGTGGCAATTTGATGCTTTTTATCTTGGCGGACTTACACATAGAAACTAAATCTGTTGTCAACATGCAATGTTATGAATCGTTTTGATGCTAGACGGCCAAGGCAAATGTTTACAAGAAATCAAGGCGACCAAGGCCAGTGTGTCGTCCATCATGGATAATGGATAGTGTGCAGGAAGGAAAGTTATTGCCGCACGGAAAGTATCTTCTCATCGAAGAAAAGGATCAACAACAAATGGGAATTCAAGCAATGTTTCAGAGAGGTTCGGAAGGGATCAGACAACAGCCTCTCATTTCCTCGCGTGCTACTCCGTCTCCGCAAAAATTATCGGCAGTACATCAGAACCCCTACGCAAAGCAGGGAAACAGCGCGCAATCTCCTGAAAGACCAAGCAGAGATATTTTTGAAGCATCTCAGCATACCAGCCCTAACAAAAGAAGGGAAATTCCGAAGAGTCCGAAGAACAAGGACAAAAACTTTATCGATGGGAAAGTTAGGACTGTGGGAACCGATCCGAATTTCCTGGAATCCTATTTTGCATCTTCTAGATTGAGTTTCATTGGCAGTTTCAAACAAAGAGCATCATCTGCAAGCAATCATGTTGGGCTATTGGCTTTGTCTTCTAAATCCAAAAAACTTATTTTTCATGTTGATATGGATTGTTTCTTTGCTTCAGTTGTTCTTCGTAATTTTCCACAATATCAAGACAAACCTGTTGTCATTTCGCATCACGGAAGTCGAGGTGGTAGCAGACAAGCCGTCGAGCAAGGTAGCAACGGTTACACATCTTTGGGACAAATTCCAAAAAACTCTTCTTCGGAATGTGCTACGTGCAACTATGAAGCAAGAAAGTACGGGATCAAGAAAGGAATGTATCTAGGACGGGCAAAAGAGCTGTGTCCCGAACTCATTGTACTGAAGTACGATTTTGAGGGATACGAAGAAGTATCGCAGCAGGTGTTAGATATTCTTCATCGCTTTGCTGCTTTGGAAAAATATTGCGGCGTTGTTGAGACGGTGTCTTGTGACGAAGCATACGTGGAAATGAATTTTGATGAGACTAAAGAACCAGGAGAAGTATACGATGAAGCTTATCAAATGGCAGAATCGATTCGGAATCAAATTTTTGACACAACACGATGCACAGCGTCTATTGGTGTAGGAGCTAACAAGTTTTTGGCAAAGATAGGGACGGACAGAGCAAAACCTAACAAATCATGGGTGGTTAAGGACTTTCGAGAAGTGTTGAAAGACTTAAATTTACGTGATGTACATGGTGTTGGCTGGCGAACGGATAAGAAGCTTGCGGAAGAGGACCTGATTTCAATACAGGATGTATGGGATCTAGGCTCGAAGGGAGAAATGGAGCTAATACGTATTCTGGGTCCTGGGACGGGAAAGAAAATCTATCAATTCACGCAAGGTAAAGATGATAGACCCATTACACCCGCAGAACGCAAAACGATTGGAGCAGAATGTAATTATGGAGTGCGTTTTGATGGCCCATATGGCATCGATCATTTTATGGAAGGTCTCGCGAAAGAAGTTGAAAAGCGAATGGAGGGAATTTCGATGAAGGGGAAAAAGCTAACGTTAAAAATCAAACAACGGAAGAAAGGAGCTAGTAATAGACACAAGTTTTTAGGTCACGGGTCTTGCCATAATCTCTCTAAGAGCGTGAGCATTCCAGGCAATACAGCAACGAGAGATTCAATGATTTTGAAAAAAGTTGGTATGGGTTTATTCAGAGAGTTTGCAATTGCAGATATTCATGAGATTCGCGGTATGGGCATCACTATTAGTGGTCTTGTAAACGACAAAAATATTGGAAAACAAACATACTCTAAAGGTATGCATCATTGGCTACATAAGAGCGACGAATCAGATGAGATCAAAGGTCATGTGATAGCAAAGGAGGTCCCATCGCCAGAAAGATTTTTCGTTAATGAAGACAGCAAAGCAGATACAGTAGTGTTATCTACACCAGAAACGGAAACGAAACTCGGTAGGAGAACCGAAGATGCGAGTTTAATTGGGGCAATGCAAAGTGAGCAATCTACTCAGTTTATGATTGATTTACCTCCAGAGAGCCAGATTCTGCTGGATGAAATTGAGGCGTTGCCCCAAGATCTCAAGCTACAAGTTCTATCTAGACTGAAAAGAGATAGTGGTGATTGCATCATAGATGATACTCTTAAAGGACAAACGGACTCGGGAAGTGTCGAAAATACACCTAACAATAAAAGTGACGCATTTGATGACTCAATTGCCGTAAAATATCCGAACAGGACCTCTACTCCGTTATCAGGAGGGAAAAGTGTAAACAAAGAAGTTGCCTTAGAAGCTGAATCTCCTCTCATGATTGAATTGCCACCAATGAGCCAGATACGAATGAGCCAAGTGGAAGCTTTGCCGAATAATATGCAGCAACAAATCTATTCCAGAATGAATCGAACGGCTATCGATAGCATCGAAGAAGTAGTTGATTTGACAGACGGGGTACAGCCACTTGATTGCGATGTTGCAAAACGTCAAGGCTTTGAAGAAGGTGATCATCAACAGCCGATCAATCGCTTTCGACAGACCGATTTGAAACGAATGATGAAATTAGCAGCTGTTAGGTCAGGTCATGAATCCTCAGGCATATCTCTCACGCAGTTAGAACAGCTCCCACTAGAGATTAAGCTGCAAGTGGTCAATCGCGATGATCGACAGATAGGAGTTTTATCACAACAGTATCAACGCAAAGCTGATTTCAATGATAGATCAAAAAGGAAATCAGTATCAAATAGAGTGACACTTAATAAAAAGGCTTCGAAACGCGACTGAGCTCTGAATCACAACTTGCCAGAAGCACGAAAAACGATTTTAGAAACGGACACAATTACGAATTCAACGCCTGCCAGTATCAGAAAGCTTGCGCCCCAAGAAGCAAAGCGAAAACTTCAAATCATTGATAAAGTAAATGTGTGGAAAGAAGACTTGGTGCCTCTAAAAGAATATCTGAACGAAAATTGCCCTGTGCGTCATCCCAACACTATCGATATGGTTATACAATTCTTATCCGTCGTCTTAAAGGAAGGACGGCTACCCGCTATTGTCACAATGATTCGTTTCATTGGCAATCAGAAAAACGAATGGGGTAAGACCGAAGTCGTCGAAAAGATTGTTCGGACAATAAATGATTTGCACGTCAAGATATATGGTGCAAGCCTTGATACTAGCTGGCTAAAAGGCACACGAGATACGAGGATCCCATAAATAATTAAAATCCTTTAACTATAGAACTTCTCCTTCTCCATCATATTCAGTTGGAAAATCAAGTTTCGGCTGTTCTGGCCACTCTTCAGTTTCAGAAGAGCTACTTCTGGTTCTCGGAAAGGATGTAAAACTTGAGTCATTAAACGCCTTCTCAAAGTTGGCTGACATATCCAAGATATCTGTTTTTGGTATAGCCACACTCTGTGTTACCCAGAAGGGTTTCAAGACCTCGAGAATTGTAAGCGCTTGCTGCGTAGCTGGATTATTAGCAATTCGCACATTCTTGCCGTCAACGTAATTGTTCAATGAGTTCCCGAAAATTATTACTTGTTGCAAGGAATCCCAGTTGGTGTGGAATAAATTTGAGTACAGCGTCATGGGACAGTGAGGCATAAAAAATAGAGTACTGCAGTGGGTGTCTACTGTTCGTCTACCTCGTTCGTTTTCGTCAATAACATGAACGCCTCGTCTTTCGAGTACTTTTGATTCTTCTGCCGTCATGAGTGGTTCAAAATAGTATATTTCCACTGATTTCGACTGCTGGGCTATTGCATCATCTTCACTGTCACTGGTTTTTGTGAATGTCTCGGTGCGTACATAATCGTGGATAAGCAGCGCCAATGCCAATTGCCACATGGGCCCCGACGGTCGCTTTGTGCCAAAATTACCGATCCCGTAACACACTATTGATCGGAGTTGATGTTCGAGGCTTTCGACGCGTGACGTCAGGCCTGACCGAATATTTTCCCAGTACTTGCTTGTTTCCAATTCTCGAAGACAGCTCTTCAGGACGATTTCGATCTCATCCTGGGTTACCGAGTCGGAAAGATTTACAGTTGCTTGCAATTGCGCTGCAACGGCTTTCTCGAAAAACCTGGATGTATCCTTGCTATTTTGGTTCGCAGAGACGTTGTGAACATGGTTGCGCTTCCGGTCGCGAGCTCGTTGAGGCCGACGCCGTCGGGTTGGCTGCCCAACGGTTGTCCATTCCGATGACATGGTTGGGTGATATTCTTTTCGGCATCATTGAACACCTACTAAAGATGTTTGGGATGATGCGCTTCACTTCATTTTCCATCACACAAAATTTTCGACTTGAAAAACTCTAACCCTACTAGTAAAACCCAACCGTCAGCATTGTTGCTCTAGCAGTACTGCAACAAACGTGCTGAACTCATCAATACTCACAAACAAGAATCACTGTTATTACATCTTGCAACAAACCATGCCCTCTGATAGCAACTATTCATCGGTAGCCAGGTACACCCGCCAGCCCTTGTCAAAGGCGGCCCGTCCGGTGGTCGACCAGGCCTGGGCCTCCGACAAGCTTAGTGACGACGAGGTGGAGATTCGACAACACGAGGCGGCCATAGCCCCTCTTCTAGAGGAGGGAGAACTCGACGCTGACGCAATAGTCGTGTCACCGACCGGAAATTCTGCCTCTGCGGCTAATTCTGCTGCAGAGAGACGGAGACGAGAGGAGGGATGGAATGATCTGGGATTGGATCAAATCGATGCAAACGGCATTGGGGTTGGGTCTACGGTTCCTTCCCGAATATCGTCCCAACAAGAAGGATAGACTGCAATCAAGGAATGCCAAAAGATTTAGAAGAAATGGATACATCAGTAGTTCTGGAGGAGTCTGATTTCTCAAATAAGAAGTCGGGGTTCTCGATTGTTTCATAGAAAGAAATAATAGGCAACAAAAGATTTACAGTATCGCACCCAAGCATTAAATGAAAAAACGTTTTTCGAAAAGAAAATTGCAAGGCTACGAGTAGCGATTGCTTCGTAAACAACATAAGAATTTAGTACTATTTTACGCTTATAGTTGACGTGTTAGAGGGAAACATCTTTCATCTTTTTTGAACATCTTTCAGGCATTAAAAAAAAATACACCTCGATGATCTCGTCTTGATTTTTTCTGCTCCTTCATTTTTGTATTCCTTTAACCGATCAAGAAAGAATTTCGGCAACCATTTGTACTATTTGCGTGACAGTTTTTCCAGGCACCAAATACCATCATTTTTTAAATTGCAATTACTAGTCGAATCCGCCATCGAAATCACCCCCGCCATCACCATCACCGTAATCGAAACCCCCATCATCAAAGAAGTCGGCATCCATGTCGTTGCTATCATTATCAAAGTCTTCGAGCGGAACTTCCATTGAATCGTCCAGATCGTCTTCTTCTTCTAATCCAAGTTCTAGATCATCGTCGTCGTCATCTACATCAATCGAAGTAGTAATATCGGGATTAATTGCCTCTTCTTCGGTGTCGTCGTCCCCGTCCTCAGTAATTACGACATCTTCTAATGATTTCTTGGACATTGGTTTCGCTTTGGTGGGTCGGGCATCGTCATCGTCATCGTCGTCGTCGTCACCAAGTGAATCCAGTCCCAGATCCAGCAAGAAGTCATCCAAGCCAGCATCATCGTCGTCGTCATCATCGTCTGATGATTCCTTGGATGTATCCTCGTTCATTCGATCGGGTGAAACCGCGTCCGCAATGATCTTGGCATCGTCTGTTGATCCCAGCTGACCAAAAATACCCTCACCAAGTTCTTGGGGAAGTTCGTCAGCTAAATCGTCGTCGTCATCGTCGTCCATAATAAGTGTGTCTCTCTTTTCCTCTTCTTCCATTTCTCTTCGGGTTCGAGCGGCCCGACGGCTTCCCGCCCGCATCTCTGCTTCCATTTCCGGTGTCGCCCTGCAACAATATTGTTATTTGTGAGTAGTTGCAAGTCGGATTGTGTAAGTTGATTTGATGTTTCAAGAGACAACGACATGGGTCGAGAAATAATCAAAATTCAAGATAAAAGAGAATGGTATATTTTGTCGTGAACGTACCATCTATCCTGCTGCTCAATGAAATCTTCCATAGGGATAGGATGAGGATGTGGTGGGGCCCATCTATGGTGCCACTATATTAATATACGGGGAAAATATATGTAAAAGTTAGACGATGAAACTCCGCATGGATTTAAATATTGCACCAACGATCAGACTCACCTCAATTTGCTGAAAGTGTGGCCAGGGCACCGGATCTGGATCATCGTCTCCAATCGGCAAATCGTGAAAGGGCATGTTCTCCGGAGTCCGCCCGGGTCGCATCGTTCCTGGGTATTCCATCATGGGCTCGTAGGATTTTGGTAGTTCATCGATTTCGTAGTCTGGTCCTGCATATCCCGAGCCCGGGGGAGGTCGGAGATCAAGACGTGTGCTCGATGATAGTTTCATAGGGCAGGAGTCTCGGTTGGAAAACGCAGTTGTGACACAGACGCAGTGAAGAAAGGCCGATGCCGTAGCCACGACGGCCGAGCTTACTTTTCGTTGAGTCGCCATTGCTTTCTAACTCAATTATATATTTTGGCTATGGTTTGATGTTCGATTGGTTGACCTTCCTGTCGTATATTTTTCTTTCGTTGCTGCTTGAAACGTTCGTCCTACGACGGTTTAAAAAAAAGTGTCAGAAGAAGTGATGGGCGATGACGCATAGCGTCTTGCCGCCATCAGTGGAAACGGGGAAGAAAATTAAATACTTTTATGAAAAACATAACAGGAGCGCTATTGCTTTTTTATAAATATATTGCTCTAGTGAATACATTTCTCTAGTGAATGCATTCTTATTACTACATTTTCGCCAGGAATGCCTTGAATTTCTGGAAGGATCTACCGCGATGGCTAATGCTGTTTTTGAAGTCTTTTGTCATTTCTGCGTATGTTTTTCCCTGCCCCTCATCGGGCTCAAAGACGGGGTCCCAGCCAAAGTCAGTTGGGCCTCGGGCTGTTACAATTTTACCATTGGTCCTCCCGTCAAAGACATAGACTTCCTCTCCGGGACCAGTGGTGTATGCAACAATGGTTTGGGCGTATGCTGATCGATCGTCGAAACCATCTAACATCTTGTTTAACCCAGTATGACCACAATCTTCCAAGAAAAATTTGATGTATGGTCTATTGGTAGATAGAATATCAGATAGTATTGATTAGAGCATCGAGGTAAACGAGACGAAGATAAAAGTAAGAATTGATACCATTGCTCATGATGAAAAGTTGAAGTAAGTGACACATGGAGAAACGTACCCGGGAAGTCCATTGAGAGCGTTGAAACAGAGCGACGTGTCTTCGGTGAATACCGCCCCGTTGACCATTTTAGCGGCAAGCCGACATTTTTCTTTGGCTATCTCAATGGGATTGCCCTGGAGTTCTGGCAAATCTAATTTCTTATTAGTCAATTCGAAAGGAGCGTTACCCTCGAATTCCGATGAGAGGATTTGCTTTGCTTCCTCAAGCTTCTTCTTGTTGCCAGTAACGAATGTAATTATTGGTCTTATTTTGCGACGCTTCGGAGTTGCAATATTGTTTGAAAGTTTCAGGCAATCTGGTAACTCCTCATAGTTGGGGTACGATGATTGTGCTCCATCCTTCCGAACACTCATACTGGCAACACCGCACGCAAATTTAGAAGCCTCAGTCAGCGGTAGACCGGAAGACCGGTAGGCAGCTAGAGCACCGACAAAGGCGTCACCGGCACCAACAGTCGATTTGACAGGTAGTAATCTTGCCGGCAATTCTTCAGGGGCGTCGATAAGAGTTGACTTTAAGGAGTCTCCCTCTTCGTCACATTTTTCGACGACCATAGCCCTTAGGGAATATCAAAAAGATGCAATAAGTCAATCACAAGAAGTGCAAACTTCTGCATGGAATCACGTAACGAACGCACTATTCACTTACCCTTTTGCCCCTAGTGTGACAATAACCGCTTCAACTCCTTTAGCGACCAGTGACTTAGCTAGAACCGCTTCATCGCTTTCCAGATCATTTTCCGCGACCTTCTTTAGTTCACTTTCGTTCACAACTAAAATATCAACATTTTCAAAGAAGTTCTTTTCGTCGAGACTCCATCCCTCGGGTGCAGGAGCAGCGTTTAAAATTGTCGTTGCGCCTACTTCTTTCGCAACTTTTAGCGCCTTCGAATCGTAACAAGTCGAAACAAAACGTTAGTGGCCAAGGTCAAAATCGAATCATGCATGAAAAGTCCGTGTGAGTCTGCCTCGTTTGATACTTACCTCGGATGCAACTTCAGGAAGAATTTCGAGCTGTAGCAGAACCTGGGAGGGTTTTGCCTCAGCAATAGTTTTTCTTACATCATCTTTAGTGAGCCGAAAGTTAGCCCCTGGCGAAACAACAATCATGTTGTCGCCCGATTTTTCGTCCACCACAATACTCGCAACTCCTGAAGGACAAGATTCTGTTTCGCCTCCACGTCTAATAACCGTTTCATTCTCACCAAAGTAGTCTACCCCAACCCTTTGAAAGTTTTCTAGAAGGGTTTTACCAAAAATATCGTCCCCTACCCGGCAAAGCATGGCAACGGGTGCCATTTGAAGGCAAGCTGCTGCGACTGCCTGGTTTGCTCCTAGCAAAACAAAAATCCAATTCAATTTCAACCAGGGTGAGCATATTTTTTTAGATTTATTTTGACATCTCGCATATTGCCAACTGATCTCGGGGATTTCTTCTCTTACCCTTGCCGCCACATGCTGTTGAAAAGTCCGACCCCATCACTGTCTCACCTAGGTTCTATTTTTTCAGATATTGTTTCGTCAAGTGCCATCGCGAAGAGTGAGTATCGTGTGAGAAATGCTTGCTTTTCATTAGCATACCGCCCTACTCATCGCATTTTCTTACCGGTATGATTTCTGTTTTGCTAATAAGATCGTGGTTTGCGCTCCCAACCACTAGGATCAGGTTGTTGCTCCTGTCGGCGTCACGCGTGGAAGTCGACATGTTAAGACGAAAACAATCTATTGTGGTGAAATCAGATGACAAAGTTCGTTCCAAATGATTGGAGGGGAAATAATGTAAATTTCTGGAGCAGAAGCAATATGCGATCAAAGGAGCTTTGACGAGGTAGACGAGTGCGATAAGTGAAGCTTGGGTATGTCTGAACATTGTCAACCGAAAGAAAAGTGCAAAAGATTTTGTGACAATTTTGATTGAGAGCGACTTGACATGACTACGTACATTAGGGATCAAGATAAAGTAGGAACGTGTGTTGAAGAATAAAAATATAAGAATTATTAGAGTACAGTAGCGTCTATTCTACAAATTACATCGCTGTATGCTGCTTCATGAGCTGAAACAAAGCGCAACTAGTTTCCTTGGAATAAAAGCAAGCTATATTGCTATGCAAGCAATTGGTAAATTTCATGATATCGTCGCTTTCCATTCATGTTGATGGAAGACATAGGGATTGATAACCCCCAGTCGAGGGGACTTAGTGGGGCAGTGGGCATCAAATATAGAGTATCCATGACACCCATATGTTCTCAGAACCATTGCAAGCTAAGGCATCCCGAATGCGTGTTGGTGGACACAGCTTTAGTCGTGTGCTACCTTTTTAGGAACAGAAAGACAATCATGTAAAAGATTGCCATTTGAAAAATAGGCACGACAGTTTCTCTTGACAGACCAAACCAATTACCAACTTTTTTTTCGTCAATGTCCTTTTTGATATTGCTGATCGCATTGTCATCGTTCGACGTTGGTGTATTCGCTTCTTCTTCAGTTTCCTCAAAAAGTGACGCATCGCCTAAAATTCCCTCGTCTATTAGTAAACGGTGATCGACGGTGATAATTGTTCGTTTGTTGGTCACCCAGGTACTTTTCCATTTTAGTGAACGGCGGGTGTGTTCTATTATTTCATCGTGGGTACAATCAACACCCCCAATCTCGTTCGGCTTGGAAAGCATGTGGAACCGGAGTGCGCTGACCATTGCGTGGATGGACCATCGCGGGGTCCAAGTCTCGGGGTGGTAGTTTGACGCACTCAAACAAATATCCTTCTTGGGGATGAAGCGCCCAGAAGGCGTCCACATCTGTATGCTTGGTGGGGAGAGGGGGTAATCCTTGGGCAATACAATCTGACCGTGGTAAATGCCCCTGCTATACACTTCCCCGGCGCCCCGAAAACTGAAATGCCAATGCCGGAGGTTGGTTGTAATTGGGCCGAGGCACATTATGGTATTGTCCCCAGTCTTTGATTTTTTCGTCTTGTTCTTTCGTTGGATAGATCGTTGGTTTACCCAGTCATAGGCAATTCCCATGTCGACCGCATCTTTGTATTCTTTTTTGATGCGGCGTAGCGAAGAGGAGGTTTCTCCCAGAGAGGAACGTGTGCGACTGCCATTGTTGTTCGACCTCGATCTATTTTTCTTCCCTGCGATTTCTGTATTGGTTTCTCCGACACTCTTAACTCGTTTC